>JAABUW010001009.1_pt1 | contig 50264 bp, 46 predicted proteins | sample 5560081 | NCBI WGS metagenome assembly JAABUW01 (sample SAMN10711882, study PRJNA513363) | rock metagenome | isolation source: Antarctica rocks | place: Antarctica: Victoria Land, Knobhead sud | reverse complement strand
CGTTCGCGCGCCGTGCCCGGGTGACGTTCCATGTTCTGCCCGCGCCGGGCAGTCCGTTGCCGGACGCACCTGATCTGCACATCAACAACGTGAACGCCTACCACGGTCGCCTCAAGGAATGGATGCGGCGGTTTCATGGCGTCGCCACCGTAAACCTCCCGAATTACCTAAGCTGGCGGAGAACGATCGAAGCCCTCGGAGCCGCGTCCAATCCACCGGCGCGGCTTATGGGAGCAGCCGGACTGGGGCCATATCAACAGGCTTCGCAATAAGAGCGAAATACTACGCATCGGAACTATCCCTTCGAGGCCGTTTTGCCTGCCGCCCTCGATGTAGCCGAGATCGAGCGCCAATGCAACGATTTTATCTAAAGTAAGACGTGTATGTCCAAATTTCGTCGTAAACCTTATCGATATTAATATAAAATGAGTTAAATCTATCCGTTCAACACAATAACGATACAAGCCGTCCCAACCGGGACGGCCTGACTCGTCAACCCTCGATCTGCCAGCTTCGGCAGGCTGTCACAGCACCTAGCCGCGCCGGCGGCGCAGCAGGCCGGCGCCGAACAGGCCCATGCCCAGCACTGCCATGGACGCCGGCTCGGGCACCGCGACCGTGTCGTAGTTATAGGTGACCGATACCAGCGCCCGCGCCCCCGTCGTCTGGCTGAGGGCCAGGTTGCCACCCGTAAAATCCGCGAGGGTCTGCGTGAAGGCACCCAGCGGGAAGGTCACGTTGCCCGCGCCGACGAACGGCGCGAACCCGCTGCTGAGCGTCGTGGACTGCGTTTCACTCGTGTTCACGGCGTTCGGTGTGCCGAAGGAGATCGAGTCTCCTACGGCCAGATCCTGGGAGGGAATCGAGACCAGGACCGGGCTGGTTTCCAGCAGGAACGGTGTGTTGAGGTTGCCCGGGGTGGCCTGGGTGACCGAACCGGGCGCAAGGATGCGGACATGGACCGTCGCGTCGTAAGCGGTGATGGTCGCGGTGTCTCCCCCCGTATTCGTCAGCGAACCCGTCGAGGTCACGTTGCCGTAAAGCGTGAGGCCGATGCTCGTCAGCGTGCCCAGGCTCGTATTGAACTGCGGCACCGACACGCTCTGCGTCGTCCCGTCCCAGTCGGTCGTGGCGAAGCTCTGCGGCTGGTCGCTCGTAGCCGGGCCGTTGCCCCCCGGGAAGAACGCGCTGTACGTCACCGAGCCAGCCTGTGCCGCGACGGAGGTGAACCCCATGACGGTCGCCACCGCCAAACCAAGAAGAACGCGCATTGAATGCTCCTGTCTAATTCAGTCCTGCCGGATGCGCCATCTCGGAACGCCACCCTACTCAACCAATCCAAGAAGCATGCCAGACGGATAAGCTGCTGATTGTCCTCATTTCCCGGAACACCTGATTTCGGTAGTCGTCAGTCGCCTTTACACTTTTCTACCCTGTTTACGCTCTAACACTCGCGCGTCGCCGCCTCTGCCTGCAACTACAGGATGCATCGCAGCGAGCCCACCGAATCGGACCATCCCGCACAACCGAATGTAAAACCCGCCTTACACCGCACCGTATGACACAGCGCTCAGGCGGCTACCCGTTGCGCCAGCAGTGCCGCGATGCGGTCCGCGACCTGCACCGCCGACACCGGCTTCTGCAACAGGCTGAATGGCCCCTCGATCGCCCGCCCCATTGCGAGCGACGCACCCCCGCCGGCATAGCCCGTCACCAGGATCGCCGGCAGGCCCGGCCGCGCCCGCTGCGCCGCCCGGATCAGCGCAACCCCGTCCATTCCCGGCATCGTCAGGTCCGACACCAGCGCCGTCACCCCGGCATCCGCCAACAGCACCTCCAGCCCAGCCGCGCCGTTGCATGCGGTCAGCATGCTGAAGCCAAGCCCCTGCAGCTCCTCCCCAAGCGTCGCGCGGACCAGCGGGTCGTCGTCCACCAGCAGGACGCGCCCCCGCCCGCACGGCGGCTCCGGCGCCCGCATCCCGGGCGCCGCCACGCCGTCCCGCGTCGTGCAGGGCAGCCATAGCCGCACCTTGGTGCCGGCGCCCGGCGCACTCTCGATCCGCAGCGCACCGCCCGACTGCTCGGCAAAGCCCAGCGCCATCGCAAGCCCCAGCCCAGTGCCCTGGCCGATGCTCTTTGTGGTGAAGAACGGCTCGCTGGCCCGCGCCAGGGTCCCGGCGTCCATGCCCTCCCCGGTGTCGGCGGCCTCGATCCGGATATAGGCGCCGGGGGCCAGCTTCGCATCCGCGCCCTCGGGATGGCGGTCGCGCACCGCTGACAGCGTCAGCACGCCACCCTGCGGCATCGCGTCGCGCGCATTGGTCGCAAGGTTGATCAGCACGGTCTCGAGCTGCCCGCGATCGGCCAGCAGCGGCGACAGCGCGGGCGCCGCGTCCACCCGGACCTCGATGCCGGCGCCCAGCGTGTGGGACAGCACCTTCGCCATGTCCGACAGCAGCGGCGCAGGATCGACGGGCCCGGCGCGCAGCTCCCCCCGGCGCGCCAACGGCAGCAGCCGGCCGGTGATCGCCGCCCCGCGCCCCGCGGCGTCCAACCCCATGGCGGCAAACCGCACGACCCGCGGCACGTCGTCCGGCCGCTTGCCGATCAGCGTCAGCGCACCCTGGACCGCCTGCAGCACGTTGTTGAAATCATGCGCGATGCCGCTCGCGAGCTGTCCCAGCGCCTGCATCCGCTGATCCTGGTGCAGCCGGGCCTGCGCCGCCTCGCGCGCCGCGACCTCCTGCGCCACCTGCACCTCCAGCCCCTCGGTCAGGCGGTGGAGCGCGGCCTCGGCGATCTTGCGGTCGTGCACGTCCTCGGTCCCGCCATACCAGCGCAGCACGCGGCCCTCGGGATCGAGCCGGGGCGCGCCGCGGCTGCGGGACCAGCGCCAGGTGCCATCGGCCAGGCGCAGCCGGAACTCGTGGTCGTAGGGCTGCGCCGTGGCGACGCTGTCGGCCCAGGCGGCCTCCATTGCCGGGCGGTCCTCCGGATGGATGACCGAGGACCACGCATGGCCCAGCCGCTGTTCGGCCGGCACGCCGGTCGCCCGGCTGACCCGGCCGCTCAAGCTGAGAATCTGGCCGTCCGGGGCGGCGCTCCAGGGGCTCTGCGGGCTCAATTCGGTGGCGGCGCGCAACTCGGCCTCGCTCTCGCGCAGCGCCGCCTCGACCGCCATTCGCGACGCGATGCTCTGCCGCAGGACGTGCGCGACCTCGTCCACTTCACGGATGTGGCTGGACCTGGCGGCGGGCGCGGCGTCCGGGAAGACCGCGAGGCGGGCCAGCGCGCCGACCGAGCCCGCGATGCGCCGGGCCAGCACCATGGCCAGCGTCATGCCGACCGCGATCAGCACGACGGCGAGGACCAGCAGCGGCAGCAGCAGGCGCCACAGCGGGGCCCAGACCGTCGCCGAGGGAACGCCGACCGAAACCGTCCAGCCAGTGACGGGCGAGGTATGGTATCCGAAGTAGCTCCCGACGCCCTCGGCGGATTTGCTGCGCATCCAGCCCTCGGGCGCCGTGCGGAGCGCCGCGATGAAGGCTCCGTCGGCTGGCTGGCCGGTGCGCGCGTCGTTGTCGACCGTGCGCCGCACATACAGTCCTTGCCGATCGAACACGCTGCCGAACCAGCTCTCTGGATGCAACTGCTGCGTCAGCAGATCGTGGATCGCCGACAGGTCGATGCTGGATGACAGGACCCCCGGCACGGCCGCGCCGTCCGGACCGCGCAGGCGCACCGGCACGTCGATCGCCGCCACCATCAGGCCGGTCGAAGCATTGCGATAGACACCCGACACGCCCGGCCGGCCGGAGGCGATCACCGCTGCGATGTGGGCCAGGTGCATGCGCCGCCCGAGCAGGACGCCGGCGGGCATGCGGCTGTCCAGCAAATCCAACCCGGTGGCGTCGCTGAGCACCAGCGTGCTGCCCAGCAGTTCCGCCGCCTCGCCCACCTGGTTCCGGAATGTCACGAGGTCGCCGTCGGCCAGGGCGCGGGACCGGCCCAGCGCCTCCAGCACGGATTGCAGCGGCGCGATGCGGCTGTCGATCGCGAGCGATAGGGCACGCGCGACGGCGACGGCATCGCGGCCGAAGCTCTCGACCTGCGTCGTTCCGGTGCGGCCGACCAGGATGCCGGACAGCAGCACGAGGGGCGCGGCCGACCCCAGCATAAGAAGCAGGAGGTAGGCGCGGATGCGCAGGCGAGGCGACCGGGCTAGGGAGAAAAGCGCCATGGTCCTCATCATAGGTTGTGTAATACACGCTATAGCTTAGCAAATTGGATTGCGCATAAATCTCATGGTTGTGCAAATGGTAGGGTCTTTCTATTAAGAGTTACGTCATGTTTTGTCTGCTTAAGGTGAAGCCGCATTCGGATGGAGGTTGACCCTGGCGCCCTGGCGGGACGGAATTGCATGAGCAGGACCGGCGTAGCCAGAGCCGCCGCTGCAGCGGGGGCAGGGAGGTGCAGGGCCGGGGTCGTTGAAGCGCACCCCTGGCTTATCGGGCCGCGGCGCTCTATGCTCCTGCGTAACGGCCGCAAACGGCCATACCGGGGAAACCATTCGACCGATGGCCACCGTCTCGATCCGCGGCGTAAGGAAGGCATTCGGCGCCACGCAGATTCTGCACGGGGTCAGCATCGAGATCGCGGACGGGGAGTTCACCGTCCTCGTCGGGCCGTCCGGCTGCGGCAAGAGCACCCTGCTGCGCATGATCGCCGGGCTGGAGGAGATCGATGGCGGGGAGGTCGCGATCGGCGGGCGCGTGGTGAACAAGGTGCCGCCGAAGCAGCGCGACATCGCGATGGTGTTCCAGAACTACGCGCTGTATCCGCACATGACGGTGCGGGACAACATGGCATTCAGCCTCAAGCTCGCGCGCGCCCCGCAGGCCGCGATGGACGAGCGGGTGAACCGCGCGGCGGACATCCTGGGGCTGGCGGGCCTGCTGGACCGGTATCCGCGACAGCTCTCGGGTGGGCAGCGGCAGCGGGTGGCGATGGGGCGCGCGATCGTGCGCGACCCGCAGGTGTTCCTGTTCGACGAGCCGCTGTCCAACCTCGACGCCAAGCTCCGAGTGCAGACGCGGGCGGAGCTGAAGGACCTGCACCAGCGGCTGCGCACCACCACCGTCTACGTCACGCACGACCAGATCGAGGCGATGACGATGGCGGACAAGATCGTTGTGATGAATGGCGGCCGGGTCGAGCAGACCGGCTCGCCATTGGAGCTGTACGACCACCCGGCGAACCGCTTCGTGGCCGGGTTCATCGGCAGCCCCGCGATGAACTTCCTGCCCGGCACGGTCGAGGCCGGGGGCTTCCGGGCGGAGGGCGGCAGCCTGTGGCCCCTGCCGCCGGCGACGCGCGACCTCGGGCGCCCCGCCGTCTATGGCGTGCGGCCCGAGCACCTGCAGCTCGCGGCCAATGACGGCGCCGGGGTGCCGCTGCTGGTCCAGGTCGTGGAACCCACCGGCAGCGAGACGCAGGTGCATGGCCGGCTCGGCGCCCGGCCGGGCGACCTGCCGATCATGGGCGCCTTCCGGGAGCGCGTCGCGGCCCGCCCCGGCGAGCCCATCACCGTTACCGCCGACCCGGCGCTGGTCCACCTGTTCGACCGCGACACCGGCGTACGCCTCGTTGCCTGACCCAACAAGCACCCCCAACAAGAACCAACAGGGAGAGACACGCATGCATGACATCACCCGCCGCGGCCTGGGCGTCGGCGCCGGCGCCTTCGCGGCCGCCGGACTGCTGGGGCGCGATGCCCGTGCCGCGATCACCGTCGCCGACGTGCCGCCGCTCGACCTGCCGATCGAGAAGGGCGCCAGCCTCCGCGTGCTGCGCCCGGCCAAGTTCGTCGAGCCGGACGAGGTGATCTTTCGCGAGAACACCAAGAAGTTCGCCGACGCGATGGGCGTGCAGGTCCGCGTGGACTTCTCCGGCTGGGAGGATTTGCGGCCGCAGACCGCGGTGACGGCCAACACCGGCGCCGGGCCGGACGTGGTGGTGGGCTGGACCGACGACCCGCATCTGTATGCGGACAAGCTGATCGACCTTACGGATGTGGCCGAGTACCTCGGCAAGAAGTATGGCGGCTGGTATCCGCTGGCCGAGCGCTACGGCAAGAAGTTCGGCACCAACCAGTGGCTGGCGATCCCGATGGGGGCCAGCGCCGGGCTGGTCGTCTATCGGGAGAGCTGGATCAAGGAGGGCGGTTTCGACAAGTTCCCGACGACGACGGACGGGTTCCTCGACCTGAGCCGAAAGCTGCAGAAAGCGGGTCATCCGACCGGCTTCACGTCCGGGCACGCGGTGGGCGACGCCAATGCGTATGCCTACTGGCTGGTCTGGGCGTTCGGCGGACGGATGACGGACGAGCAGGGCCGGGTCACGATCAACAGCAAGGAGACGATCGAGGCGCTGAAGTTCGCGAAGGCGATGTATGCGACGTTCATTCCCGGGACCAACTCCTGGCTCGACCCCAGCAACAACAAGGCCATGCTGTCCGGGGAGATCAGCGCGACGCAGAACGGCGTGTCGCTGTACTACTCGGCGAAGAACAGCCCGGACCCGAAGACGGCGGCAATGGCGGCGGACATGAACCACGCCAACATGCCGATCGGTCCGGTCGGACGGGGGACGAACGGGGCGCTGGCGATCAACGCCATGGCGTTCAAGCACACCAAGTTCCCGAACACGGCAAAGGCGTACCTGACCTATATGATGGAGGCTCCGCAGTACGACAAATGGCTGACCGGCAGCTTCGGTTATTGGGGGCAGCCGCTGAAGGCCTATGCGCAGAGCGCCGTGTGGGACAGCGATCCGAAGATCACGCTGTATCGTGACACGATGGAGCGCAGCCTGTGGTACGCGTATCCCAGCGCGATTACCGAGCAGTCCGGCGCCGTGATGGCGGATTACGTGATGGTGGACATGGTGGCCTCGGCCAGCACCGGGGACAGCACGCCGGAGGACGCAGCGAAGGAGGCCGAGCGGCGCGCCAAGCGGTATTACCGGTCCTGATGGCATGACGGGCCGGGGGCTGCATGCCGCAGCGCCCCGGCGGGGTCAGAAGGCGGAGGCGTAGCCCAGCCAGTCCCGGATCGTGCCGTCGTCGACGAAGCGGGCCATCAGCAACTCCGACGCGTCCTCCGCCAACCGCGCCAGCAGGCGGACCTGATCGGTGGAGGGCGAGCGGGCCACGCGGTCCAGGACGCATAGGCTCCCGACCCGGAAGCCACCGGGGCCGACCAGCGGCGCTCCGGCGTAGAAGCGGATGAAGGGCGCCTCGGCCACCAGCGGGTCGCCGCGGAAGCGCTCATCGGCCGGGGCGTTCTCGACGACCAGCGGCGCGTCAGACTGGATGGCCTGGCTGCCCAGGGTTTGGCTTCGGGGGGTCTGCTGCATGGGTAGCCCAACCTGCGCCTTGAACCATTGCCGGTCCGCGTCCACCAGCGCCATCGCGGCCATCGGCACCCGGAACGCCTGCGCGGCGACGAATACCAGGCGGTCGAACGGGTTTTCCCGCGGGGTGTCGAGCACCTTGAGCGCGCGCAACGCCACAAGCCGATGGGTCTCGGCCTGATCGGCGGAAAGCAAGTGCGTTGGGACCTCCTGGCCCGATCTCGCGCAATAGTCCTATTGCGGCGTTGGGTTTCATACCATGTCCACAACGATTTGGTAGTGATTTAGTTCCGCTTCAATATCAGTCGGTTTCAGCAAACGCTTTCGCGTTGTTGCACAATTGCCACAAAGCTATGGGGGGGGGATGTGCGAGCTATTGCCGCAGCAGGGCATCCAGCCGCCCGGCCGCGCCGGACCAGGTGAAGTCCCGCGCCACCATGTCCCGTGCCGCCGAGCCCAGCCGTGCCCGTGCCGTGCCGTCCCGCAACAGCCCCACGACGGCGTCGGCCATTCCCGCCGCCCCCTCCTGCACCAACCCCACGTGACCCGGCGGCAACGCCAACCCGTTCATCGCGAGCGGCGTGAGCACCACTGGCCGGGCGCAGGCCCAGGCCTCCAACACCTTGTTCTTCAACCCGGCACCCGTCCGCATCGGCGCGATTGCGACCCAGGCGGCCTGCAGTTCGGCCGTCATGTTCACGACATCCGCCCGGACCTCGATGCCATCCCGGCCGTCCAGCGCGCGGATCGCCGCCACCGGCCGGCGGCCCGCGATCACCCACCGGGCGCCCGGCACCGCACCGCGAATGCGCGGCCAGATGACGGCCGCGGCAAAGGCCACCGCGTCAATGTTGGGCGCATAGTCCAGCGTGCCGGCAAATACGACGGTGGGCCGCGCATCCTGAGGCGCGGAAGCATCCGGCAGCGCGACGCCGTTTGGCACAAGGTGCACCGGCCGGCCCCCCAGCCGCGCCATCCAGGCGGCATCGGACCCGCCGACGCACACCGTCGCGCCGAAGCCGCGGACGGCCCGGCGCGCATGCCGGGCGGCGGTGGCGGCCTCCCGCATGTTCCAAGCCCGCGCGCGCCAGGTACGGGCGGGCCGGGCGGCGCGGGCGAACTCCAGCGGGTTGCAATCGATCATGTCGAGCACCGCCGGCACCCGGCCCGCCGCGGCGAGCCACGCAGCCTCTGCCCCTGGCCAAATCAGCGCACGATCCGGCCGGTCTGCCTGCACGCACTGATCGATCGCCGCCACGAGGGGCCGGTTGTCGAACCGCCAGGGATAGCTCAGCCCAGGGCCGGAGAGCGCGAGGGGCCAATGGGTCGCGACCCCGGGCGGCGGCGTGCCGGGCGCGAGGAGGGTGATGGTCCAGGCGGGCGCCAGCGACTGCAGGATGTTGGCCACACGCAGCGAGTAGCCGTCCCGGACCGGCCAAGGCGGCAGCGTGCAGACGGCGATCAGGCGGGGCATCTTCGGCTTCTATCCCGCGGCTCCGACCCCGGCAAAGCAAGCGCCGACCGCGCCACAACGGCAAGCTGAGGCACAGCCGGCGTAAAGCTCTGTGGCATTGCGCCCAGGGCTCACGCATACTGCCCCTCCAAGAACGAGCGCGCTGGGAAGAGAATGAGCGAGAACGTGGCCCTGCCGGGCGCCGTTGTGACGCAGCGAGACGGGTCGGCGGCGCACCCATGGCGCTGGTCCGCCCCGCGCAATACGTGGCTGGTCCGGCTGTTCGACTACCGTCCGTTCCTGGCGGCGCTGTGCCTGTTCCCGGCAGCGTCGTTGCTGCTGGTGTTCCTGACCTATCCGCTCGGGCTCGGCATGTGGCTCGCCTTCACCGACACGAAGATCGGGCGGGCCGGGGTGTATGTCGGGCTCGATAACTTCCAGAGCCTATGGCACGACCGCATCTTCTGGCTCTCGGTCACCAACACGCTATTCTACACGGCCGTGGCGACGGTCGGGAAGTTCGGGCTCGGGCTGTGGTTGGCGCTGCTGCTGAATAACAACATTCCCTTCAAGTCGCTGATCCGCGCCATCGTCCTGGTGCCGTGGATCGTGCCTACCGTGCTGTCGGCGATCGCGTTCTGGTGGATCTATGACCCGCAATTCTCAATAATCTCTTACGTTTTGCGCAGCGCCGGGTTGATCGACAGCAATATCGACTTCCTCGGCAGCCCCTGGCACGCGCGGCTCAGCCTGATCGCCGCCAATATCTGGCGCGGCATCCCGTTCGTGGCCATCAGCCTGCTGGCCGGGCTGCAGACCATCTCGCCATCGCTGTACGAGGCAGCGATGCTCGACGGCGCCACGCCCTGGCAACGCTTCGTTAACGTGACCCTGCCTATGCTGATGCCCGTGCTTTCGGTGGTGCTGACATTCTCCGTCCTATTCACCTTCACCGACTTTCAGCTCGTCTATGCCATCACCCGCGGCGGTCCGGTGAACTCCACGCACCTCATGGCGACGCTTGCCTTCCAGCGCGGCATTCCCGGCGGACAGCTGGGCGAGGGTGCGGCCATCGCCGTCGCCATGATCCCGTTCCTGGTGGCGGCGACGCTGTTCAGCTACTTCGGCCTGGCCCGGCGCAAGTGGCAGCAGGGAGAGAGCAATGACTGACGCCGCCGGCCTGTCATTGGGAGACGGCCCGCCGAAGCCGCTGGTCGAACGCCAGGGCGCGCTGTCCTGGGACAGTATCCCGCGCCGCATCGTGACGGTCTATGTTCCGCTGCTGCTGTTCATCATTGTTTTACTGTTTCCGTTCTATTGGATGGCCGTCACCACCTTCAAGCCGAACAACGAGCTGTACAACTACAAGGAGTTCAACCCGTTCTGGATCCACTCCCCCACGCTGCAAAACGTAAAGAAGCTGCTATTCGACACGGACTACCCGCAATGGCTGATGACCACGATGGGCATCGCCGCGGCGGCGACCTGCATCAGCATCTTCGCCAGCGTGCTCGCGGCCTACGCCATCCAGCGCCTGCGGTTCCACGGCAGCAACTGGGTCGGGCTGTCGATCTACCTGGCCTACCTCGTGCCGCCCAGCATCCTGTTCATCCCGCTGGCGACGATGGTGTTCAAGCTCGGCCTGTTCGACAGCCCGCTCGCCTTGATCCTGACCTACCCGACCTTCCTGATCCCGTTCTGCACCTGGCTGCTGATCGGCTACTTCAAGTCGATCCCGTACGAGCTCGAAGAGTGCGCCCTGATCGACGGCGCGACCCGGCTGCAGATTCTGCGCCGCATCACCCTGCCGCTCGCGGTGCCGGGCCTAATCAGCGCCGGCATCTTCGCCTTCACGCTGAGTTGGAACGAGTTCATCTACGCGCTCGCTTTCATCCAGTCGTCGGAGAAGAAGACCGTGCCGGTCGCCGTGCTGACCCAGTTGGTGCAGGGCGATGACTACCAATGGGGTGCGCTGATGGCCGGGGCGCTGTTCGGCTCGATCCCGGTGGCGTTGCTCTACTCGTTCTTCGTCGAGTATTACGTCAGTTCGTTGACCGGGGCGGTGAAAGAATGAAGCTCTATAGCTATTGGCGCTCGCTCGCCACCTACCGCGTGCGGATCGCGCTCAACCTCAAGGGCGTGCCGATCGAGCAGGAGGAGCGGATCGACCTCGACCGCGGCGACCAGAACGCGGCCGGGTTCCGGGCGGTCAACCCGATGGGTGGGTTGCCGGCGCTGGTGCTGAACGACGGCGCCGTGCTGACCCAGTCGCTCGCGATCCTGGAATGGCTCGAGGAGACGCACCCCACCCCTGCCTTGCTGCCGCAGGGCGCCGTTGATCGCGCCAGGGTCCGTGCCCTCTGCGCCATCCACGCGGCCGACAGCCATCCGCTGGTGGTGCCGCGGGTGCAAGGCTATCTCGGCCGGGTGTTCGGCGCGGACGACGCGGCAAAACAGGCCTGGGCCGGAAACTGGTTCCAGAAGGGGCTGGAGGCCTACGAGGCGTTGCTGCCCGGCGCCGGCTCGTTCTGTTTCGGCACCACGCCGACGCTGGCCGATTGCTGCCTGGCGAGCCATGTCGCCGGGGCGCAGCGGTTCAAGGTGGACCTGGCGCCCTACGCCAGCGTGCGCCGCATCCATGACGCCTGCATGGCGATGCCCGAGTTCTCCAGCGCGCATCCACTGAAGCAGCCGGGCGCCCCTGCAAGCTAAAAAGGCCGCGAGGACTGGCTTTCCGCCGCCGCAGCTTGAGTTCGCCAGCTTGCATCGCCATTTCTCAGGCCACTACGAAGGAGCGCAACATGACCAACGAGACTGCGACGGCCACCGAAACGGCGACCCTGGGCGGTGGCTGCTTCTGGTGCCTGGAGCCGGTGTTCCTCAGCCTGCGCGGCGTGCACAGCTCCGTTTCCGGCTATGCCGGCGGCACCACGCCCAATCCCACCTACGAACAGGTCTGCGGCAAGCGCACCGGCCATGCCGAGGTCGTGCAGATCACCTTCGACCCCAGCCAGATCACGTTCGCCGATATCCTGCGCGTGTTCTTCACCCTGCACGACCCGACTACGCTCAACCGGCAGGGCGCCGACACCGGGCCGCAGTACCGGTCCATCATCCTCACCCACTCCGACGCGCAGGCCGAAACGGCGCGCGCCGTCAAGGCCGAGATCGATGCCGCCCATGTCTGGGACAGCCCGATCGTCACCGAGATCGTGCCGCTCACCACGTTCTACCGGGCGGAGGACGAGCACCAGGACTACTTCGCCCGCAACCCGTGGTCCGGCTACTGCCGCGCCGTGATCAACCCGAAGGTCTCGAAGCTGCGCAAGCTGTTCAGCGACCGGCTGAAGCAGCAAGCCGCCGAGTGACGGGGACCGCCCAGGCCGAGGCCTGCAATGCCTATCGCAGCCTCGGCCGCCTCGGCCTGATCCAGGGCAGCAGCGGCAACCTCAGCGTGCGCACCGGGAACGGCATGCTGATCTCCCCGACCGGGACCACGCCCGAGCGCATCGAACCCGCACAGATGGTCGCCACGGATCTGCAGGAGCCGGCCACCGGCGCCAGCAGCGAGTGGGCGCTGCATGCGGCAGTATACCGGGCCAACGAGGCGTTCGGCGCCATCGTCCATGCCCACGCCGACGCCTGCACCGCGCTGGCCTGCCTGGCTGAACCGCTGCCGCCGTTCCACTATCTGGTCGCGAGCTTTGGCGGCGATGATGTGCGGTGCGCGCCCTACGCGACCTTTGGCACCCCGGCGCTCGCTGCGGTCGCGGTCGTGGCGATGCGGGACCGGACAGCGTGCCTGCTGGCGAACCATGGCATGATCGCCGCCGGGCCGTCGCTCGATGACGCGGTGGAGACGGCGCTCAGGCTTGAAACGCTGGTTCGGCAGTACCTGCTGGCGCGCTCCGCCGGGGCACCCCGGCTGCTCACGGCCGAACAGATGGCAAAGGCGCGCGAGCGTTTCCTGACCTACTAATCCAGTCGGGTTAATCCAGCCGGGCTAACCCAGCCGGGCGAATAGCACCCCGAGCTCCTGCAGGCCGGGGACCCCTGCCTTGCCCAGCGCCGAGCGAACCTGCGCCTGCACGGTGCTGGCCGACACGCCGCGCCCGGCTGCAACCGCCGCCACCCCCTGACCGGCCGCCACGGCGACGGCGACGTCCGCCTCCGCCCGCGTCAAGCCGAACAGCGCCGCCACCCGCCGCGGACAGGCCGGCAAATGCGACCAGCGGCGGAGCGTCACCAGGGCCTGGCCCGGGATGTGCCCCAAAGGCTGGTCAAGCGATTCCTCCATGTCCTCATCCTCGGTCCCCGGCACGCCGCCCGCCAGGCTGCACACTGCCAGCGCCACGGCCGAGCCGTCGCTCGCGCGCATCAGCATGTCGCCCCCTACGCCCCCGGCGGCGGCGTCGTGCACTAGGTCCTGCAGATACTGCGTCGCGCTGGGGTCGAGCGTTTGCAATGCGCCACGGCGGCTGTCGAGCTGCAGGCCAACGCTTACGGCCAAACGCTGCGCCGCCGGGTCGGCATAAACGATCCGGCCACCGGCGGTCACCAGGATAACGCCGGTGTCCGCCGCCTGCAGCGCCGCCGAGCTTGCGGCCTGCACGGTCTGTGCGGTAGCGAGCTGAGCGCGCATCTGCACGGCACGGCGCAGATGCGTCGTCAGCCGTTCCATGGTGGCACGCTCCGCCTCCGGTACGGGGGGCGTGGTCCGGTCGGGCTTGCAATAGGGCGCGGCGGGCTGTTCAACGACGGCAAGCGTGGTGGGCTTCAGGGCGTGCCCGCTCCAGCCCGGCGCCACCAAGGGCGCCGATCCGTCGTTGTCGGCAACCACCAGAAGCGATGGCGCGCTCCCCCCGGCGGCGGCGGTTGCCTCGGCCCAGGCAGCGGGCCAAAGAGCCGGGTTGAGCGCGGCCTCATACAACCGGGACAAAAGCGGTTCGATGTCTGTGGTAGCGGCCATTGCGCGTCCTCACTGGCCAAGCCTGGAACCCACCTGGCAAGCCATAAAGACACGGTAACGTGAAAGGCACAATCGCCAAATGGTTGCATGTGTGACGTTGGTCACACGGTGTGGCGTGCAGGTCACGGCGGTGCTGCACGGATCGCTCGCCCCATCATTGCGGCATTCGCTGGAACGACGGCATTGCCGAGTGCCCGGATGCACGCCCGCCGGTTTCGATCCACCCCGCGGGGAAACCCATCATCCACTCGGCGTAATGCGGGCTCAGCCGGCCACCCACCGCGTCGTTCAACTGGCAGGCCCGGCGCCGTCCTTGCTGGCGCAGGCTGCCATGCTTCCAGTCCCGCGCCACCACCGTCGGCAGCAACGGCTTGCGCCACCAGCCATACGCGGCTCCGCCGGTGCGGGGCGCCGGCATGGACAGCACCCACCACCAGCGGCCAGCAGGCGTAGCCCGCAGCCTCCAGCTCAGACAGCACCCGGTCCGCGCCCCGGCCTCGCAGGCCAGGAACGTTCTCAGCCACCACCCAGCGCGGTCGGCACTCACGCACCAGGCGCGCCATGTGGGACCACAGGCCCGAACGCGGGCCCTCGATCCCCGCCGCCCGGCCGGCGAGGCTGATGTCCTGGCAGGGGAACCCGCCGCAAAGCAGATCCGGCCGGGGCACCCCGTCGGCGCGCAGCCGAGCGGCAGTGAGGGTGCGGACATCGCCGTAGATGGGCACGCCGGGCCAGTGCCGGGCGAGGACGGCGCGGGCGAAGGGATCGGCCTCGCAGAACGCCGTTGTGCGCATCCCGGCCCAGTGCAATCCGAGGCTGAGGCCGCCGATGCCGCTGAACAGGTCAAGGACGGTGATCTCCTGAAATGAGGACTGCATTCCCAATGCAATGGAATTGTCGCCGATCGGGGTCAAGGATTCCTTAACCGTCGCCTGCTATAATCCGGGCACGCACGGGAGTGCGATCAGACCCGATGGCATCCATCACGCTCCTGCGCCGTTGCTGGCACGAACGCTTGAGGCATCGCATGATCTCCACCCGGCTGCATGGACTGATCGACTACGCCGTCGCCGCCCTGTTCGGCGGATTAGCCGCGTCCCGCGCGTTGACGCCGCCGGTCCGGACGGTCCTCGGGGCGGCCGGCGCCTATCACACCAGCTACACCGTGCTGACGGACTACGAGGCGGGCCTGCAACCCCGGCTAACCATGCGGCAGCATTTGGCGCTCGACGCCCTGGGCGGTGCGGCGCTGTGCGGCGCCGGGCTGCTGATGCGCCGTGAGCCCTGGCTGGCGCGCGCCCTGATGGTCGCCGCCGGCCTATCGGAGCTTGCCGTGGTCGCATCCAGCAGCGCGGCCCCCCAAAGCGGCCCCGGCCAGGATGCCGGCCTGGCCGGACGTATGCTGGATGTCGGACCAGGCCAGGCCACCTACCCGCCGCTCGACACGCCCAAGCCGGTCGCGGACGACGTGTTCATCGTCGATAGCGCCATGCCCGGCGCCGTCGGCCTGGTGCTGCCGGTGCGCATGACCGTGGTCCGGCTGCCGGGCGGCGACCTGCTGCTGCACTCGCCCACGCGGTTCACCGACGGCCTGAAACGTCAGCTCGAAGGGCTCGGCCGCATCCGCCACTTGGTCGCGCCCAACCTCGCGCACTGGATTTTCCTCCGGGACTGGCAGCGCGCCTGCCCGGATGCGGTGACCTGGGCCGCGCCCGGGTTGCGCGGGCGGTCGCAGGTGCAAAAGAGCGGCGTGCGGCTGGATCGCGACATGGGCGATACCGCCCCGGCCGAGTGGGGGGACGCGATCGGCCTCGTGACCGTGCCGGGCGGCCTGGGATTCCACGAGACCGCGTTGTTCCACCGGCCTACCCGCACGCTGATGCTCACCGACCTCGTCTTGAACCTGGAGGCGCCGAAGGTGCCGGCAGTGCTTCGCCCGGTGCTCCGGCTGACGGGCTCGGTCGCGCCGGACGGCATGCCGCCGCCCTGGCTGCGGGCGGTCATCAAGCTGCAGCGCCCGGCCGCCGCGGCTGCGGCGGAACGGCTGCTGGCACTGGAGCCGGAGCGGGTGGTCTTCGCGCACGGCCGCTGGTTCGAGCGGGACGGCGCCGCGGCGCTGCGCCGGTCGCTGCGATGGCTGCTGGGCTGACGGCTGCACCCATGCCAGCGGACCCTGTTGTGGCGGTCCTGTGGTGGGTGGGGATTGCAACCTGTCACCCTGCTGGCATCCCATCGCCCTCATGGAGGCCGTCATGCGTGCTCTGATCATGCTGCTTGGGACCGCCTTGCTCGCCGTACCCGGCGTCGCCAATGCCCAGGGAGCCGGCCCTACCCAATCGCGGGACGGCTTGGGCAACGCGGCCCACCCGCTCGCACCCTCCAACAGCATGCCGCCCGGTTCACTGAACGCGAATGGCGGATCGCAAAGCCGGCCGGCCTACCCGAGCGGGTCAACCTCGCGCAACCCCGGCGCGGCCTTCGTGCGCGACCAGCCGAAGCCGGCAACGGGGGCACTCGCTAAACCGCCCGGCGACATCGCGACCACCACCATACAGGGCGGACGGGCGATACCGCGCCCAGCCAGCCCCGGCGTCGGCGAGGAGCGGGCCGGACGGACGCCGCCAGGCGTGCATTAGGCCCGGCCGCCTCAGTCCATCCAGGACGCCGGCGCCGATCCCAGCGTCGTGGCGGGCAGGTTCCAGCGCATCGGGGCGCCGGCCACATTGCAGGGCGGCCTGATCCGGCGGGCCGGGCCCCAAGCGGTTTCCTCCACGTCCTCCGCAAGGTCATCCAGCGTTTCCGGTGCGAACGGCATGGATTGGCCCGGCGGCAAGCCGGTCAGCAACGCGGCCGTGCGGGCCAGCGAGGCGCGCACCGTGCAGCCCGTTCCCGCCATCAGCCGCCCGGTCAGTCCGCGCACCGCCGCAGCCGCCAGGATATACCCGGTCGCGTGGTCCACCGCCTGCACCGGCAACGGCGTGGGCCGGTCGCGGCCCATTTGCCGCATGCCGGCCTCGGCGATGCCGCTGCTCATCTGCACCAAGCTATCGAAGCCGCGGCGCCCCTGCCACGGGCCCGACCAGCCATAGGCGTCCAGCGACACGTCCACCAGGCCAGGGCACAATGCGCGGCGCCGTGCCGCTCCCAAACCCAGCCCAGCCAGCGCGCCGGGCCGGTAGCCGTGCACCAGCACGTCCGCCTGACGCAGCAGGCCCTCCCAGGTTCCCCGGTCCTGCCGCAGGTCGAGCCGTGCGCAGCGCTTGCCCAGAACCACGTCCGGCACCACGCCGGGCTCGTCCCGGCCCGGCGGGTCGATACGCAGCACCTCGGCGCCGAACCCGGCCAGGAACCGCGTCGCGACCGGGCCGGCCAGCACGCGGGTCATGTCCAGCACGCGCACGCCCTGCAACGGACGATGCGGCGGGACAGTCCAGCGGGGCGCCGGGCCAGCATCGCCGGGCTCGTGCAACAAGAGAGGCTCCGCCGCGACAGCCTGGCCCTGCGGGTGCGCCGCCCAGTCCGCCACGCTGCGCATCGACGCCGCGCAGCCGCCGCGTTGCACGACGGCGCTCTCCAGCGCGTCCGCCTGCCACCCCTGCACGGCCCGGGCCACCTGCTCGCGCTCCGCCGGCACGCCCAGCGCCGCCAGCGCCGCGGCCCGGTGGTGCGGCGCGTTGGTGTGCAGCCGTATCCAGCCATCCGCGGCCCGGTAGTCGCCCGCCACGGCGTCCCAGACCGGCGGCATCTTCCATCCCTGCGGGCGGATGGAGGTGCCGAACCAGAACGACGCGAGCCGGCGGTCCACCGTTGCATCCGGCCGCGTGCCATGGCGCGCATGAACAAGCTCCGCCACGGCAAGGCCGGCCGCCCCGACCGAGGCGCCCGCCAGGTCGCTGATCGCAAACACCGAGGGCAGGCCGCCCTCGCCCGTGACCTGCACCTGTCCGGGCCCATCCGGCGTACCGCCGAGCGCGGCCCAGATGGCGGCGAGCGCATCCAGGGTGGCGCCGTGCCTCACGCCGCTGCTACCTTGGACCGCATGCGCCATTCTCCCGTCACCATGGGCAACGCCGTGGCGGCCATCGTCCTGATCGCCTTGGCGGGCGCTGCCGGAGCGGCGGTGATCCACTTGGCGGACCCTGGCTCACCGGAGCAGCGGACCGCGGGCCTGGCCGCACGGCAGGCCGCCCTGGGCCCAATCCGGTTCTTCCAGTGGTGCGGCGTTGTCCTGGCGCTGGTCGGCGCCCTGGGCTTTGCGTGGCAGCAATGGCATTAGGACGGCCCCTTCCCGCTCAGAACGCGACCCGGCGATCACCGGCGCAGCGCATCATATCCCGGACCATTATACTCCGGGATTATAAAGATAGAGGTAATTTCCGCCCGTCTGGGTGCCTGTCGCGATCTGCAGCCCTTGGGCCTGATTGCCGCTCAGCCCGGTGAAGGTGATGCTGGCGTCGACGCCATCGCCCGTGCGGCCGGACCCGCCGGCGATGTTGACCCGCAGCGTCGCGTCGGCCGTGCAGCCGCCGCCGTCCCAATAGAAGCTGCTCACCTGGGGATCGAAGCCCCACAGCGTCGCGGCGTCCCCGGCGTGGAAGTTCTGGATCGTGTCACTCACCGTGCTTGGGCCGCTCGCGTCGTCGTAGAAGCTGTCGGCGCCCGACCCGGTGCTGCCGATGAGGACGTTGGAGCCGGACCCGCCGTCGAGCACGTTCTGGCCGCCAGACACCTGGATCGTGTCGTCGCCGCTCCCGGTGCGGATGAAGGCGTTCGGCGCCTGCGTGCTCAGGACCAGGCTATCGGACCCTGAATAGATATACCGCGACTGAATATTGCCGGGGCTGTCCGCAGCAGGGTCGTCCATCGCCACAATGCCGGACGTGCCTGCGGCCATGAAGGCGTAGTTGATCCACGGCAAGCTCGCCGTCGCGACCGTCTCGTTGCTGAACTGGAGTGCCTGGATGTTGGTCAGGCTGTCCTGCCCACCCTGGAAGCCCACCCCGATCGTCCCGTCGCTGCCGAGGCTGATGACCGCCTGCGACCGGGCGACCGCATAAAGGGCCGTGTTGAAGCCGCCGCCGCCGTCGATGGCGTTGCTGCCCAACCCGCCTTCAAGCACGTTGTCCGCGGCGTTCCCCACGATCACGTCGTCGCCAGACCCCCCGACCGCATTGGCAATCAGCGAGCGGGTGTCGCCCTGATACTGTATCGCGTTGTAAACATTGCCCTGGGCCGTCATACCCGGCCCGAGATCGGCCAGTTGCGCGCTCGATGTGATCGAGTATTGCCCGGGATTGAGGTTGATCCGAACACCGTTATAGTAGGCCGAGAGGTCGTACGTCGCGTCCTTGCCGTCGCCGTTCCAGAGCGTCAGGAACACCTTGTCGCGACTGGCGAGGGCATCGTTCACGTTGCCGGGCTGTCCCTGCCCGACGCCGTTCACCAAGGTCTCGCCGGTGTCCGGGTCCCAGGAGTAGGTCGTCGGGCCGACCACGTTGAAGTTCGCGCCATAGAGGTACTGCAGCGCCGCGATATCGTCCATCATGTAGGTCTGCGGGTTGCTGTCCAGCGCGCAGGTGTCATAGCCCGCCGTCGAGCCCACATAGCTCGCATAGGTCATCACGCTGTATTCGAGGTCGTCGGTGGCGGCTGGCAGCGTCTCGTTGGCCACGCCGCCCGTCTCGTTGCCATGCTTGAGCCCCAGCGAGTGGCCGAGCTCATGGATGATCGTCATATACGCATAGTCGCCCGGCGCCGGCGCCCGGAGGTCCGCGAAGGAGTTGTTGTCGTAGGCCTGGCCGAACCAGACGTCGCCCGACTTCGTGGCGGTGCCGGGATAGTAGGCATAGGACGTAGGCGGCGCGCTGGACGACGCCAGCATGATCGCAGCACTGCCGGTGCCGACATCCGTGAACGTCTCGTTGGTGAACGACGACACCGAGCCGAGCTGCATGGTGCGATAGCCCGCGAGCTGCGAGCTGCCGGTCAGCACGCAATCCGCCGCCGCGTGCTGCGCCGCCGAGACGCTGCGGAAGTTCTGCCCGGCCTCGGAGTAGCTCGCGTCGTAGGCCGAGGGCGAGTCCGGGAAGCTGAAGTTGATCGCCGTATCGGTCCACGCGACCCCGAGCAGCACGCCATCGATGGATTGATCGCCCTCCGGCCCGACATACCGGACGCCGCCCTGGCCCGGTTGAGGGGAGCCGACCGTCCCATTTTCGGCCGCGAGGCCATAATCCTGGCCGGGGTCGGCCGGGTCATGCGACGCGCCGTCATTGCTCAGCCGAACAGCGCGAGAATGAGACATTTCAACGACCCCAACCAGAGACGTTAGCATTAGCTTAACTGCAATAATTGGAGCTGTAAACTATTCGTTATAATTTCTATGCGAGAAGACTTTTTTGCGAGAGTAGTTTTGTGAACAGCCGGCCATGATCGTGCCCAGCGCAGCGGCTCCGTCAGGCCCTCCGCCATGACGGCGCCTGGATCGTCGCAGCATCGCCGATTGACACGGCGCCCGCGCCGCCGGCCATATGCCCAGCCATGAACCCGGCCCCCCCGCTCGCGATACGCAAGCTGCTGACCTTGGTCGAGGAGACGTGGCAGGAGGCCGGGCAGGCCGTCACGCCGCCGACGCGGAAGGCCGCCGCCATTGCCGTCGTCGCCAACCCCTGCGCCGGCCGGTTCGAGCGGGATCTCGATGCGCTGGTCGCGGTGGGCGAGGCGTTGGGCCAGCTGCTGGGGGATCGCGCCGTCGCGGCGCTGGGGATCGAGCCCGGCGCGGTGCAGAGCTATGGCAAGGCCGCGATCGTCGGCGAGGATGGCGAGCTGGAGCACGCCGCCGCCATCCTGCATCCGAAGCTGGGGACGCCGCTGCGCCGGGCCGTGCAGCGAGGTGCGGCATTGGTGCCCAGCGCCAAGAAGCGAGGCGCCATGGGCGCCGCCATCGACGTGCCGTTGGGCCACAAGGACGCCGCCTTCGTCCGCAGCCACTTCGACGCCATGGAGATCCGCGTGCCCGACGCGCCCCGGCGGGACGAGATCGTGGTCGCGGTCGTCGTGACCGACAGCGGACGGCCGCTTTCTCGCGTGGGCGGCTTGCAACACCAGGACATTCAGGGCCAGGACGGGCTGCGCTGAACCACTCATTTTGGGGGACCACGACCATGCTGCACCGCCGCGCCTTGCTGGGCGCCATCGCCGCCACCCCCCTGGCCATGCCGGCCCTGGTTCGCGCCCAGGGGTCCGCCCCGATCCGCGTCGGCGAGATCAACAGCTACTCCGCCCAGCCGGCCTTCACCCTGCCATATCGCAACGGCCTGGAGCTGGCCGTCGATGAGGTCAACGCCCGCGGCGGGGCGCTGGGCCGCAAGCTGGAGGTCCTGGTGCGCGACGACGCGGGCAAGCCGCAGGACGCGATCCGCCTGGCCGGCGAGCTGGTGGGCGACCAGAAGGTGGACCTGCTGGCCGGCGGCTTCCTGTCCAATGTCGGCCTGGCGCTCGCGGACTACGCCGTTCAGAACAAACGGTTGTTCATAGCCGGGGAGCCACTGAGCGACGCTTTGGTGTGGGAGAAGGGCAACCGCTACACCTACCGCCTGCGCCCGTCCACCTACATGCAGGCGGCGATGCTGGTGCCGGACGCGGCGAAGCTGCCGGCCAAGCGATGGGCGACGGTCGCGCCGAACTACGAGTACGGGCAGTCCGCCGTGAAGTGGTTCAAGGCGCTTTTGCTGGCCCAGCGCCCCGACGTGCAGTTCGTCGCCGAGCAATGGCCGGCATTGGGCCGCATCGACGGCGGCGCCACCGTGCAGGCGCTGGCGCAGGCCAACCCGGAGGCCATCTTCAACGTTACCTTCGCCGCCGACCTGACCAACTTCGTGCGCGCGGGCAACACGCGCGGCCTGTTCGACAAGTGCTCCGTGGTTTCCCTGCTGACCGGGGAGCCCGAGTACCTCGACCCGTTGGGCGACGAGGCGCCGGAGGGCTGGTTCGTGACGGGCTACCCAGTCGCCGACGTGCGCACCCCGGCGAACCAGGCCTTCGTCGCCGCCTACCAGGCGCGGTTCAAGGCGCTGCCGCGCATGGGGTCGGTCGTGGGCTATGCGCTGATCCACTCGATCGCCGCGGGGATCGCCAAGGCCGGCAGCACGGACACGGAAGCGATGGCGGACGGGTTCGCCGGTGCCCGCTTCGACACGCCGTTCGGCCCGGCCAGCTACCGCGCGATCGACCATCAGGCGACGCTCGGCGGCTATGTCGGCACGCTCGGCACCAAGGACGGGCACGGCGTCATGACCAATTGGCACTACGTGGACGGCGCGGACGTGCTGCCGCCCGACAATGAGGTGCGGAAGCTCCGCCCCGCCTAGATGTCCGCCGTCCTGCTGCAGTTGCTGACCGGCCTGTCCGGGGCGTCGTCGCTGTTCCTGGTGGCGGCCGGGCTCACGCTGATCTTCGGCGTGACACGGGTTGTCAACTTCTCCCATGGTAGCCTGTGCATGCTGGGCGCCTACATCGGCTGGTCCGTCCTGACCCGGCTGCCGCGCGACCCTGCGTGGTTCGTCGTCGGCGTGCTGCTGACGGCGGTCGCCACGGGGGGGATCGGGCTGCTGCTGGAGGTGGTGCTGCTGCGCCGGGTGTATCGCGCGCCGGAGCTGTTCCAGCTGCTGGCGACGTTCGGCGTCGTGCTGATCGTGCAGGACGCCACGCAGTTCATCTGGGGTCCGGACGACCTGCCGCTGCCCCGCGCCCGCTGGCTGCGCGGCTCGATCGAGCTGCTGGACGGGCGGTTCCCGATCTACGACCTCGCCATGATCGCGGTGGGGCCTCTGGTGCTGGGCCTATTGTGGCTGCTGGTCACGCGCACGCGGTGGGGCACGCTGATCCGGGCGGCGACGCTCGATCGCGAGATGGTGGGCGCGCTCGGCGTCGATCAGCGGCTGCTGTTCACCAGCGTGTTCGTGCTGGGCTCGGCGCTGACCGGGCTGGGCGGCGTGCTGGCGCTGCCGTCGGCGTCGGCGAACCTGGGGATCGACCTTGCCGTCGTGACGGACGCGTTCGTGGTGGTGGTGGTCGGCGGCCTCGGCAGCCTCGGCGGCGCCTATTGCGCCAGCCTGCTGATCGCCACCCTGCAGGCGCTTGGCGTGCTGCTGCTGCCGGAGGGGACGCTGGTGCTGACCTTCGCCGTGATGGTCGTCGTCCTGATCCTGCGGCCGAACGGGCTGCTGGGCCGCAGCCAGGCGCCGGCCTGGTCCCCATCCGGCCTCGCCACGTTGGTGCGCCCGGCGCCCACGGCCCTGCGGGTCCTCGGCCTATGCGCGCTGCTGCTGGCCGGGTCCGCGCCGCTATGGGCCGGGCCGTTCCTGCTCTCCGTACTGACCGAGGCCGCGATCGCCATCCTGTTCGCCGCCAGCCTGCACGTGATGATGGGGCCCGGCGGCATGCCGAGCTTTGGCCACGCCGTCTGGTTCGGCATCGGCGCCTACGCGGCGGCTTTGGCGGTGCAGGGATTGGCGGCGCCGATGCCGCTCGCGCTGCTGGCGGCGCCGCTGGCGGCCGGGCTGGCGGCGGCGGCGTTCGGGCTGTTCGTGGTGCGGCTGTCGGGCGTCTACTTGGCCATGCTGACCCTGGCGTTCGCGCAGATCGTCTGGGCGGTGGCGTTCCAGGCCGTGCGGCTGACGGGCGGGGACAACGGCATCCTGGGCATCGTGGCCCCTGCCTGGCTGCGTGGCCCGGCGGCGTTCTACTGGCTGGCGCTCGTGCTCTGTGTGGGCGGCACGCTGCTGCTCCGGAGGATGCTGTATGCGCCGCTGGGCTACGCCATCCGGGCGGCGCGGGACAGCGCGTTGCGGGCGGAGGCCATCGGGCTCGACACCGCGCGGCTGCGGCTGGCGGCGTTCACCGCGGCGGGGATGGCGGCCGGGCTGGCAGGCGGGCTGTTCACCTATGCGAAGGGCAGCGCGTTCCCAACCTACATCAGCATCCCGCGCTCGGTCGATGCGCTGCTGATGGTGCTGATGGGCGGAGTCGACACGATGAGCGGGCCGGTCGTCGGGGCGCTAGCCTATACCGGGCTATACGATTTCCTCCTGCTATCGACCAGCATGTGGCGCCTGGTGCTTGGGCTGACGATCGTCGTGCTGGTGGTCGCCTTCCCCGAGGGGATCGCGGGCGCGGCGCAACGCTTGTGGCAGCGGGGCCTATGGTTCCGGGCGCGGCCGGCGTGACGGTGCTGGCGGTCGAGCACCTCGAAAAAAAGTTCGGCGGCGTGCTGGCGGTGCGGGACGTGTCCTTCAGCGTCGCGGCCGGGGAGATGCTGGCGCTGATCGGCCCGAACGGCGCGGGCAAGACGACGTGCTTCAACATGCTGGGCGGCCAGTTGCGCCCGGATGGCGGCGCGATCCTGCTCGATGGCGTGCCCGCTGGCGGCCTGGCGCCCCGGGCGATCTGGCGGCTGGGCGTCGGCCGCACGTTCCAGGTCACGGCGACCTTCGCCTCGATGACGGTGCGGGAGAACGTGCAGATGGCGCTGATCTCCCATCACCACGGCGTCTGGCGCGCCTGGGGCGCGGCGCGGTTCCGGCACGCCGCCGCCGCCGGGGCGCTGCTGGAGCAGCTTGGCCTGGCGGACCAACGGGACCGCGCGGCCGGGCTGCTGGCCTATGGCGACCTGAAGCGGCTGGAGCTTGCCGTCGCCCTGGCCAGCGACCCGCGCCTGCTGCTGATGGACGAGCCGACCGCGGGCATGGCCCCCGCCGAGCGCATCGCCCTCATGGCGCTGACCCGGCGCCTCGCGACCGAGCGCCGCCTCGCCGTGCTGTTCACCGAGCACGACATGGACGTCGTCTTCGGCACCGCCGACCGCATCCTGGTGATGGAGCGCGGCGCGCTGATCGCCGAGGGCGACGGCCCCGCGATCCGCGCCAACCCCAGGGTGCGCGAGGTTTATCTCGGCACCGGCGCCACCAGCGGGGGGCATTGATGCTGGAGGTGGAGGGTCTCAACAGCTTCTACGGCCGCGCCCACATCCTGCAGGACGTGTCGTTCGCCGTGGCGCCGGGCGAGGTCCTGGTGCTGCTGGGCCGCAACGGCGCCGGCAAGAGCACGACGTGCAAGTCGCTGATCGGCCTGGTGCGCCCGGCCCGCGGCAGCATCCGGTTGGACGGCACGGAGATCGCTGGCCGCGAGCCCTTCCGCATCGCACGGGCGGGCCTCGGCTACGTGCCGGAGGAGCGCCGGGTGTTCGCCGGCCTGACCGTCGCCGAGAACCTCGACGTCGGCCGCCGGCCCCCTCGCCCCGGCATCGCGCCCTGGACCGAGGCGCGGCTGTTCGCCCTGTTCCCCAATCTCGGCCCGTTGCGGGGCCGCATCGCCGCGCGTATGAGCGGCGGCGAGCAGCAGATGCTGAGCATTGCCCGCACCCTGATGGGCAACCCGCGCCTGATCCTGCTGGACGAGCCGAGTGAGGGCCTGTCGCCGCTCATCGTCGAGCAGATGGCTGCGGCGATCCTGGCATTGAGGGCGGAGGGCGTGACGGTGCTGCTGGCCGAGCAGAACCTGCACTTCGCAGCGCGTGTTGCGAACCGGGCCGTGGTGATCGAGAAAGGGCGGGTTGCCTGGGCGGGGACACTGCCGGAACTGCAGGCCGACGAAGCGGCGCGGGCGCAGTACCTGGCGGTATAGGCGGTCCGCAGCCCTAAAAATCCAAGTTCGTATAATGCGCCGGCGGCATGACCCCCGGCACCCGGTCCGCCAGCAGCGCGCGGAAGCTCGGACGGCTCTTGACCCGCGCATACCAATCACGCGTCGAGGATGAGATCGACCAGTCCACGTCGCTGACGAAATCCAGCGCCGACAAATGCGCCGCCGCCGCGAAGTCCGCCAGCGACAGCGAGGCGCCCCCCAGCCATGTCCGCTGCTCCGCCAGCCAGCCGATATAGCCCATATGGTGCCGCATGTTGGCATAGCCGGCTCGCAGCGCCCCAGCGTCGGGATTGCCCCGGCCCATCAGACGCTTCAAGAACTTCTCGCCCAGCAGGTTCGCCGTCACCTCATGCGCGAACTTGCCGTCGAACCAGGCGACCAGCCGCCGAATTTCCACCCGCTCGGCCAGCGTGTGGCCCAGCAGCCGGTTGTCGGGATAGGCCTCCTCCAAGTATTCGCAGATCACCCCGCTATCCGGGATCACCAGCCCGTTCTCCTCGATCAGGGTCGGCACCAGGTTGGACGGGTTCATCTCGATGTAGCCGGGCCGCCGTTCCCATACCTTCTCCACCCGCAACTCGAACGGCAGCCGCTTCTCGGCCAGCGCCAGGCGGACCTTGCGGGAAAACGGCGAGAGCGGAAGGTGATGGAGGACACGCATGGACGGGCTTATCGCACCCCCGCCTGTGTGCGCCAACCGCCGACGCAAGGGCGCCATCGCAATTCGCAGTGCGGAGCCCTCCGGTCATTGGCGGCCAAGGCGGCATCGTGCAATCTCCCTCAACCCATAATGCGGCAGCGAGCTTAACGGATGATTATCGCACGTGACCTGCCAGTGCTGCGTGCCGCATTGACCGGGCTGCCCCGGCCGCGCGCGCTCGTGGCGACCATGGGGGCGCTGCACGCCGGGCACGTGGCGCTGGTCGCGGAGGCGCGGCGGCTCGCGCCGGGCGGCGTCATCGCGTCGATCTTCGTCAACCCGCTGCAATTCGGTCCCAACGAGGACTTCACCCGCTATCCTCGCTTGGAGGCGGACGACCTCGCGATGCTCCGCGACGCGCGCTGCGACGTGGCCTGGCTGCCCCCCGTCGAGGCGATGTATCCGCCCGGCGCTGCCACGCGCATCACGGTCGGCGGCCCGTCCGAGGGCTTCGAGGGCGCGGTCCGCCCCGGCCACTTCGAGGGCGTCGCCACCGTCGTCACGAAACTGTTCAACCAGACCGCCCCGGATGCCGCCCTGTTCGGCGAGAAGGACTGGCAGCAGGTGCAGGTCGTCACCCGCCTCGTCGCCGACCTCGACATCCCCACCCGCATCGTCCCTGTGCCAACCGTGCGCGATCCGGACGGCCTGGCGCTGTCCTCGCGCAACCGCCACCTCACGCCCGGGGAACACGCGCTGGCGCCACGGCTCTATGCGGTGCTGCAGGCCACCGCAGCCCGCCTGGCCGCCGGCCAACCCGTCGCCGAGGCCGAGCGCGATGCCGTCGCGGCACTCTGTGCGGAGGGGTTCGAGCCCGACTATCTGCGCCTGGCCAACGCCGCCACGCTCCGCCCGCTTGACACTCTGCAGCGCCCCGCCCGGTTGCTCGCCGCCGTCCGCCTCGGCGCCGTCCGGCTGTTGGACAACATCGCTGTCCTCTAGGCCCGCAAAGCCTCCGCCCCATCCACCAGCGGCGCTTCCAAGTACTTCACGTACTCCTTTGGCACCACCTGCCAGAACCGCTCCAGCGCCCACGGCCAGTCCAGCAGCAGCGTCGCCGCATACCGGCTGCCGGTCTCGTGCGCGTGCCGGGCCACCAGGCTCCGCAGCGCCTCGTCCCAATGCGCGGACTGCACGCGCTGCCACGTCAGCGTCTCGGGGTTCACCCGCTTCTCGAACACGCCTTCGGGGTCATAGACGAACGCCACGCCCCCGGTGAACCCGGCGCCGAAATTGTCCCCCACCGCGCCCAGCAGCACGACGGTCCCCCCGGTCATGTACTCGCAGCCATTGCTGCCGCAGCCCTCCACCACCGCGACCGCCCCGCTGTTGCGCACCGCGAACCGCTCCCCGGCCTGGCCCGCCGCGAACAGCTCGCCCGCCGTCGCGCCATACAGCACGGTGTTGCCGATGATCGTGTTCTGCTGGCTCAGCAGCGTGCTGCTTGGCGACGGGCGCACGACGATGGTGGCGCCCGACAGGCCCTTGCCGACATAGTCGTTCGCGTCGCCCAGCACCTCCAGCTTCAACCCCTGCACCGCGAACGCCCCCAGCGACTGCCCGGCGGACCCGCGCAGCCGCACCGTGATATGGCCGGGCTGCAACCCCGCCATCCCATACTGCCGGGTGATGCGTGACGACAGCTTGGTGCCGATCGCGCGGTGGGTGTTCCGCACGTTATACTGCAGCTGCATCTTCTCGCCGCGGCTGAACAGCGCGGCGGCGTCCTCGATCATCTGCGCGTCCAGCGTCTCCGGCACCTCGGTCCGGCCGACCTGCGTGCAGTAACGCGCATGCGGGCCGGGGTCGGCCTGCGCCAGCAGCGGGTTGAGGTCGAGGTCGTCCAGCAGGCCGGACCCGCGGCTGACCTGCTGCAGCAGGTCCGTCCGCCCGATCACGTCGGTCAGATGCCGCACCCCCAGCGACGCCAGGATGCCACGCACGTCCTCGGCGATGAAGGAGAACAGGTTGATCACCTTCTCCGGGCTGCCGTCGAACTTGGCGCGCAGCGTCTCGTCTTGCGTGCACACGCCCACGGGGCAGGTGTTGCTGTGGCACTGCCGTACCATGATGCAGCCCATGGCGACCAGGCTCGCCGTGCCGATGCCGAACTCCTCGGCGCCCAGCATCGCCGCGATCACCACGTCGCGCCCGGTCTTGATCCCGCCATCCGTCCGCAGCCGCACCCGGTGGCGCAGGCGGTTCAGCATCAGCACCTGATGCGCTTCGCTCAGCCCCATCTCCCATGGCAGGCCCGCGTACTTCACCGAGGTCTGCGGGCTGGCGCCGGTGCCGCCGCTATGCCCGCTGATCAAGATCGTGTCGGCCATCGCCTTCGCGACCCCGGCCGCAATGGTGCCGATGCCGCTGCGCGACACCAGCTTCACGCACACCCCCGCGTCCGGGTTGATCTGCTTCAGGTCGTAGATGAGCTGCGCCAGGTCCTCGATCGAGTAGATGTCGTGGTGCGGCGGCGGGCTGATCAGCGTGACGCCCGGCGTCGAGTGCCGCAGCTTGGCGATCAGCGGCGACACCTTGAAGCCCGGTAGCTGCCCGCCCTCGCCGGGCTTGGCGCCCTGGGCCATTTTTATTTCAATTTCGCGACAAGCATTCAAGTATTCTGCGGTCACCCCGAACCGGCCGGAGCCCACCTGCTTGATCGCCGAGGACGCGTTGTCGCCGTTCGGGCGCGGCGTGGCGCGGGCCGGATCCTCGCCGCCCTCCCCGCTGTCGCTCCGGGCGCCGATGCGGTTCATCGCGATGCTCAGCGTCTCGTGCGCCTCCGGGCTCAGCGCCCCCAGCGAGATGCCCGGCGCCACCAAACGCTTGCGGATTTCGGTAATGCTCTCGACGTCGTCCACCGGGATCGGCTTCACGCCGTCCATGCGGAAGTCCAGCAGGTCGCGCAACGCCACCGGCTTCTGCCGCCGCACCCCGTCGGCATACCGGCGATAGGTCTCGAAACTGTCGGTCGCCACCGCGGTCTGCAGCGTGTGGATCAGCCCGCCATCGAAGGCGTGCACCTCGCCCCGGCGCCGCAGCTTATACACGCCGCCCACCGGCAGCGCCGTGCTCTCCCCGTCCCACGCCGCCTGATGCAGGCCCAGCACCTTGCGCGCGATGCCGGTCAGCCCGATGCCGGAAATGCGGCTCTGCATGCCCGGGAAGTACTCGGCGACCAGGGCGCGGGACAGCCCGATGGCCTCGAAGTTGTAGCCGCCCCGGTACGAGCTGATGACCGAGATGCCCATCTTGGACATCACCTTCAGCAGCCCCTTGTCCACGGCCTTCTTGAAGCGCTGCACCGCCTCCTTCAGGCTCATCGGCCCAAACAGCCCGCGGCGGTGCCGGTCGGCGATGCCCTCCTGCGCCAGATATGCGTTCACCGTCGTAGCGCCCACCCCGATCAGCACCGCGAAATAGTGCGTGTCGATGCATTCTGCGCTGCGAACGTTAAGGCTTGTAAAAGTACGCAGGGATTGCCGCACCAGATGCGTGTGCACGGCGCCGTTCGCCAGGATCATCGGGATCGGCGCCCGCTCCGCCGTCTGCGCGTCGTCCGTCAGGATCACGTGGGCGCAGCCGGCGCGCACCGCCTCCTCCGCCTCCCGCCGGATACGCTCCAGCCCGGCACGCAGCGCCGGCTCCTCGTCCCCCACGGGGAAGGTGCAGTCGATCCGGCACGCCGTCTCCCCCATGGTCGCCGCCATCGCCGCGAACTCGGCGTTGCTCAGCACGGGGCTTTCGAGCTGTAGCAGGTCGCACTGGCTGCTGTCCTCGTCGAGCACGTTGCCGAGGTTGCCGAGCCGGGTCTTCAGCGTCATCACCCGCGTCTCGCGCAGGCTGTCGATCGGCGGGTTGGTGACCTGGCTGAAGCCCTGGCGGAAGTAGTGGTGCAGCCCGCGATAGCGCTCGCTCAGCACGGCGATCGGCGTGTCGTCGCCCATGCTGCCGATGGCCTCGGCGCTGTCCTCGACCATCGGGTGCAGGATCATTTCCAGCTCCTCGTGCGTCGTGCCCACCGCGAGCTGCCGCCTGCGAAGCTCCTCCGTAGAGTACAGTACGGTTTCCGGTGCATCGGTCTTGACGATGCGGTCGATCTTGGTGATCCGCTTGGCCCAGTCGCCGAACGGCTGCCGCGCCGCCAGCAGGTCCTTCAGCTCGTCGTCGAGATAGAAGCGCGCCGTCTCCAGGTCCACGCCGATGGTCTGGCCGGGCCCGACCCGGCCCTTGGCGACGATCTCGTTCTCCTGGAACTTCACCATGCCGGTCTCGCTGCCGACCACCAGCAGCTTGCTGTCGGTGATCGTGTAGCGCAGCGGGCGCAGGCCGTTGCGGTCCAGCCCGGCGATCACCCAGCGCCCATCGGTCGCGGTGATCGCGGCCGGGCCGTCCCAGGGCTCCATGACGGCGTTGCAGTACAGGAACATGTCGCGGTGCGCGTCCGGCATCGTCGCGTCCTGCCCGGTGCTGGCCGGGATCATCAATGCCTTGGTCATCGGCGCGTCGCGGCCGGCACGGACCAGCAGCTCGAACACGTTGTCGAGCGTCGCGGTATCCGACCCACCCGCCTGGATCACCGGCTTCACGTCGTCGATGAAGCCCTCCAGCGGCCCGGCCGCGAGGCGCGTCTCATGGCTTTTCATCCAGTTGCTGTTGCCGGCGACGGTGTTGATCTCGCCGTTATGCGCCAGCATGCGGAAGGGCTGGGCCAGCTTCCAGGTCGGGAAGGTGTTGGTCGAGTAGCGCTGGTGATAGATGGCGAAGCGGCTGATGAATCGCGGGTCCAGCAGGTCCGGGTAGAAGTCCGTCAGGCTCTCGGCCAGGAACATTCCCTTGTAGATGATGCTGCGGCAGGACAGGCTGCAGATGTAGAACTCGGCAATCTGCGCCGCGATCGCCTGCTTCTCGATCTTGCGGCGGATCACATACAGGTCGCGCTCGAACGTCGCGTCGTCCTCCAGGCCGGGCCGGCCGCGGATCATGATCTGCTCGATCTCGGGCCGGGTGGCGTTGGCCTTCTCGCCGATGCAGGCCACGTTGATCGGCACCTGCCGCCAGCCGAAGATGCCATAGCCGAGCGCCAGAATCTCCGTCTCGACGATCTGCCGGCAGCGTTCCTGCGCGCCCAGGTCGGTCTTCGGCAGGAACACCATGCCCACCGCCATGCGGCCCGGCGGCTCCACGTGGCCGCTGCGCCGCACCGCCTCCGCAAAGAAGTCCTGCGGGATTTCGATGTGGATGCCGGCGCCGTCCCCGGTCTTGCCGTCCGCGTCCACGGCGCCGCGGTGCCACACGGCGCGCAGCGCGTCGATACCCGCCTGCACCACGTCCCGGCGCGCGACGCCGTCCAGCGCCGCGACCACACCCACGCCGCATGCGTCGTGCTCCTGGCTGGGGTCGTAGGTATGCTCCAGCCGGGCGGCATTGGCGGCCCAGTCGGCAATGAAGTCCATGCCGGTTGCTTCGATGCCAGTTGCTTCCATGCCAATTGCTTCCATGCGGGTCACTCCGCTGCCGCCAGAAGGGCGTGCTGTTGCATGTAGTTGTGCATCCGCGTCGCCGCGTCGCGCCCGTCGCGGATCGCCCACACCACCAGGCTCGCGCCCCGCACGATGTCGCCCGCCGCGAACACGCCCGGCATCGCCGTCATCTGCGTGCGGTGCTCGACCTTCAGCGTGCCCCAACGGCTGACCGCCAGGCCGGGCTCGTCCCACAGCGCCGGCAGGTCCTCGGGGTCGAAGCCCAGCGCCTTCACCACCAGGTCCGCCTCCAGGGTGAACCGGCTGTCCGCCGGCTCGACCGACTGCCGGCCCGAGCTGTCCGTCAGGCCCAGCCGCATGCGCTGCACCCGCACGCCCGTCACGCGGTCGTCGCCCAGGAACGCCTCGGGCGCCGACAGCCAGACGAACTGCACCCCCTCCTCCTCGGCGTTCTTCACCTCGCGCATCGAGCCCGGCATGTTCACCTTGTCGCGCCTATAAAGGCAGGCGACGCTCGCCGCACCCTGGCGCACCGCCGTGCGGACGCAGTCCATCGCCGTGTCGCCGCCGCCGATTACCACGACGCGCTTGCCCGCCGCATTGTGCTGGCCGCTCTCGAAGCTCGGCACGTGGTCGCCGAGGCCCTGGCGGTTGCTGGCGGTCAGGTAGTCCATCGCCGGCTCGATGCCCGGCAGCCCGGCGCCGGGCCCGCCGATGTCGCGCGGCTTATAGACGCCGGTGGCGATCAGCACGCTGTCATGCCGCGCCCGCAGCTCGGCGAAGCTGAGGTCGCGGCCGAGCTCGACGCCCATGTGGAACTGGATGCCGCCCTCCTCCAGCAGCTTCCAGCGGCGCAGCACGATGTCCTTCTCCAGCTTGAAGCCGGGGATGCCGTAGATCATCAACCCGCCGACCCGGTCGTAGCGGTCGTAAACATGGACCTGGTAGCCCAGCGTGCGCAGCCGCTCCGCCGCCGCCAGCCCGCCCGGTCCGGCGCCGATAATGCCGACCGATTCTGGCCGTTCCTGCCGCGGCCGGGGCGGCTGCACCCAGCCCTGTTCCCAGGCGTGGTCGGTGATGAAGCGCTCTACCGCGCCAATGGTCACGCTCTCAAAGCCCTTCTCGATGACGCAATTGCCTTCGCACAGGCGGTCCTGCGGGCAGATACGGCCGCAGATTTCCGGAAAGGTGTTGGTGGCCGAGCTGACCTCGTACGCTTCCTGCAGCCGGTTCTCCGCCGTGAGCTTCAGCCAGTCTGGGATGTTGTTCGCCAGCGGGCAGTGCACCTGGCAGAACGGCACGCCGCATTGGCTGCACCGGCTGCTCTGCGCGCTGGCCTGGGCGGGATCGAAGTCGGCGTAGATCTCGGCAAAGTCTTCGCGTCGCATGGAGGACGCCCGCTTCGGCGGCGGCTGCTGTGTCAAGCTCACGAACTGCAGCATGCGGTCGGCCATGGTCACCCTCCTCCAACGTGGCTGCCGAGCAGCCTTTGGAGAAGGATATATGGGCCAATTCGGCAGGTGGCGAGGGCAAAAAAGGCAGATCAGACAGCGTTGCTGACCTTAATCTGGTAGTTTTAGCGGAAATGCCGTGCTCAAGTCGGACCGTATCTGTTTAAAAGGACCGGATCGGACCTTTACACGGAAGCTGCAGATCGGGGCTACTGCCGGACAGCAGTCATCTCGGCGCCCTAGACCGGCAATTCCCCAAGTAGGTCGTGCAGTGTGACCGGACAGGTTTCCGGCACCGGCAGCGGGGGCTGGCCGCCATGGCTTTCGGGCAGGCGGTGAAGCGCGTCCGCGTAGAGGTCCGCCATGTCGATCCGCTGCCGCATGGAGGGGCTGTAGGCCCTCGCAGCGTCCCTGCGGAACCCACGGGCCTCGGCCCGCCAGTGCGGCACCTCCCGCGACAACGGCCATGCCTCGGCCTTCAAGTCGTGGGCGAGCGCCTGCACCAACAGGGACTGCACGGCGGATAGCTGGCTGCGCCCCACGCTCTCGACTTCCTCGATGATGTTGGCCCAGTCGGGCGCCTCGTTGCCGGGCTGCCCGGCCGCGTGCTGGCGCAGCAGCCGAGCCTGGTGCTCCGACCATTCCAGTATGTCGGCGTCATACAGGTCACCCATGCGCCGCCCCCTCCTAAAAGCCCCCGATAGGCGACGGGCTCACGTCGGCACCTCTTCCCGCTTGCCCCCGCCGGCACGGTAGCGGTTCAGGTACTCCGGCACCACCAGCTCGACCGGCGTCGGCACGATGCCCAAGTCCTGCAGCCCCGGCATTCCCTCCGACACCACGTTGTCCCGGCCCAGCAAGATCAATTGGTCCCGGGTCAGCGGCTTGCCGGGAATGAGCTCGCCCAGGCGGGCCTGCACGCGGGCGATGGACATGGGGATTTCGATCAACGGGCGGTGCCGCTTGGTTTCCCGCAGAATCCAGGTCAGGAGTTCCCGGAACGTCCAGACGCGCGGGCCGCCGAGCTCATAGATGCGGCCCATCGTGTCCTCCCGCGCCAGCGCCGCCAGGATTGCGTCCGCGACGTCGCCGACGAACACCGGCTGGAACCGGGTGCCGCCCGAGATCACCGGCATGACCGGCAGCGTCATGGCCATCGCGCCGAAGCGGTTGAAGAACTTGTCCTCCGCCCCGAACACTAGGGACGGGCGTAGGATGGTGGCGCCGGGCATGGCGGCGAGGACGGCCTGCTCGCCCTCGGCCTTGCTGCGGGCATACAGGCTGGGGCTGGCCGGGTCGGCGCCGATCGCCGAGATCTGCACCATGCGCCCTACCCCGTGCGCGGCGGCCGAGCGGGCGATGCGGGCGGCGCCCTCGGCCTGCACGCGCTGGAAGTCGCCGGACCGGCGTTCGCTCAGGATGCCGACCAGGTTCACGACGACGTCCGCGCCCTCCGTCGCGCGCTGGATCGTCGCCTCGTTCGACAGGCTGACATACAGCGGCACGACTTGGCCGACCGCGCCGGCCATCATGGAGCCGCGCGCCGCCTCGGTGTTGCGCCCGGCGACGCGCACGACGTACCCCAATGCCGCCAGCCGCTTCACGGCGTAGCGCCCGATGAAGCCGCTGCCGCCGAACACCGTCGCCACGCTACGTGTCGCCATTGGGCAATCCTCTTGAAGTTGCCCCTTTAGTATGCGGCGGCTACCGTATCCTCAAGGGAGCCTCGGCGCCCTTTCATCGGGACGGCGCGTGCTTCATGTAGGCTTTCAGCACGGCGTTCATTCGCGTCTGGTAGCCCGGCCCCTGGTTGCGGAACCAATCCACGACATCGCCGTCCAGGCGCAATGAAATCAGCCGCTTGGGATCGGGCCTGACGGCGATGGCGTCCTTGTACCAGTCGGGGGAGATGCCGTCCTCCGCTAACTGCTCTAGCGCGGCGCGTTCCAGGTCGGCGGGGTCTTTGGCGTCAATGCTGGCGAAGTCGGACTTGCTCTCGCCCCGCGCGCGCATTTCCCTCAATTCATCCGCTGTGTAACTCACGATATTTTCTTCTCTCGTCATCACGTGCTCCTCGAAAGGAGATAATGCGTATTGCTCCATCCCGGCGAATAAAAACGACTGTAACGAACCGGCCATGGAATGTACCTGTTGCAATTTCTCGCATCTCTCCTTGTATTACTAATCCTCGACCAAGAATATGCAATCCTTCGAATACGAAAGACGCATCTCGGAAATCTAGATCATGCTTGGTAATATTGCTGAGACACTTCTTCTCATCCCACTGATATCTGGTAATTTCCACTTAGTTCTCCACCAATTGCAGAAACTTGCATAATTATGCCGCATTATATGTTCCATTCTTGGAATGGATCTAAGTATGATCAGATGATTATACTTAAATCTGCCAACGTGCTTATCGCTTGGCTGCAACGTCAAAGCCAGTTCGCATCCGCCACTGACCTGACTTACCGATAGCTGCGGAGCGTAGCTACAATCTAAGCAAGTCTAGATAGGGTTGTCAACGTGGACCGTTCAGGGACGATAATCACACATTGTCCCCATCGATTGCTTCTTGACGCCCCGCAGCGCCGGCGTTACCTCACGCTCCACCGCACGGAATGCCCAGGTGGCGGAATTGGTAGACGCGCAGGTTTCAGGTACCTGTGACCGCAAGGTTGTGAAAGTTCGAGTCTTTTCCTGGGCACCATCTTTGTGACGGTTCAGTTCATGCCAAGCGGCCCCATCCACCTGCACCGGCACGACCTGCTGGACGGGATCGACCTCGGCCCCGTCGTCGCCGTCGATACCGAGACCATGGGCCTCAACCCGCATCGCGACCGGCTGTGCCTGGTGCAGATGTCGTCCGGCGACGGCGCCGCACACCTCGTGCAGCTCATCCCCCCATCGCTCGGCGGCCACGGCTACGACGCGCCGAACCTCGCGCGCCTGATGGCCGACACTTCGGTCACGAAGCTCATGCATTTCGCCCGCTTCGACGTCGCGGTGCTGCAGCAGGCGCTCGGCATCACCGTGGCGCCCGTCAAGTGCACCAAGATCGCGGCGAAGCTGGTTCGCACCTTCACCGACCGGCACGGCCTTAAGGACCTCTGCCGCGAACTGGTCGGCGTGGAGCTGTCCAAGCAGCAGCAAACCTCGGACTGGGGCGCCCCCGAACTCACCCCCGAACAGATGGCCTACGCCGCCTCCGACGTGCTCTATCTGCACAAGCTCTGGGCCCGGCTCGAGGCGCTGCTGATCCGTGAGGACCGGCTGGCGCTGGCCGAGGCCTGCTTCGCCTTCCTGCCCACGCGCTGCCGCCTCGACCTGCTAGGCTATGAAAACCCGGACATCTTCGCGCACTAAGTCGCTGTTTATGTAATATTTCTGCGCGCGATTGGACGCTTCTCATTGACCCCTGGTGTGCACCCGCCCATACACGGTGGGAACTTTGGGACCCCCATGCACGCCGCTCTGACCCTGCCCTCCGCCTCCCATGCGCCCGCCTCGCATGCAGACGTCGCCCGCACCGTGCTGGCGGCGGAGGCGGCCGGGTTGCGCGCGCTGTCCGCCTCGCTCGATGGGCAGTTCGATACGGCGGTCGAGCGTCTCGCCGCATGTACCGGGCGCGTCGTCGTGTCGGGCATGGGCAAGTCCGGCCATGTCGGCCGCAAGATCGCCTCGACGCTCGCCTCCACCGGCACCCCCGCCATCTTCGTGCACCCGGCGGAGGCGTCGCATGGCGACCTCGGCATGATCGTCTCCGGCGACGCGGTCCTCGCCCTGTCCAACAGCGGCGAAACGACGGAGCTTGCGGACCTCGTCGCCCATGCCCGGCGGTTCGGACTGCCGCTGGTGGCGATCACCGGCCGGCCCGCCTCGGCCCTGGCGCGGGCGGCCGATATCCTTCTCCTGCTGCCGCCGGCCGCCGAGGCCTGCCCGATGGGCCTCGCGCCCACCACCAGCACGACGATGCAGCTCGCCCTGGGCGACGCGCTGGCGGTGGCGCTGCTGACCCGGCGCGGCTTCACGGCGACGGATTTCTCCGCCAACCACCCGGGCGGGCGGCTGGGCGCGCAGCTCCGGCTGGTGGCCGACCTGATGCACCGGGGCGACGCGATCCCGCTGGCGGACGCCGCGATGCCGATGGACCGGGCGCTGATCCTGATGACCGGCAAGGGCTTCGGCTGCCTGGGCGCGGTCGACGCGGACGGGCGGCTGCTGGGCGTGCTGACGGACGGCGATTTACGCCGCGCCATGGGGCCGGACCTGCTGAGCCGTAGGGTGCAGGACGTGATGAACCCAGTCCCCCGCACCATCGGCCCCGACGCCCTCGCCGCCGACGCCCTGCGCGCCATGAACGCGGCCCCGCGCCCGGTCACCAGCCTGTTCGTGCTGGATGGCGAGCGTCGTCCGGTGGGCGTGCTGCACGTGCACGACCTGCTGCGCGCGGGCGTGGCCTGATGACGGCTGCGCCGATGCCGCAGCGGACTCCACCGCAGCGGCCCTCGCTTGAACGTGACAAGCCCGCACGGCTGGTACGGACGGACCGGCTGTCCGCCGCCGGGGCCGCCCGTGTCCGGAAGGCGCCGACCGCCTACCGCATCGCGCAACGCCGGGTTCTGGTGACGTTGACGAAATGGCTGCTGCCGGTCGCAGCGCTGCTGCTGCTGGCGTCGATCGCGCTGTGGCCAGAGATCGCGCGCATGCGGGACCAGGGGCGCATCGCGATCCGTCGGGCCTTCAGCGTCGAGCCGGATAGCGGGCGGATGAAGGAGCCGCGCTATCGCGGCGTGGACGAGCGCGGGCGGCCCTACACGATCACCGCCGATTCGGCGCTGCAGGACGGGCCATTGCGCGTCAATCTGACGGAGCCGAAGGGCGACCTTGTGCCCGAGAACGGCAGTTGGATCATGGTCGAGGCGCATAACGGCGTCTACATCCAGCGCGCCGGGCAGCTCGACCTCTCGCATGACGTGGTGCTGTATCGCAATGACGGCACGGTGATGCGGACGCAGTCGGCGGCGGTGGACGTGAAGCAGGGCGCGGCGGCAAGCGACGACATGACCCACGCCGAGGGCCCGTTCGGCGTGCTGGACGCGCAGGGCTTCACCCTGACCGACAAGGGCGCCGCGATCCAGTTTCACGGCCCCGCCCGGCTGATCCTGAACGGGCAGAACTGATGCGCGCCGTTCTGCCGTTCGTGCTGCTGGCCGCGGTGCTCGCCCCCGGGTTCGTCATAGGGAATGCCGCCGCGCAGGCCATCGACTTCTCCAAGGGCGGCCCCGTGGAGGTCACGGCCAGCGACGGCATGGAGTGGCGGCAGAACGAGCAGATCGTGATCGCCCGCGGCAACGCCCGCGCCGTGCGGGGCGACGTGACGGTCACGGCCGACCAGCTGACCGCCCACTACCGCCATAAGGCCGGCACGGTGGCGAAGGTGGCCGCCACGCCCGGCCCGGGCACCGCTGTCACCGGGACCAACCCGGCTGCCGGGGATACCGGGAACAACGAGATCTACCGGCTGGAGGCCGACGGCCACGTCCACATCTTCACCGCGACCGACCTCGCCGTGGGGGACCATGCGGTCTACGACATCGACCAGGCCGTCCTGCTGCTGACCGGCGCGGACATGAAGCTGACCACGCCGCAGCAGGTACTGACGGCGCGGGACACCATGGAATACTGGTCGCAGAAGCACATGGCAGTGGGCCGCGGCCTGGCGACCGTGACGACGATCGACGGACGGCGGCTGTCGGGCGACACGCTGGTCGGCTATACCACGCCGCCGGACGCGCCCGGTGCGCCGCCCACTGCTGCGGCAGCAAAAGCGCCCGCCCGGCCCGGCGCGGACCCGTTGATGTCGTCGGGCAAGCTGCAGCGGATCGAGGCCTTCGGCAACGTCGAGGTCCGCACCGCGACCGAGATCATCCATGGCGACCGCGGAGTCTATGTGGCCGATACCGGCATCGCCCGGCTGGCTGGCGACGTGAGGATCACCCGTGGGCAAAGCCAGTTGAACGGCGACGAGGCGCTGGTGAACATGCGGACCGGCATCTCGACCCTGTCCCGCGACCCCGGCAAGCGCGTGCAGGGCCTGGTGGTGCCGAACGACGCCGCCGCCGGCGGGGCGGCTCCTGGCGCGCCCTCTCCCGATGCCAAGAAACCGGCCGGCAAGGCCGGGGCCCGATGAGCAAAGGCCACCGGGTCATCCAGGGCGGCGGCGGGCTGGTGGCGACGGGCGTCGGCAAGACCTACAAGAAGCGCCCGGTCGTCCGCAACGTGACCATCCGGGTGCATCGCGGGGAGGCCGTGGGCCTGTTGGGGCCGAACGGCGCTGGCAAGACGACGACGTTCTACATGATCACCGGCCTGGTGCGCCCGGACACCGGGATCATCAGCCTGGACGGCCAGGACATCACAGGCCTGCCGATGTATCGCCGGGCGCGGCTCGGCATCGGCTATCTGCCGCAGGAGGCCAGCGTGTTCCGCGGCCTGAATGTCGAGCGCAACATCATGGCGGCGCTCGAAGTGGTGGAGCGTGACCCGGACCGCCGCGACCTGATGCTGGACGAGCTGCTGGCCGAGTTCGGCATCGCCCATCTGCGCCGAACCCCGGCACTGGCGCTATCCGGCGGCGAGCGGCGGCGGGTGGAGATCGCCCGCGCGCTAGCGACGCAGCCGAACTACATCCTGCTGGATGAGCCGCTGGCCGGCATCGACCCGATCGCGGTCGGCGAAATCCGCGACCTGGTGTCCCATTTGAAGGACCGCGGCATCGGCGTGCTGATCACCGACCACAACGTGCGCGAGACGCTGGAGATCATCGACCGCGCCTACATCATGCATGATGGCCAGGTGCTGATGGAGGGCCGTCCGAACGAGGTCGTCGCACACGAGGATGTGCGCCGGGTCTATCTTGGGGAAAGGTTTAGCCTGTAGATTACCCTGATGGCGATGGGTCCTCGACTAGAGTTCCGGCAGACGCAGTCCCTGGTCATGACGCCGCAATTGCGTCAGGCGATCAAGCTGCTGCAGTTCACCAACTTGGAGGCGACTGCCTTCGTCGAGGAGGAGCTGCAGCGCAACCCGTTGCTGGAACGTGACGAGCGGACGGACACGCTGCCGGAGCGTCCAGCGCCGGACCAGCGGCCGGAGGGTCTGGGCGAGCTCGACGCCGTCGCCCTGCTGCGCCGGGAAAAGCTGCCGGATGCGATCGAGGCCGACCACAGCAACAGCTATGACGCCGGCGGCCCGGCGGACGGAGTCGGCAGGACCGCGGACAGCACGGGCGCCCTGGATGGCGGCTATGCCAGCGCCGTCCGCGGCAGCGGCCAGCGGGACGATACGGAGGGCGGCGGCATCGACGACCTCGCCGCGCAGCCGCGCAGCCTTCGCGCCCACCTGGAGGAGCAATTGCGCCTGGGCTTCCCCGATCCCGTGGACCGCAGGATCGGCACCCACCTGATCGCCCTGATGGACCCCGCCGGCCGCGTCCCCGTCGCCACGTGCGAGCTGGCGCGCGCCATGGAGGTGGACGCGGCGCGGGTCCAGCGGGTGCGGTCCGCCATGACGCGCTTCGATCCCGCGGGCCTGTTTGCCGAGAACCTGCGGGATTGCTTGGCGGCGCAGCTCGCCGACCGCAACCGGCTGGACCCAGCCATTGAGGCGCTGCTCGACAACCTGGAGATGCTGGCCCGCCGCGACCTGCGCGGCCTCATGGCGGTCTGCGGCGTGGATTCCGAGGACTTGGCCGACATGATCACCGAGCTGCGCGCCCTGGACCCCAAGCCCGGCGCCGGCTTCGACGTGGGCCCGCCGCAGCAGGTGGTTCCCGACGTGCTGATGCGCACGGCCCCGGATGGCGCCTGGCTGCTGGAGCTTAATCCCGACACGATGCCGCGCGTGCTGGTGAACGAGGCGTACCACGCCCGGGTCAGCACGCGGGCCGGACGGGAGGAGAAGACCTTCCTGGGCGAGAGCCTTTCGAGCGCCAACTGGCTGGTGAAGTCGCTGCAGCAGCGGGCCAACACGATCCTGCGGGTCGCGGCCGAGGTGGTGCGGCAGCAGGACGCGTTCTTCCGCGGCGGCGTCGGACACCTGCGTCCGCTGATCCTGCGCGACATCGCGGCGGCGGTCGAGATGCACGAAAGCACCGTGAGCCGGGTCACGGCCAACAAGTACATCGCGACCCCGCGCGGCGTGTTCGAGCTGAAGTACTTCTTCACCGCCTCGATCAACGCCGTCGCAGGCGGAGTGAGCCATAGCGCGGAGGCCGTGCGGTACCGCATCCGCGCCCTGGTGCAGGCCGAGCATCCCGAGGATGTGCTATCGGATGACGCGATTGTTGCAGCGCTACGACGGGAAGGCGTGGACATTGCCCGCCGGACAGTGGCCAAATACCGGGAGGCGCTCCGCATTCCAAGCTCAGTGCAGCGCAAACGGGAGAAGGCGATGCCGGCATAGGCCGGCTTCGGGGCTTGAGCGGCTTGAACGATTCGGTAATAGTTTTGGTTTCACAATGCAGGGGATGGTTGCATGCAGATCACGGTGTCAGGCAAGCAGGTGGACCTTTCGGATGCTCTGCGCGTCCGCGTGTCGGAGCATTTGGATCTGATTGCCGGGAAATACTTCGACCATGCAATGGAGGCCAGCGTGACGTTCAGCCGCGCGCGCAGCTTTTTCACCTGCGATATCAACATGCACGCCGGCCGCGGTCTGACGCTCCGCGGCGAGGGGGAGGCGGCGGATGCGCATGGCGCGTTCGATGACGCGTCGGAGCATATCGCCAAGCGCCTCCGCCGATACCGGCGCCGGGTCAACGATCATGCGCGGGATCTGACGACCCGGGCGCAGCCCGAGGCGGGGCGGCAGTATGTCCTGCGGCAGGACGATGACGGCCAGCCAGACGGGGTGGAGGGCCGCAGCGACATTCCTGCCTATGCCACCGTCATCGCCGAGAGCCCGGCCGAGATCGACATCCTGTCGGTGGGGGAGGCTGTGATGCGCATGGACCTGGCCGACCAGCAGGTGCTGATGTTCCGCAACAGCGCGACGGCGGAGTTCAACGTGGTCTACCGCCGTCCAGACGGCAACATCGGTTGGATCGACCCGACCGGGGCGCGGTAGGGCTGGCGGGCATCCAGGGTATAAAGTGTCAGGGAGTGTCACGGCGGGGTAGCCGGAAAATTTAGCCGCTGTTAATCCACTATCGATATAACCGACTGCGTATCGTGAAGTGGTCCTGCCCTTTGAGCACGCCCCCGCCAACCCTGGAGTGGTCCGCATTATCCGCGATGCAGCGCGTCGGTTTAGCTCGTCCGCTGCAAACGGCCCGGCCCCCTACGCTGCATCGTCAGGTGGAGCTGCGCGATCTCGCGCTCGATCGAATCCGGCAGGGTCTCTGCGTATTCGACAAGAACAGCCGCCTGTCGCTGTTCAACCGGCAATACGCCGTGATGTACAACCTCGACCCAGGCCAGCTCTGGATCGGCATGTCGCTGGGGGACGTGGTGGACCTGCGCTATGCGGCCGGCACCGGGCCGAGCATGCCTCCAAACGACTATGCCGCCTGGCGCGCCCGCATCGGCTTCGCAGACCGGATCGTCAATACCGAGGTGACGCTGCACAACGGCCGTGTGCACGCCATCCATCACGAGCCGACCCTTGGTGGCGGCTGGGTCGCCACGTTCGAGGACATCACCGACCGGCGCTCGGCGGAGGCGCACATCCGGCACATGGCGCACCACGACGCCTTGACGGGCCTGCCCAACCGCGCGCTGTTCACCGAACGCCTGGACAGCACCCTGGCCCGGCTGCGTGGGGACATCAGGTTGGAGGACCATCGGCCAGTCTCGGCCACGGAAGATTGGCTGGTTGCGGTGCTGTTTCTCGACCTCGACCACTTCAAGGACGTGAACGACACTCTTGGCCACGCCGCGGGCGACACGCTGTTGCGGCTGGTGGCCGGGCGCATGGGGCAGTGCCTGCGCGCCGGGGACACGCTGGCGCGGTTCGGCGGCGACGAGTTCGCGGTGCTGCTCGACGAGAAGATGACGACGGCGCAGCAGGTGGCGGAGGTGGCTCACCGGGTGATCGATGCCGTGTCGCCCCCCTACATGCTGGACGGGCATGAGGCGGTGGTGGGCGTCAGCGTCGGGATCACCCTTTGCGCCCGCAGCGATGAGGACGCCCAGCCCGCGCTGTTGCTCCGCCAGGCCGACATGGCGCTCTATCAGGCCAAGACGAATAAGCGCGGGACTTGCTGCTTCTTCGAGCCGAGGATGCATGCCGCGCTGCACCGGCGCAAGGAGATGGAGCGCGACCTGCGGCGGGCGCTGGCCGAGGGCGGCTTGGAGGTGCATTTCCAGCCCATGGTGGCGGTTGGGCCCCGGCGTATCGTGGGGGCCGAGGCGCTCGCGCGCTGGCGGCACCCGGAGTACGGCATGGTGTCGCCGGCCGAGTTCATCCCGTTGGCGGAAAGTGCCGGGCTCATCGGCGAACTCGGCGCCTGGGTGCTGCGGACCGCCTGCGCCCACGCCGTCCGATGGGACTGGTTATGCCTGTCCGTCAATCTCTCGCCGGAGCAGGTGCGCCGGCCCGGCCTCGTCGAGCTGGTGACGGCGGTGCTGGCCGAGACGGGCCTGCCGCCGTCCCGGCTGGAACTGGAGATCACCGAGGGCGTCTTGCTGCACGAGACAGGGACGACGCTCGTGACGCTAACCCGCCTCCGCGCGCTCGGCGTCGGCATCGCGCTCGATGACTTCGGCACCGGCTACTCGAGCCTGAGCTACCTGCGCCGCTTCCCGTTCACCAAGATCAAGATCGACCGCAGCTTCGGCGCCAGCATGACGACCGACGCCGGCACCGCCGCCATCGTGCAGGCGGTGGTCACGCTTGGCCGCAGCCTGTCCATGCGGGTCATAGCCGAAGGGATCGAGACTGAGCCGCAGCTTGACCTGTTGCGCACGATGGGCTGCGACGAGGCGCAGGGCTACTTGCTTGGCCACCCCTGCCCGGCCGAGGCATTCGAGCGGCTGGTAGCGTTTGATCGAAACGAGGACGGCGGCGCGACGAATGCAACCGCCTGACGCTCCAGCGCCTGCGTCGTCAAAGCAACGGAATCAGGGGTGGAAGCCCATGGAGCACTGGCTGAGACGACGCTAATGCACCAGCGCCGGCACCATCTCGTGCTGCACGATGGCGGCGACGGCCAGGTCGCAGTCGGCGGCTACCGCCATCGGCGAGCCGTCGGCGGCGAAGATCGCGAACGCCGTCGTGCCGTCCATCCACACCGGCTTTACATAGGCGAGCTGCGACATGCCAAGCTGCATGAGCTGCGCCTGGGTCAGGTTGCGGATGTCAATAGCATCCTGCGTCAATGCGCCATCGGCTTGGAAATCGGTCAGCGTCATGTCCATAAAAACCTCCTGGGCGGCCCGGCCACCCGAACGATGCATGAAAAAGTACGGTAAAACGGTTAGCCGGCGTGTGACGCTGATGACGCCAGGCTTCTGCCCAGAAAACCAATAGCGTGATACGGTAACGCTACTATATCCGGTTTAGAGGCAATCGTTGATGATTATTTAACTAGATTCGGGTAAAGAATCCATCACCTGATCGCGACCAGCCGAGCTGGGCTTGGTGATCTCGATCGTCCGCACCCGGATTTCCGGCTGTGGACGTGCCAAGTCGATATGCAGCAGCCCGTTGTCGAGCCACGCGCCCTTGACCTCGATGCCCTCCGCCAGCACGAAGGCGCGCTGAAACTGCCGGGCCGCTATGCCGCGATGAAGATAGACGCGGCCCTGCGTGTCATCAGTCTGCCGGCCGCGCACGACAAGCTGGTTGTCCTCCTGGGTGATCTGCAGGTCCCCCATCGTGAACCCGGCCACCGCAAGGGTGATGCGCAGCCCGGTGGGCTCGGTCTGCTCGATGTTATAGGGCGGATAACCATCGGCCGGCGACTTCGCGGCACGCTCCAGCATCTGCTCGAGATGGTCGAATCCAAGGAACAACGGCGAGGTGAACATACGCGTCGACGACATCAGGGCCCCCTCCTTCGAGCGAAGCAGCAACCGGAACCCAGCGCGGCGTCCCAGCGTCACCGATGTTGGCAGAACCGGGCGGCGTTGCAAGAGGCGCGGGACCCCACCGAGAACGAGGCCCGGGACGAAGATTGAACCCGGCCGCCCGCCCCGCTACATCGCGACCATGAACACGCCGACGCTGCCGCCTGACCACGCCACACTGCCGATCATGATGCCGCCCAACCCCATCCTACGCGCGAAAACCCGCAAGGTCGCGCCCGCGGACGCGGAACAAGTCAGGGCCCTGCTACCGGCCATGTTCGCCACGATGTACGCCGCCCCGGGCATCGGCCTCGCCGCGCCACAGGTCGGCGTCGGCTTGCGTGTCGCGGTCGTCGACCTGATGACCAACGACGAGAAGGCGCCCATGGTGCTGATCAACCCCGAGATCATCCGCGTCAGCGAGGACTGGGCGATACGGGAAGAGGGCTGTTTGTCCCTGCCAAGCCAGTATGCCGACGTCTCCCGCCCGGCGCGCGTCGCGGTCCGCTACTGGGACCCTGAGGGAGCGGCGCACGAGATCGAGGCCGAGGGCCTGTTGTCGGCCTGCTTGCAGCACGAGATCGACCATCTGGACGGCGTGCTGTTCGTCGACCACCTGTCGGCGCTGAAGCGGAACATGCTGATGCGGAAGCTGGCGAAGGAGATCAAGCTGATGGCCGCCGGGTGACGAAGCTGCGGCTTGCCTTCATGGGCAGCCCGGCCTTCGCAGTTCCGGCGCTGCGGGCGCTGTACGACGCTGGCCACGAGATCGCGGCGGTCTACAGCCAGCCGCCGCGTCCGGCCGGGCGCGGGCGGGCCGTCACCCCCTGCCCGGTGCACGCGGCAGCGTTGGAGCTCGGCCTCCCGGTCCGCACGCCGGCGCGGCTGCGCACGGATGCCGGCGAGCACGCAGCGTTTGCGGCGCTCGGCCTGGATGCCGCCGTGGTCGCGGCCTATGGCCTGATCCTGCCGCCGGCGATGCTGGACGCCCCCCGGCGCGGCTGCCTGAACATCCACGCCAGCCTGCTGCCGCGCTGGCGAGGTGCGGCGCCGATCCAGGCCGCAGTGCTGGCGGGCGATGCGGAAACGGGGGTCACCATCATGCAGATGGACCCCGGGCTCGATACCGGCGCGATGCTGCTGCAGGGCCGCGTGCCGATCGGGCCGCGGACGACGGCGGCGGAGCTGCACGACAGCCTGGCTGGCTTGGGCGCTGGGCTGGTTCTGCAAGCGCTGGCCGATCCGCCCGCCCCGGTGCCGCAACCTGCGGAGGGTGCAACCTATGCCGCCAAGCTGACCCGGGACAGCGGTCGCCTGGACTGGACGCAGCCGGCGGCGCAGCTCGACCGGCAGGTGCGCGGCCTCACGCCCTGGCCCGGCACCTGGGCCATGCTGGGCACCGAGGTGCTGAAGGTGCTGCGCGCCGAACCCGCCGCAGAGTCGGGCGTGCCCGGCACCGTGCTGGACGGCGGGCTGCTGGTCGGGTGCGGCGAGGGCGCGCTGCGGCTGCTGCGTGTGCAGCGGCCGGGCCGGGCGCCGATGGAGGCGGAAGCGCTGCTGCGGGGCTTCGCTATTCCGCCGGGCACTCGTCTGGCGTGAAGACCCGGGTGTGAAGAGATGGGCGCTGCTGCTGGAATATGACGGGACGCCCTATGTCGGCTGGCAGCGCCAGGGCAGCGGCGTATCGGTGCAATCGGTGCTGGAGGCCGCCTGCGCCCGGCTCAATGGCGGTGCGCCGGTCGCGGCGATGGCCGCCGGGCGCACGGATGCCGGGGTGCACGCGGCTGGGCAGGTCGTGCTGGTGGCGCTGCCGGACCGCTACCGTCCGGACCAGATGCGGGCCGCGCTGAATTTCCACTTGAAGCCGCATCCGATCGTCGTGCTGCAGGCGGCCCCCGCCGCCCTGGGATGGCGCCCGCGGTTCGACGCGGTGGGCCGCGCCTACGCCTACCGCATCTTGAACCGCCGCGCACGCCCGGCGCTGGCGTTGCACCGCGCATGGCACGTGGAGCGGCGGCTGGACGAGGCCGCGATGAACGAGGCGGCGGCGCTTTTGCTCGGTCAGCACGACTTCACGTCATTCCGCGCGAGTGCATGTCAGGCCAAGAGCCCGGTCCGCACGCTGGACCGCCTGGACGTTACCCGGGAGGGTGACACGCTGACGATCGAGGCCGAGGCGCGCAGCTTCCTGCACCACCAGGTCCGCAATATGGTGGGCACACTAAAACTGGTCGGCGAGGGCCGCTGGCGGGTGGGGCAGGTCCGGACCGCATTGGAGACCCGGGACCGCCGGGCTGCGGGACCGACCGCGCCGCCGGACGGGCTGACCTTGGTCGCCGTGCGCTATCCACAGGACCCGTTCGGCATCGGCAGTTCCGTCCAATGACCGCGTTTCCACCCACGGCAGCCATTACGACATCGCCATAAGCTCAACCCAGCGCCATAACCAACAGCCGCGGCCCGATCGCCAGCACGATGGTGCCGATATTGGTCAGCGCCACCAGCCCCACCGCTCGGCCACGCGACAGGCTTAGGCCATGCCGGGCCAGCAGCCAGTTCAGCCACAACCCATAGGCGGCCAACCCCACGATCAGTGTCTGGTCCGCCGCCTCCTCCGAAAGGCCGAGCCGCAACGCCGCCTGCAGCACGATCAGCATCGCCATGGCGGCGAGCGGCAGTGCCCACTGGCACCAGTTGAACGCGGTGGCATAGCGCAGCCACTGCGCCTCCCGCCCCCAAGCCCGGGCCAGCGCGTGAGACAGCACCGGCGGCGAAAGTTGGGCGACGAGGGTGACCAGCAAGGTCGTCAACGCGCGCACCGGGCCATCGGTGGTCAGCAACAGCAGGGCGCCGACGATCGGGAAGGCCAGCAGCGGGGCGAGACTCGCAAGGAACGCCTGCGGGGTGTCGCCGAACTGCGCCAATCCGTCCACCCGGCCACGCGCCAGCCGGACCATGCCGAGCAGCGGCCTGAGGCCTGGAGCGATGGGCGGCGTCATGCGAAAGCCGCCAGCACGGCGCCGTAGATGCGGGCCAAATGCCGCAGCTCCTCGACCGGCACCCGCTCGCTCGCCTGGTGCATAGTGGCGCCAACCAGGCCGAACTCGGCCACGGGGCAATAGCGCGCGATGAACCGCGCATCCGAGGTGCCGCCCCCGGTGTCCAGCCGGGGCGTGATCCCCGTGGCCCCGGCGACTGCGGCCGCCAGCCGGTCCACCAGCGGACCCGGCGCGGTCAGGAACGCCTCGCCGCTGACTGCCACATCCAGATCGAACCGTTCGGCATGCTTCATCAGCGTGGCGCGCAGCCAGGCCTCGAGCGCCGCCCCGGTGTGCCGGTCGTTGAACCGTATGTTCAGCCGGGCCGTGGCGCTGCCGGGGATCACGTTGGTGGCGGGGTTGCCGACGTCGACGCTGGTGACCTGCAGCGAGGACGGCTCGAACCACTCGCTCCCAGCGTCGAGCGGGGTGGCGATCAGCGCCGACAACGCACGGAGCAGCCGATGCACCGGGCTGTCCGCCCGGTGCGGATAGGCGGCGTGGCCCTGGGTACCCTGCACGGCGATCGCGGCGTTCAGGCTGCCGCGGCGGCCGATCTTGATCACCTCGCCGAGGCGCGCCGGGTTGGTCGGCTCGCCCACCAGGCAGAGGTCGGGGATGTGGCCGTGCTCCGCCATCCACTCCAATACGCGTACGGTGCCGTCGGTAGCTGGGCCCTCCTCGTCGCCGGTGATCAGCAGGCTTATAGAGCCAAGTCCTTTATGGTCCGTTACCGCGGCGACGAAGGCGGCGACCGCGCCCTTCATGTCGCACGCGCCGCGGCCGTACAGCACGCCGCCCCGGACCTCTCCGCCGAACGGGTCGCTGTCCCATGCAGGACCCGGCGGCACCACGTCCGTGTGCCCGGCGAAGCAAAAATGGGTGCCGCCCTCCCCCCGCCGCGCGAACAGGTTGGGCGTCGTGCCGAACGGCAGGCGCCAGACCTGGAACCCCAACGCCTCCAGCGCCGCCGCCAGCACGTCCTGCGCGCCGCCATCCGCCGGGGTGACGGACGGGCAGCGGATCAGCGTCTGGGCGAGCGGGAGCGGGTCCACTAATCGCGCAGCAGGTCGTTGATCGAGGTCTTGGCGCGGGTCCGCTCGTCCACGCGCTTGACGATGACGGCGCAGGTCAGCGCCGGGCCGGGCTGGCCGTTCGCCATCAGGCGGCCCGGCAGCGTGCCGGGGACCACAACCGAGTAGGCGGGCACGCGGCCCATAAAGATCTCGCCGGTGGCGCGGTCCACGATCTTGGTCGATCCGCTGATGAACACGCCCATGGCCAGCACGCTGCCGCGCTCGACGATCACGCCCTCCACGACCTCGGACCGGGCGCCGATGAAGCAGTCGTCCTCTATTATAGTGGGATTGGCCTGCAACGGCTCCAGCACGCCGCCGAGGCCGACGCCGCCGCTCAGGTGGCAGTTGCGGCCGACCTGGGCGCAGCTGCCGACGGTGACCCAGGTGTCGACCATGGTGCCGCGGTCGACATAGGCGCCGACGTTCACGAAGCTGGGCATCAGGATGACGCCCGGCGCGACATAGGCGCTATGGCGGACCACCGAGCCCGGCACGGCGCGGAAGCCGGCGGCGGCGAAGTGGTTGGCACCCCAGCCGGCAGTCTTCAACGGCACCTTGTCGAAGGCGGGCGCGTCCCCAGTGCCGGGCATGGGCGCCGAGTCGTACAGCCGGAACGACAGCAGGACGGCCTTTTTCAGCCATTCGTGCACGACCCAGCCCTGCGGCGTGGGCTCGGCGACACGCAGCTCGCCCGCATCGAGCGCCGCCAGCGCGTCGTCCACCGCCCGGCGTGCCCCGGTGCTGGAGGCGGACAGCGTGTCCCGCTGCTCCCATAGCTGCTCGATTTCGGGGCGTAGGGCGTGCTGGGACATGCGTTGGGGCTCTCGGCTAGTGGTCCGATCCTAACGCTTGATCTCCCAAGCGTCAGGTGGATCGGTCCATCAAACAAAGGCTAGTGGTGGAA
>JAABUW010001006.1_pt1 | contig 50330 bp, 41 predicted proteins | sample 5560081 | NCBI WGS metagenome assembly JAABUW01 (sample SAMN10711882, study PRJNA513363) | rock metagenome | isolation source: Antarctica rocks | place: Antarctica: Victoria Land, Knobhead sud | reverse complement strand
GTGCCCACCGTGCGGGAGGCGCACGCCGCGACAACACCGCCGCCAGCCCGCGCCATCGCCCAGGTCGCCTAACGAGGCTATCTCCATGATGCACCAACTGTTCATAATTCGCTTGACGGACTACTAGAGCAATAGCCCGCGTAGGGACGAACCAGGCCGCGTAATTCTCTACGGTCACGTCCCGTCGCACCTCATCCCGCACCGCCCGCCACATCACCTCGGCCGCAGTGGTCGCCGGGAGATCGTCCAGGTCAGGCAGGGAGGCAATGACCGGGGAGGGCCTGACCGCCATACTAGACATCGGTGGGGCTGGTACCACGTGGTCGTTGGTCGCTTCGACGAGGCCCCGGAGCGTGGCGAGCAGGTAGGGCATGCGGATAATCGCGCCGGCGCGGCCCCGCTTGGTGATCGCTAGTGCCGGCGACCGCGCAATCGTTGCGGCCTCGTCCAGGAGGGCGAGGAGGACATCGTCGCCGAGGCCGGCGGCGCGCTGCATATTTATCACGCGCGTCTGGCTCGCCTGAGGCGCGTCGTCGCCGAACTCGGTCGAGAGGTGGGCGACCCGCGCGCTGACGGCTAAGACGGCCGGATCGGTTGACGCGTCCCTCATTATGTCGTCTTTTATCATGCCCGTCGAATCGGTCGAATCGAGAGGGGGCCGCACACGTATCGTACGCGCCTTTCGTCTCGATAGATCTGTTTGTTGTGTCGTGTTTGTTGTATCGTCTGTTTGTTGTTGGTTCGATGCGCGCACTAGGGGTGGTTCGATCGGCGCACTAGGGGTGGTTCGATCGGCGTACCACCGTGGTTCGATCGGCGCCGGCCCTCCTTCTGCCGGACAGTCAGGGGCACTCGTGTGACGGGAGGGGCGGTCATGGTCCTCGTCGCCCGTGAACCATAAGGAGTAGCGCGTCGTGGCTCGATCCCCCCGCGCGTCCTGTGTCTTGTGAGAGCGGATCAGGCCAAGCTCCTCCAGGCGGCGCAGGGCGGCCGCGAGCGTCCCACGGCTCTTAATGCCGCAGCCGCGGTCGAGCACCTTACCCTCGCGCGTGGTGATGCCGTGGAGGAACTGCGAGTAGCTAATGCCGTCCTCGACCTTCTTGAACCCGAGGGTACGCCGGACCACGTAGAGCAGCGCGAGCAACTCGGCGTGCCGCAGCACATGCACCCACTCCCCGAAAATCTCGTCGGGGGTGGCGGTCGTGGTGGGTCGTGCGAAAGGCATCACACACCTCCCAGGGAGGGCGTACTGGGGCGTAAGGCGCGCAGACGCCAGTAGCGGTACTCCGCCAACTCGCGGGGCGTGGCTACGGCGAAGGCGTGCCGTCGACCGTCGTCGCGGCGCGGGGGCTCGCGCCGGGCGCGACCACTCAGGATGTCCCGCGCGCTAACGAGGACCAGCTGCAGGGCGCGGTCGTGACCGAGCGCGGCCGTGACCCGCGCGCGGCTGTTAATGACCGTGGTGTGGTCACTGCGCCCCAATGCGTGGGCGGCCGTTATGTTAGTCAGGTGATAATCCTCGACGAGCAGGTAGGCGCAGAGGTGCCGTGCCCACGTGACATGCGGCCGGGGCGCACGATCGCATCGGCGGTCACGTCGGCTGCGGGGTGGGCGTCGTTGTACGCGTGCACAATGGCCGCGATGATGGGCCGCGTATCGACCTGTTCCGTGCCTGCCCACACGGGACGTGCACTATTCAGTTGACAGGCGCGCGGGTCCGCGCTATCCTGTCGGGAGAGCATGGGTGTGCTTTGAAGCATAAACACCTCCTATGCAGGTCCGCAACCCGGTTTGGAGCTGGCTACTCCTTCGGGCGATGGCCTCCGTTTTGGTGGCTCTGGTGGTTCCTTTAGGTATCGGTCACACCAGCGCCGGTCATATTGAAAACAGTCATAGCATGTACGAGGCTCACCGGTTCCCGCCGGTGGGCCTCGTGCATTGTGGCCGCTACGGCCATAGTTTTGTGCTACATGGCAGACTCCTTCATGATGAGCATTGTAGCCCACGGCCTCCCCTGTCGTAAAGGCGGCGCGCGGGCGCACACCCTGCCTCTCCCTTAAAGGCGCTATCCCGCGCGTCATTTGTGTGGTCATGGCAGCCCCGTCCAATCGTAGGCCGTGCCGTGCTTCACCGGCGCTGTCGGCAGCCGTGGCGGGCCGGATGCCGCCGCCGGTGCCGTCGATGGTGTAGATGTCGCCGCCGGTGCCGTCGATGGTATTGATGCCGCCGGCGCTGGCGCGGGGGGTGGGGCTGTGGTCGCCGTCGCCGCAGGTGTCTTCGCCGTCACGCGCACCGGCGCCCACGGCCCCGTCGGCGTCACTCCCCGCGCCGCGTCGGGCACGACCACGACCTGTGCGCTCTTGAGCGGGGATGTCTGTGTGGGTGCGACGGCTGCCAGCGCGGGGTGTGTGGGGGCTTCGACGCACGCACGGGGAGCCGGACGTGTCATGAGGCGGCGCATGGCCCGGACGGACCACATCGGCCGCGTGCGTAGGTCCATCGGCCGCGCCTCGCGGGCGATGGCGACGACGCGCCGCCGTGACGAGGCCGCCAGGTCGTCGGGGAACAGGAGGGGCACGCCCGCCTCGCTCGCCGAGCGGCTATCGCGCTCGGGTCGGCGTCCGAACAGGCCGCCTGGCGCGGCCGAGTCGCCTTCCCCGTGGGCCAGCACGGTGCGATGGTCCAGCGCGTCGCTGGCCCACTTCGCGTCGTCGCCGCGCGTCCCTCCGAGCCAGGCCAGCACGTTGCACGAATCGATGATCGCCTTGGCCCCCAGTTCCCCGTAGTCGTCCACGAGTTGCGAGAACGACTGGAAGCTGATGACACGCGAGATGCGCGGCTGCCGGCAGATGTTGAACCATTTGGGCGCGTGGGGGATCGCGCCCATCGTGCCGAACTCGTCCAGCAGCATCCGCACCTCGCGCGCTAGCTCGCCGTTGGGCAGCGTGCGCGCCCGATCCAGCAGCACGGTGAACATCGTGGTGAAGAGCGCCGCGACGAGCGGGCGCAGCGTGTCGTCGCCGGCGGGGATCACGATGTAGAGGGCCACTGGCCGCCGCCCCGCACGCCCCAGGCGGTCGAGATCAAGCGCGCCCTGGCCGCCGACGACGGCCTTGATGGCGGGGTCGGCGAGCGCGGAGAGGCGCGGGGCCAGGCCCGAGGGGATGGAGGAACGCAGGTCGCGGTGCTCGGCGATGAGCCCGAGGAACTGCGCCGCTGGCCCCGTTTCCGCGCCGCTCGGCCCCTTCTTCAACGCCCGCTCGATGGCCTCCACGTTCGGTTGCAGCAGCAGGGCCAATAGGTCGTCCAGGGTGCCGGAGGGGCGGCCAGCCACAGCGGCAACAGCGTGGACGTGCATGACGCCCGCCGCCATGAGCAAGAGGACGGCCTGCTCGAAGTAGGGCTGCGGCGGGGCACTGTCGGCGGGCTTGGAGTTGTGCAGCCAGGCGCGCGCCCAGTCCTCGGCCTTGGCGGGTGTGCGCACCAGGGCGAGCGGCGCCCACGTCACACTGTTGGCCGGGTTCTGCATGTCTAGCCGGTAGCAGTCGTGCGTCCGACTCATCGCTGCGGCGGTCTGCGTCCACCCGTCGCCCTTGTTATCGGTGATGATGTAGTCTACGGTCGGGTCGGGTTCCAGGAGTTGCGGCTTGAAGAAGGCGTTGCTCTTACCCAGGCCAGTTGGCGCGTCGATGGCGACCCCTTCGAGGAGTAAGGATGATGGCACGCCGACGGTGATCCGCTTGAGGCCGCGCCGCGCCGTCCCCAGCACCATGTCACCGGGCCTGGCCCGCCGCCGTTTCAGCTCGTCCCAAGTTTGCCAGCGCGCACCGCCGTAGGTGTTGGCGCGCGTCGGGTCGAGCGCGCGCTTCCTCCGACCAATGACGATTAACACGGCGAACAACAGGAGGAACCCGAGGACGCCGCCCAGTTCCAGGGGGATCGCCGCGCGCACGGACGCCCCGGCCCGACTGTGCAGGTTCGTGTAGCGCCAGGCCGCGCCGTTCCTCATCCAGAAGGCCCAGGTGCTCGTGTGGATCGTCGGGGCGAGCCCGTGGTAGCCATGGCGTATCCACGCCTGCGTCGCGCGCACGGCCGCCACTCCCGTCGCCGCTGGCCAGGCCACCGCGTCGTAGGCCGTCTGATACCACAGCGTCACCGCCGCGACGACGTGCGCGTAGAGGGCCGTGGCCTGCGTGCCGATCCAGCGCGCGCCGCCGGCTGGCCCGAGCCCGAGAGCCAGGGCGACGAGCGCGCCGGCGATGAGGCCGGACCACCCGCGCAACAGCCAGAGCAGGCGGGCGAGCGGCCGGCGTAGGATGAGCACCAGGGCACGCACGAACGCGCGTGGGAGGTGTGCCAGGCGACGCGCGGCGAGGCCGGCGCGCGCCACAGGGCGGACGGTGACAGGCGGGCTGGTGGGTGTGCTCATGCGGTGTGTCTCCTGGCTCCTAGAGGTCGAGCGCCGGCGTCAGGTCTCGGTCGAGGGCGGCGGCGGGGGCGGGATTGAGGGTCAGTTCTGTGCCCGCGAGGTCCGCGCCGTTGTACGCGATCGCGGCCTGGCGGGCCGTCGCCTCGTCGGGGTAGACGGTCCCCGTGGGGCCGTCGTCGGGGCCGTTGCCGGCGCGCACCGGCTCCCAGCCATTGGTGTCGCGCTCGACGGGTCCGGCGTCGTAGCGCTCGAGCACGAAACCGCCCCCCGCGTGCTCGACTTCAAGCCAGGGGTCGCCCCGGGCGACGAGCCCCTCGATCTGCGCGTCATAGAGCGCGGGGTCGGTCGCGCGCGCCGCATCAGTCGCCCACGCTGCATCGTAAAAGTCGGCCGGGGTGATGATCTCGATGGCCCCTTGCGCGGGATGCGCCTCCTCATAGGCGGCGATGACCACCGGATCGGTGATCTCGTAGAGTTGGCCGTCGCCCACGGCGGGGCCGGCCTGCTCCCAGGCGTACATCGTCGGCCCCTCATCGATGGGTGTCAGCCGGTCGGGGTCGAGCGGGGCCGGCACCCGGTCCATCCACACCTCGTAGGGGGGGTCGATGCCCTGGGTCAGCGCCCCCTCGATCGTGGCGATCTCGGCCGGGTCGGTGATCGATTGCCAGCGATAGTCGTCCGGGCCGAAGCCGTCCGGCTCCCGCGTGTAGTACGTCACCGTCGGCTCCCCGGTCTCCGTCGCCGCCGGCTCGACCACCGTCCGGTCGGGGCCGCCGTCGGCGAGCATCCCATCGAAGGGGGTGAGCAACGTATCGTCGCGGCTATAGGTCGTCATCGTGCGCTCCTTCGTCGTGTCGTCGGGTGTGTCTCCGCCCGGCAGGTGTCGAGCAGTTCGACCGCGGTCAGCCCCTCCCGCGCGCCCCAGGCGAGCAGGCGTTGCACTGGCTCCCAGGTCAGCGGGGCCACGAGGACCCGCAGCGGGACGTGCGGTGCGGCGTCCGAGCTCGCCGTGGCCGTGTCAGGAGGCGACGCCTCCTGCACGGAGAGCACGAGGCCCTGGCCGTCGACGGTGTAGGCAAGCGCGCCCCCTGTCCCGTGGTCCATCATCCTCTCCCTCCTCTGGTGCGATCAGGCGGCCGTGCCGTCGCCATTGAGTGCCCGGATCTCGGCCGCGCGCACGTCCCCGCGCTCGCGCAAGAGGGCGTACTGCGGGGTCCGCAGTTCCACCCCCGTCGTTGTCCCGCTCCCTGGCCACTGCGTCCGCTCGGCCGCGCCGGCGAGGAGCACATGGACGTGCGGCGCGGCGGTGTTGCGGTGGACGGCGGCCACCCACACCAGTCGCTGGCCCCGCGCGTGGCCCAGGTCCATCAGCACCAGCCGCGTCCAGGTCTGTAGGTCGCTCAGGCGCACCACCCCCGCGCCTCGCCCCGGCGAGAGGACGAGCCGGTGGAACACCACCTTGGGGCCGATCGCGGCCGTCAGGAGGGCGCGTGCGGTCGCACGATCGGTCACGTCGCTGTGGGTGTCGAACAGGGTGCGCTCCTCCTTGCGCTCGCCAGGGCGGAAGCTGCCCTTGAGATGGTCCACCTGGTCCTCGATCTTCTGCGCGGCCCACGACCCGGCGGGCACGTAGCGCCCCTCCACGAACGTCCGCGTCGGGGCCATCAGGCCACCGGCCCCGTCTGGTCGAGCAGGGCCATGTGCAGGTGGGGCACCTCGCCCGCCGCGCGCGCCGCTTGGGCGCGTTCCTCGACCGCCGCTTCCAGGCGTTCGGCCACCGGTGGCCCGTAGTCGTTGGCGATGTGGGCGAATCCTTCCAGCCGCGCCACCGTCGCCTCGTGGTGGATCGCCGCCAGTTCCGCGCGCAGCGGCCCCACGACGACGGTGCGCAGCAGATCCTCCACCCGCCGGCTGATGGCCTCCGCGATGGCCGGCGCCGCCACGTCGCCTGTGTCCTTTGCCGACAGCGCGACGAGGCCGCGCTGGATCAGGTCGTTGGCGGCGGCCGAAATCGACTCTGCTTTGGTGCGCTCCACGTACTCCGTGAGCGCCTGCTTTACCTCCGGTTGTAGGTACATCGATGTGCGTTCGTTCGCCATGATCGCCCTCCCTCTCTCTGTCACGCTGTCGTGCGGCGCGACGTCGCCGCGTCGCGGCGCAGCAATCCCGCGCCGGTGGTGATGACCGTGGCCGCCGCGCCCGTTGCCCAGCCCGCGCCGCCCGCCCCCAGCAGGAGCAGCAAGCCGCCCGTGGCCGTGCCCCACGCCACTCCGAACGCCACCGCGCCGCGCCACACAGGCGCGGGGTCGGGCTGGTGCGGCGGCAGCGCGGCGAGCAGGTGGCGGGCCTCCTCCCCGCGCGGGGTGAGGCGAACGTGCGGGCGGGGCGCGTGCGGGTTCACGGCGGGATCGGGCCGCTCCCCGGTCTCGACCACCAACCCATCGGCGAGCAGGCCGTCGAGGGCGCGGTAGGCCGTCCCGGTCCCGACGCGCACCGCACCGTTATGGGCGGCGCGCACGTCTATGATGAGGCCGTAGGCGTGGTGCTCCGCGCCGTCGGCGAGGGCGCACAGCACGGCGTACGCACGCTCCTGGGCGGCGGTGCGCGCGGGCAAGGGCAGCATCCCCGGCGTGCGCAGCGCCTCCTCTCCCTGGGGCGTGATGCGGTAGTAGTCGCGCGGCTTGTCGTTCAGCGTCGGGTCGGCTCGCGGGGCAGCCTCCGCGACGAAGCCATTGGTGAGCAGACGACGCAGGGTGACGTAGAGCGTGGTCGGGCCGAGGGGGGCCAGGCCGGGGAGCGCCTCCACCGCCCGCGCGATGGCATACCCGTGGCGCTCCTCCCCATCGGCAAGCACGCGCAACACGTCGTACTGCCGGTAGGCCGGACCGGGATCGGGTGGAGGTGGCGCGGCAAGCGGGGCGAGTGGCGTCCCCGGTTGGTCGAGCAGGGCGCGGCCACGCGGGGTAAGGCGATAGTAGCGCCGGCGCGTGTCCTCCAACGCGGGATCGAGGCGTCGGTCTGTCTGGACGATCAGGCCGTCCTCTAACAAGTGCTTGATGGCACGGTAGAGCGTGCCGGGGCCGAGGATCACCCGGCCGCCCGTGTGCTCCTCGACGGCCTGCATGATCGCATGGCCGTGGCGCTCTTCCCCGTCGGCGAACGCCCGCAAGATGTCGTGGTCTCGATTCGTCGTGGTCATGTCCCTTCCCTGTCCCTTTCTGCTTACAGGAGCCTAAGTATGAGCTTGAAAGTTCTTGCACGACTCTCACGCCTGGCCGAGCGTGTCCCACAGGCACTTTGGCATGCACGAACTTAGCAGCATCTACTTAGCCGGGGTTTCATCCCCGCCGGCGCTCCTCTCTCGTTACCGTTGCGGCGTTTGCACGGGCCGTTCGAACACGTAGAGCAGCCGCCCTGATGATCCAAGCGACATTTTGGCGATAACAGGCGGCCCAACCAGCCGCCACCCCTCCTGGCCCAACTCGTTGAGGCGTGGTGGCTGACAATTGAACTCCTGCCAATACGCCCACTTCTGCGGAGCTTCCACGACCATCGAGATGCGCGGGCGTTGTGCGTCGGTTTGGTTAGCGGACATTAGACTTCCCCTTCTTTTTTCCCGACAGGGCAGATTCCAAGCGCTTGGCGAGGGCGCGGAAGAGGCGGCCCTGCCACGTCAGCCCTCGGCACGCGCTCTCCCGTTTGGCGTAGGACAGCAAGAGCCGCCCCACCAAGCGCCCTTGTGGCGCCAGCGCGCCGGAGAGGGCCAGCATCACGACGGCCCCGACGAATAGTAGGGCGGCGCGGGCGAGGCCCAGGAGAGGGTGCCCGACGGCGTGGACCGCCAGGACCGTCCCCGCGAGCACGAGGATCGCGGTGATCCGCAGCACGAGGCCCAGCGCCGGGGACATTTCCACCCCGCGCAACTCCTCCGTCGAGCGCCGCACCGTCCGGGGCACGGCCAGGATATAGAGACCCCGGCCCGTCGCGCGCGCCGCCCGCTGTAAGCGCCGTTTCATTCAATTACTCCCCACTCCGCGTTGATGGGTGGCGCGATCGACGCGATCTCGGTGACGTTGGCGTTGGGCATCTCCGTCACTGAGGGCATGGAGGGCGTACCTGCGCTCGCCGCAGTCCCTTCGCCACCCGCCGCTACGGCCGCGCCGCCAGCTCCACCCGTCGCGGCCGCCAAGCCGACGCGCGCGGCGGTCCCGAGCAGGGGCACGTTGCCGATGCCCAGGGCGCGCGAAGCCCCGCCGCCCAGGAAGGCGTCGCCCAGGCGCGGTGCCCCGTAGAGTACGAACGCACCGGCCAGGGCCAGGGCCAGCGATTGCAGCCCGTCGCCCCCGAAAGCGGCCACCATCGCCCGCACGGACACGAGGGCGACGGCGTAGGACACGCCCCACAAGGTGAGCGAGAACCACAGCCGCGCCCAGGCCGCGGCCACGGAGCGCGTCAGGGGCGTGACCATGCAGATCGCGCCCACGGGGGCGGCCAGGTAGACCGCCGCGCCGTAGATGGTGCCGATGGTGCGCGTGATGGCGACGAGCACCAGCAGCACGAAGAAGACGACGATGAAGCCGACGACGACCACCAAGAAGAGCGGGTCGCCGGTGAGGGCTGAGAGCAGGGCGACGTTGACGAGGTGGCCCGCGAGTGCGGCGATGGCGGCCCCGCCCTGGTTGTTCGGGTCGGCCAGGATCTGGCCCGACGCGTCGTTAACCGCCACGATGTAGAGGTGCAGCAGCCAGGGCAGCGCCGTGGTTAGGGCGAGACCCAGCCCGCCCTCGACCAGCTGCGTGGCCGCCTCCCCGCCCGGCCCCAGCCCCAGCCGGCGCGCGTACCACGTCGTCGCCCCGGCCAGGAACAGCACCCCGAACAAATCGCGCGCGAGCTGCTGCATCGTCGTGAAGGCGGGTTGCAGTTGGGCGATCTGTGTGTAGTCCTGCTGCGTGGTCAGATCCTTGGCGACGAGCGCACCGACGGCGTTGGCCCCGGCGGTGGCACCGTCCCGGAGCCAGGTGGTGAGGGCGCCGATGGGATCAAGGCAGACGTTCCAGGTGATGAAGGGGACGGTGAAACCCAGGCCGCCACACGCGGGCGGCGGTGGGTCCACCGTGAATGAGGCGGACGTGGCGAGCGTCGGGCCGGTCCCCCAGGCGTAGAGGCGGTGCGGGCCGACGCCTGGCGTGGGGTCGGTGCCCAAGATGACATCGGCGCTGGTGTCCCCGTTGTCGTCGGCGACGCTCCCGTGGCTGAAAATCCGGGTTCCCCCGACGCCATCCCAGGAGAAATTAACGGTCTGGTTGGGCGCGAAGCCGCTCACGTCCAGCGTGACCACCGTGCCGGTCACGACTGTGGCGTGCGCGGGCGTCAGGGTGATCTTGGGGTGGAGGGTCTGCGCGATAGTGAAGAACACGGAGGCCGAGGTGCGGTCGGGGCCGACGGCGCGCAGCTCGTGCGGCCCCAACGCGGCGGCGCCGCCTGTGGCGGGGACCGTGGTGTCGATATGCACGTAGGCGTCGCCGCTCGTGCCCCGCGCCAGGTAGGCCCCATCCCAGGACAGCGTCACCACGCCATCGGGGAAGTCGGCCCCGACGACGGCCAGGGCCGTCGCAGGCATCCCCTGGCTCGCCGAGAGTTGGAGTGCGGGGTGGTGTGTCGCCGTCGGCGCGGGGACCGCTGTATAGGTTGGGGGGGGCGTGTAGGTTGGGTAGGGCGTCACGGTCGGCGCGGGTGTGGCCGTCGGCGCGCTGGACGCCTGGACACGCGCCGCCGTCGTGCCCAAGCTCAGGGCGAGCAGCGCGAGCGCGGCCAGGACCGCGCAGGGTCGGGCTAATCGGCGCATGGGACCTCCTCCTGTCGTGACACAGGCCCGCGTGGGGCGGGGTATGTCCACAGCGCCCAGACCGCGCAGCAGGGCCGTGGCGTCCATGGCCGCGATGAGAGCCACGAGGCGGCGCTTCTCGGCGAGGACCGCCTGCCGGCCGCGCTCCGTCAGGCGATAGAACCGACGGCGCGTGTCGTCGCGCTCCGCGGCGGGGCGCGCGTCGACCTCCGTGATCAGGCCGTCCGTGCGCAGGCGGTCGAGCACGCGATAGAGCGTGCCCAGCGCGAGGGCCACGTCGCGGACGCCGCGCGCGACGACCTGATGCATGATGGCGTAGCCATGGCGCGGCCCGTCGCCCAGGGCGACCAAGACGTGGAGCGCCACGGGGGTCAGCGGCGGCACCGCCGGCGGACCGTCCACCCCTGTCTCGTTTAACGCGCGGCGGTCCATGCCGTCCCTCCTGTCCCTGTTCCAACGATCTCCCGTGTCGCGGTGTCCCGGTCGTCGGCGGTGGCGGGGAGCGTGTCGTCGCGCGCGCGTACCAGGCGGGCCGCGTCGACCTCCTCGGGCGTGGCGCCCTCGGCGAGCAGGCATACCGCCTGGTACACCTCCTCGCCGGTCGGGTTGTCGGGGTCATGGGCCACGGCCCGAACCATGCGCGCGTGGTACTCCTTGTCGTCGGGGTCGGAGGCGAACAACCACGCCTCCTCGGGCGATGAGGGCACGTTGACCACGCCGCGCGCGGGGCGGCTGGCCGTCTTCGTGGTGCGGATCATGAACATCTGCGCGTACTCCAGGCGCTTCTTGTCGGGAGCCTCCTTGCCGGCCAGGTCGCCGATCTGGCTGGCCTCCCCGTCGGTCAGGCGCAGCTTGCCCGCGACCCACTTGCGCGGATCGACGCCACTCTCGTCGTTGGTGTCGTGCATATTGAAAATGAAGTGCAAACTAGTCTGATCGAAGTAGGCTGCCGCCGCCTTGTTGGCGGTCAAGTCGGACAACTTCTGGCTGACGAACAGGGGGACCATGCCGGAGTGCCGCCCGGTGCGCCCGATGCCGCTGACCCAATCCTGCCCGGCCTCGTGGCGCAGGATGTTCCAGCCCTCATCAATCGCCAGGAGGTGCTGCACCGTGCCACGCCCGAACCGGCGGCCCCACTCCTGGGCCAGACGGTCGCGGCGGTCGGCGATGTCGGTCATAGCGAACAGCACGAAGGCGTAGATGGGCGTGTCCGGCCGCAACTCCTTGGGGTCGATGTGGAAGGCCAGCAGGCGCGTGTCAAAGCCGAACGACGTGGGGTGGTCCACCAGCGCGGCGTGCTCGCCGTCGCGCACGTAGGGCACGAGTTCGGCGGCCAGGCCGCGGTACAGGCGGCGGTCCTCGGCGTCGTCCTGGCGCGTGGCCTGCGTCTCGAGCCAGGCCACCAGGTCGCGCTCGCGGGGCGGGTCGCCCGCCCGCCGTAGGGCGTCGCGGTAGGTGGTGTCGCGGTGGCCGGCGTAGACGGCGCGCACGCCGGCGCCGATCACCCCGCGCACCAGCCCGGTGATGGCCTTGCCGCTCTCGGCCAGCAGGACCTCGTGCGCCCGCACGACGAAGCGCACGCGCGCGGCCAGTTCCTCCTCCGTGGCGCGGGGGCCATCCCAGATGTTAATCGCGGCGGTGCCGACGCCGCCCAGGCGGATCGTCTGGCCGCCGGCGATGGCGCAGAGGGTCGCATAGCCGCCCACGGTGTCGACGGCGGTGGCCCAGGCGTCCCACAGCAGGAACCACAGCATGACCTTCTGCGCGAAGAAACTCTTGCCTTGGCCCGAGCCGCCGAACACGTCGATCAAGCGGTTCTTCATGGCGCGGTCGCCGATGTCGAGGCGGACGAGCGCGCCGTCGGCGGCGGCGCGGCCAATGAGCACGCCGGCGGTCGTGCCCGGCGAGCGCACGATGGCCGGCCAGGCGTTGCCCACGGTCTCGGCGTACATCCGGTACGTCGTATACCCGGGGGCGTCGTTGCGGCCCAACGGGCGCGTCGCCCGGAGCAACGGCCCCTGCACGCCCCTGGCGCGCGCGGCCTGGGTATCCATCGCGCCCGCGCTCGTCAGGAGGCCCCACAACGCGTCGGCGCGCACGGCGAGCGCCGCTTGATCGGGCGCGAACACGGTCACGTAGAACCCGGCCCGCACCACGGCCAAGCCGCCGGTGCGCATCCGCTGCGCCTCGGTCCGCGCCTCAGCCCGCGCGTCGCCGTGGTCCACGTCGGCCTGGCGGCCCTGCGCGCCCGCGCCCACGACGAGATCGCCCAGGGAGCGCCCGCGCTTCTTGGACCGCGTGCGCTCCTTGTCCTTATCCAGGCCAGTGACGTACAGGGACACGCGGATCGGGGCGGGGAAGGCCAACAGGGGCGCGGGCCAGCCGGGTTGCGTGACGTGCGACGGCACGCGGAGGTAGAACGTGTAGGCCCAGGAGCGTGCGCCCTGCCCCGGCGTGTACGCGCCGTCGAGGGTCTCGCGTGCCTGGGGGTCAGCGCAGAGATCGGGGAACTCCGCGTACAGCGCGCGCACGGCCCCTCCGTCGAGGCGGCGGGCGACGACGCCCAGGCGATGCAGGGTGCGTTCCACTTCGCCCACGACGCGGGCCAGTGTGGTCCCCTGCGGCGCGTGGGCGGGGCCAGAGATCGCCAGCAGGAAGCGGTGCATCGGCACGTACTCGCCGGCCAGGTAGTCCTCCCACCAGGCGCGTAGGCGGCCGGTGAGGTCGCGCAGCGCGGCCGTGGGCGGCCGCGCGTCGGAGAAGGCGCGGGCGACGGCGGCCTCGGCGGAGGTCGGCGTGGAGAGCACGCTCACTTGCAGCGCGTAACCCACAGGGGGCGTGAACGCATCGGCCGCGCCGTTGGTGAACGTGTCGAGCACGTCGCCGGGCAGGCTAAACAACTGGAGGCCGTCAAGTTCGAGCCAGATGCACGCGCCCGTCCCCTTCTCCGTCCGGGTGCCGTCGTCCGTGATCGTGACGCGCTCCGGGCGCGCGGGGCGCGCCTCCGTCCGCGTGCCCGCGCGGGGCGCGCTCCCCCCTCGGAACAGCGCCCAGCGCGCGCGGCGTTCCGTGCGCGCCTGTGCCGCCCTACCCATGTGTCACCTCCCCCACGGTCCCAGCGACCGCCCAACGGGCGGCGCGGCGGCCGACGCGGGTGCGGCCCTCCATGTCCACCTTGTGGACCAGGCTGGCCTCGACCAACTCACGCCGGCGGGGGCGCGCGGCCGAGGGGTTCATGCCGGCGCCCTCGGCGATCTGCTCGTCCGTCACGCAGGGGTGGGCGGTGAGCCAGACCAGGAGGCGCGCACGCTGGGTCTGCGCCACCGGCGTCGTCATGACCACCGGCGCGACGTAGGGCGTGGGGAGCGGGCGGACGGCGTGGATCGCCGCCGCGTCGGGGGTAACCCCCGACGCGGGCAGCATAGCGGCGGTCCCGCCGGCGACGAGGACCGGGCCGTAGACCAGGGCCGGGGCGGGGTGGGTCGGGTGCACGCGGCGGGCGAGCCGGGCCGTGCGATAGGCCAGGCGGCGCGGGGTCGCCAGGATCGTGCGCCAGAGGTAGCCGGTGAATTGGCGCGCGTAGGGCTCGACGGTGCCGCTGCCGGCGAAGGTCACGACCAGAAGGGTCAGCAGCGCGGGGACGCCCACGACGAGCAGCAAGTGGAACTGGCCGAGCCCCGACTGGCCGTACGGGAGGGGGGCTGTGGCGTTGATGAGCGCGTAGGTGAGACCGACGATCCCGGCGACGTAGATCGCCTGCCGGATCGTGAAGACGCCGGCGACGATCTTCACCGGGTCGTTGATGTAGAGGGCGCTGTGGCTATTGCGGGCCATCGGCTCCCCCTCTCTCCGACGGCCCCTGGACGGCCTTGGAGAGGGCCGCGCCGTAGAGGACGAGGATGGCGCCAGCGAACATCAGGCCGATGTCATGGCTGACGACGGTGAGCAATAGGTAGCCGATGCCACCGCCGAGTAGATACGGGTACGTCACGCGGAACACCAGGCCCACGAGCGCACGGGCGCGTGGGGGTGACGGGGGTGACGGGGCGGCGACGGGTGGCGCGGGACGGGCGGCGTGGGCCATGTGATGCTCCGGGCGCTAGACGTGAGGCGTGCGAGGGGAGGGCGAGCACCCGCGTGTGGGTGCTCGTTCCCCCTCCCGTACGATCGACAGCCGACTAATGGATGTTGGCCTGCAAATACGATGCGGCACCAGTTGCGCCGAACATGAACACGCTGGCAAGCGTGGCTGTTATCCAGGCACCCGACGCCCGTGGGTTGTGAAAAGCCTGCATCGCGCCAGCGATGATGAAGGCGATGGCGGCGAAGGGGACCTTGATGGTGTTGGCTACGTCAAGCAGGGCCTGAGCGAGTCCAGCGAAAGGATCGGTGCCGGCCGCGAGGACGGGCTGGAAGGCGGCGAGGGCGGCGAAGTGCATTAGGGCAACATGGGCACTCGTGATGACCGTGACTGTCTCGTGGATCATGATGCTGTGTTCTCCAATACAGAGCTTGTTCCGGTCGAGGACCGGGGATGACCTGAGCTACGGCTGGTTCCTGCTAAGAGCTAGCCGCGGTATTGACGGTGATGGACTCCCTCGCCGATATGCGGCGGATGGATGTCAAACTGTTCTTTGCAGTAAACAGGAGGCATTCGCACGGGTGGCGATCCTCGGCCTCGACCCGTTATGCAGCAGCGGCGGGCCACGCGCAGTGCACCTCAACGGCGTTGTAACCAGACATGCACGCAATGCGGCGCGCCAAGGTTTTGCGCACTCCTCATTCAAACGTTCTCGCACCTCCCCTCACCGCTATGATTGCTGTCAACTCCCCGTTCCGTTACCATAGAGGGCAGAGCAGTCAAGTTAATGCGAGTTAAATCTATTTAACAATTTAACTTAAATATATTTAACATCTGCCTCTGAGCTTATAGCACGACGATGCATGCGTCAAGGTAGGTATGAAGAAGGACCAGGCCCGGCTCTCAGTTGCGGCGCGACGGTTCGCGGACCGTCTCAACCGACTCTTCGACGAGCGACGCGCGCCGGGGGGGCGCGAATACACACTGGCCGACGTGTCCACAGGGACGGGCGGTGAGTTGTCGGTGCCCTATCTCTCCATGTTGCGCAACGGAGGAGTGGCGCACCCCCGCAGCGATAAGCTCGCTCTCCTGGCCAATTTCTTTGGTGTCGACACGCGGTACTTTACGGCGCTAGATCCTGACGGGCCTCTTGTTGACGCATCGGCTGAACTCGAGCCTGAGCTGCGTCATGCTTTGGAAAATCCCTGGACACGGCAGTTTGCAGCGCGCGCGTCTGATATGGGGCCGGAGGACTATGAGGCGCTACTAAACTTTTGGGAATACTCGGCTCCCCTACGGAGGGGGCGCCGACAAAATGACGGAGCGCCCAGGGATGACACCCCAGCCACGGCAACCCCTCAGGAACAGGAAGAGGTATGACTCTTATGAAAGACACGATGTTGGACGCAGACGTGGTGGACGAATGGGACGGCCCTGACGTGGTGAGCCTACGCACCGCAGCCATTGATGAGGCGTATAACGTCTACCGAGATTTGGGGCTCAGGGCTACACCCGAGGGCCAGGCCGGAGAGGCGCTCGTCGCCGCCCTATCTGCGCGACGAGGCTGGAGAATCGAGGTGCGCTATGTGTCGATGGCCGAGTTGCCGACATACTCCGGATTTGTCCGTAGTGCGGGACCGGATCACTGGGTCATCGACGTGCGCGACGACGTGAGCGACGGCCAGGCTGATCTCATCATCGCGCACGAGGTCGGGCACATTGTCCATGGCGACGTGCCACCTGGGGGCCGTGCGCGCGCCCGGGTTATAGCGATCACACCGCCTGAAGTGTGGGCGAGCGCGTTTGCCGTGACGATGGGGCGCTTATTTACCTACGGTGATCCCGAGGGGGAGCGCGCGGCGGCCTTGGCTCACCTCACCGACACGCACCGTGCTCTGATCGGCGACCTGCCACGGCGAGTCTAAGTGGACGGGGAGCAAGCATTCAGTCTCCTCTTAGGGGCGATGGTCGTCGCACTCGAGTTGGGCTTATTCGCGCACGCGTCCCCTGGCCCGGCGCGTCGTGTCCTCGCGGTCTCCTATGCGCTGACCGGCGTGTTCTTCGCCCTGTGGCCACCCCAAACCTGTCTGTGGCTTGATCGCGCGACGGGGATAGCGGGTCTGGGCATGCTCGTGTGGGCTTGTGCGACAACACTCAGCCTTGGCTTGCAGGTCACGTTCCACAGCCTGCTGAACGAGCGCTGGCCGCAGTGGGTACGCGCGACACCGGCGCTGGTCGCCGCGACCGTAGCACTATACATCGCGCTGTGGGTCCTCGTCCACCTCAACGTCGGCCCAGCGACGAGCCACCTGCTCTACGACGGCTATCGTGGCGCCCCCTCGGCCGTCCTGGCCTGGAATCTATGGCTCGGGATCTCAATTGCCTCCGCGAGTGGGCTGGCCGCGCGCGCGCAACTACAGGATAAATCGGCGAAAGGGGACACCAAAACCCTAGGCTATATCTGTATAGCTGGGGTCCTGTACGGTGCCCTGATAGCTGCGCAGGCGCTGGCCGCCCACCTGGGTTATGGCGCGACAGCGGTCGTCCCGGTGCTCCACCTCATGCGCCTGGTCGCGGTGGTCTTGGCGACAGGCTGTGCCGCGTGGAGTGTTGTCGGGGCCGATGTGTGGGTCGTCGGTGACCTGTGGCGACGAACGCGCCACCTGAACCGACAATGGGACCGGCTGACGTTCCTCCTCGTGGTGCTGTCCGACCGCCTCGTGTGGCGCCACGCGCCAGAGGCGGCGCATTCGCTGGCTCAACTGGCGCGGCGCCATGCGCGCCGCAAGCAGGCGCCGCGTACCGCTGGCGGACATGTACTCATCGCACTACAAGCCGCGCGCCGCATCAACTGAAGGCGTGGCGCGCTCATCGCTACCGCCTGGGACGACGCGCGCCCCGAGGATCGGGCGCTCGTCGAGCGTAGTATCGCCGCCGAAGCGGCCCATGACATCGCGACGGGGAACGCTCCGATCTCCGACATCGGGCACGTCGTCCTGCTCATCCTCGCCCATGTGTCGCTCCCCGCGTGGCTCACAGCCCCCTTGCCCCGACCGACGGAGGACCATGTCGCCGCTGCCGCCCTGCTCGCTTCCTACTTCGGTGTGGCATCTCCTGTCCCCACGTCACTCGAGAGTCAAGTCCCACCAGCGGTGCAGCGCACCGCTGGATTGCCTGTGAGCGCGCACAATGACAACATGGGACGATGGACCCGTCTGTGGTATCAGACGCTCGCCAAGCGGCACGCGCAAGCGGAGATGAATCTCATGGTGTGCTGTGAACTGATCGAGGATTATTTACTTCAGTTAGACGCGCCCGATGACGTAGAACTGGCCGTGCAGGCCTGGGCTCTCGGCCAGACGCGACGCCTCTCGCCTTTCTAAACAGAGGTCACGCAGCGCGCATCCCAGATCCTCGCCCTCTTCGGACCACGCGCTGTAAAGGATAGGCCGTCCATCCGTATGACGATACCGTCCTGGGTCCTGGGGTGGCGTACCCGACGCGCGCGCCAGGCTCCATCAGACACGAAGGTCACGCGGTGGTGCGCTACCGCCACGGTTATTGAGACCGTCCTTGAGCCCACCTGCATCCCAGCCGATGTCGTGATGAGGCGGGGTTGGCTCGATCAAGACATGGGTATGGTCGTCGGTCTCATCAGCGAGGCCGCCCACAGCGTCCGACGAGTGGAGCGGGTGTAGGGCGCGGGACATGCTACACAGCGGCTCGCTCACCCCGTGCCGGCCACCGCCGCCGCGCGAGCCGCGCCACCGGCCTGAGCACTTGCGGCCGCCGCACGACCGCCCTGAGCGCCACGGCGGCGGTAAGGTTGGTCTGGATCAGGCGTACGTAGTCCGATGGCGCGCAATCAGCCACGAGTTGAATGCCGTCGTCCCAATCCTCATCCGTGAACGTCGTCATCAGCTTATTGATCGTGTAGGCGTAGCGCAACTTCCTCGCCCACTGACGCCCCCAGCGGCGCTCATAGACACGGAGCGCGGCGGCCGAAACGTCACCACGAGTGAGCGCATCGGCCGCGACACCGCCCGCGAGCCGCCCGGCCCACAGCGCGAAGCGGATGCCCTCGCCGACGAGCGCACTGGACTGGCCGCCCGCATCGCCCGCTGCGATGATCCCGTCGGCGACCAGATGCTCTCTCAGCCCCTCGGCCGGGATAACGCCGTCGTGCAATTCGATGGGGACGGCACCCCGGAGCCCCGCAGCCGTCGGGGCGTAGTCGCCGTTGACAAGGAGATCAAGGTAAGACATGGGATCGGCCGGGACGTCAGGCCGGAGCACGCCGATCCCGGCGCGGACACGGTGGTTCCCGTAGGGGAACACCCATGCATAGCCCGCCGGCGCGATCCCGTTACCGACCATCAGCGCGTACATATCCTCGGGCCAGTTCGGGGCGTACAGGTCGTATTCGGCACCCACGCCGGCGCGCTTAAACCCCGGAGACACGCCGCTTTTGACGCTCAGGGTCGAGGCGAAGCCAGTCGCGTCGACGACGAGGCGGCAGCCGACCTCCGTGATCTGGCCGGTATGATCGCGCAACTTTACGCCGCGGACGCGGCCGGCGTGGTCGCGTAGGATGTCCTGCGCCGCCGTGCGTAGGCGTAAGTTTGCCCCGGCTTGCCCCGCTTCCGCCGCGAGCCACTGATACAGCGCCCGCACGTCCAGCACACAGCCATAGGGTTGTGTGGCCGTCACCGTCGTCTCGGTGTCGGGCCGATCAGGCGAGCGTGCGTGATGGGATGGTACAGGTGCGCGGGGATGCCGAGCTTCTGGAGATCGGCGATAAATGAGCCGCCGCTCGTGCGCGTCGGGATGCCGAAAGCCTGGTGCTTCTCAGCAAGTAGGACGGACAGGCCGCGGTCGGCGACGGCCTTGGCGGCGGCGAGGCCGGCCGGCCCGCCTCCGGCGACGACGACGTCATACGTGTGCAGGGAGCCGTTGGGGGATAGGTCGCGTGGGATGGCACTCATGGTGGTAAGTATATCAACGCTGCGGTTCTACACGCACGTCGCTCCGTGCCCGACGCATCAAGAGGTCCTCGATCGTTAGGCAGAGCGTCGCCACGCCATTCTCTTGCGCTATCCGCCCGGCGATAGCCTCAGCTCGCTCCCGATATGGGGGGTGGTACAGCAGGGCGGTCAGGGCCTCGGCCGCGCGTGCGACCGTGTAGCGCCGGCGTGCCAGCCATTTCCCCGCGCCCAGACGCGCGACCTGCGCCCCATCGAACGACTGATCGACCCCCCAGGGTACAACGAGAGCGGGAACGCCGGCGCGCAAGGCCTGGGCGGTTGTCCCGATACCGCCGTGATGGATAACCGCTGTGCAGCGCGGATAAAGCCCCGAAAACGGTGCGTAGGGCAGCGCGTAAACGTCGGGCGGGAAAGGTGTCGGTAGGCTGCCCGGTGCGGCGCCGATGACGACGGCGCGTGCCCCGATCTGGCGAATCGCGGCGACACTCGTCGCGTAGAAGGGCGCGAACACGTCGCCAACGAAGGGTCCCATCGACCCCGAGGAGACAGCGATAACGGGCGTGGGCTCAGCAAGGAAGGCGGTCATCTCAGCGGGCTCCCACCAGCCGTCGGGCGTATCCCAGAACAGGAAGCCGGTCATGCGGACCGACGCCGGCCAGTCGGGTGGGGGCGGGACAAAGGCAGGCGAGGTCGCCACGGCCGTCAGAGTCCGGGAGGTCGCGCCCGTAAGCAGGAGATCATGACGTGGCGCCAGGCCGTAGGCGCCGCGTACCGCGTTGATGGGCTGGTCGCCGATCTCCCGGAAGACGGCGGCGCCGACAAACCACGCGGCGCGATTGACCAACGGCTGGAACCGACCGGGGATGGGAAGCGGGAGCGGGGCGGGCGCGATAAACCGCGACGGCACGCTCAAGGGGGAGAAGGCGACGCTCGCCCAGCGGATATCAAGAAGGTCGGCCACGATAGGCGCGCCGAGTTGTAAGGCAGAGGATACAAGCAGGTCGGCGTCGGCGCAGGCGGCGCGCAGCGCATCGACGGTAGCGGGCAGGAGCGGGAGCAGGTGCTCACGCAGCAAGTGCCGCAGGAAGTGGGCAGGCGTCGCTGCGGTGAGGAGCGTGCGGGTATCGGCCGACAGGAGCGCGGCGGTGTCGCCGGGGAGGGAATAGACGGTGAGCCCCGTCGCCTCCACCGTCGCTCGATGCAACACCTCGACTGCCACGCGCACGTCGTGACCACGCGCCCGCAGGCCAAGGCCAACCGCGATCATCGGATGGAGATCGCCGCTCGATCCATATGTGGTCAAAACGATACGAGCCATGTGCTATTCAGTGTACCGAGGTACGCCTCCTCACGACGCGGCGGTCAATCAGGACAGCGAGGAGTTCGTGCTGGCGGTGCCGGCGATGGTCCCCGTCCAGGACCCGGTGAGCGGGACGACGACGACGGGGCCTCGTCACCGTGACCGTCCGCGATCGTCCGTGAGCGCGGACGCCTGGCCGTACCCTGTGCCTCGTCGCTGCGCGCGAGGCCGCCCTCCCGCGGCGGGGCGTGGGACCACGTCTGGGACCAGAGGGTGGTCCCCTGGCGCCATAGTCCCAGGACCACGCGTGGTCCCCACCCCAGGATAAAGGGTGGGACCACAGGCCCTCTTTTACGCGTAAAACGTGGGACCATGGCGTGGTCCCTGGACCACGCGTGGTCCCAGGAAAACGGCCCTTATGGGACCACGAAAACAGGGCTATGGTCCCAGGGTGGGACCACGACACGAGCGCCCCTGGCCCCCTGTATCGCGGCCTGTGGGACCACGACGGTGGGCTCTGTCGCGCCACGATGAGAGCCGTCCCATTGCGCCCCCAACGGGCTATCGATAGTCGGCTGAGCGGGGCCACACGACGCGCAGGACGCCGACGACGAGCAGGACAGCCAGGGCTACGGACGCACCGACGAGGGCGGCGGCGAGGACGGCGGCCATAACGGTCAGGGCGGGTGCGGAGGCATGAGCCAGCGGGGTGAGGAGGGCGGCGACGGGGCCGGTGAGCGCCGCGCGCACGAGGGCGGTGAGGCAAAGTGTCCAGACATGGGCGCGGGCCTGCACGGCGGTCATGTGTCCCTCCCCTGGCTCTGTTGTCTGTCCCGTGCGCGGCGTCGCGCCGTCCACGCGTCCCCTGGCGACGCGGGGCCGTGCCCACCGTCAGTAGCGCGGGTGGGGGCAGGGCGAGTGGGGACGTGTCAGGAGGCGGCGGGGGTGTCGTCGGCGGCGAGCCAGCGGCGCAGGGCGGGGCGGCGTAACCGCGCGAGGGCGCGGGCCTCGGCCTGCTGCACGGCCTGGCGCGTCAACCCGAGGCGGTGGCCGATCTCCTGGAGGGTGCGCGGGGGCGCCCCATCGAGGCCGTAACGGGCGGCAAGGATGGCGCGGTCGCGCGGGGTCAAGCCGGCAAGGGCGGTGCGCACGGCGACGGCGAGGGCGTGGGACTCGGCCGCCGCGTCGGGCCGGTCGGCGGCGGGGTCGGGGAGGAGGTCGCCCAGGGTCGTGGTCTCGCCCTCGCCCATGATCTGATCGAGGGGGACGGGGGTGGGCAGGGGTGCGATGAGGGCGTCCACGCGGGCGCGGGGGAGACCCGTCGCGGCGGCCAGGTCGGCGGGGGAGGGCGGATGGCCCAGGGCGGCGTGCAGGGCGTGGACCTGGCGGGCGAGACGGGCGCGCTCCTGTTGCACGTTGTCGGGGACGTGGGCGACGGGGACCTGCTGGGCGAGGGCGCGACGCATGGCCTGTTTGATCCACCACACGGCGTAGGTCGAGAACTTGTAGCCGCGCGCGGGGTCGAAGAGGTCGACGGCGCGCAGGAGGCCGACGGAGCCCTCCTGCACGAGGTCGTCGAGGGGGAGGCCGCGCTGCTGGTAGCGCCGGGCGACGGCGACGACAAGGCGTTGATTGGCGGCGACGAAGGCGCCGCGGGCGGCGTCACCGGCGCGGAGGGCATCCTGGTCGAGGGGCCAGGCGACCAGGGCGGCAAGCACGCGCGCGCGGGCGTCGTCGTCGAGGGCGCGGGGTAAGAGGGGGCCGACGACGGCGGGGAGGGCATCCGGGGCGAGGGGCAGGCGCGGGAGGAGGGCGGCGAGGACGGCGGCGGCGGCGGCGCGGGCGGAGACAGCGGGGGGTAGCTCCCGGCGCAGGCGCGCGGCGAGGGGGCGCTGGGCCAGCAGGCGGGCGCGGCGGCCGGCGCGGATCGTTGTGGCGAGGGCGCGCTCCTGGGCGGCGGTGAGCACGGCGGGGGCGGGGATGGGCGCGGGTAGCGGGATCATGCGGGCTCCTGTGTGGTCCAGGGTTTCTACACGGAGCGTACCAGGTCGGCCCCGGCGCCGGTGTGGATAAGGGGGTCGGTCATGACCCGGTGCGCTCACCCGCCCGGTCCAGGTAGCGGAAAGAGGTCGAGGCGGGCCTGACGGGCGGCCTTGGCGAGGGCGAGGCGGAAGAAGGGGTCGGCGAGGGCGACGGGGAGGCCGGGGAGGACGCGCACGTAGACCTGGACCTGGCCGGCGCGGAGGAGACGGCGCAGCTGCTGGGCGCCCTGGCGCACCGGGGCGCTGGGGCTGCCCTCCAACGGGGCGACGAGCGCGGGCAGATCATCCTGGTACGCGGCGACGAGGCGAGCCAGACGGTCGGGGGTCAGGGGGTCGTCGGCGGACGTGGTCGCGCGCAGGTGGCCGGCGAGGACAACGAGGAGCGCCACGGCGGCCCGCTCGTTCCAGCCTGGCCCGCCCACGGGTTGTCGGTGGATCGGCTCCCTCACCCCGCCTGCCCCTTCGTCTCACCTGTCTCTGACGCCCGTCCTCAGTATCTCATGAGGGAGCTGACAGGAGCTGTCACCAACGTCACGAGGCGGCGCGGCGCCCTCAATCGCGGCGCTCTCGACGCGACGCGCTACTCCGTGCCAGCGTCCCCCTCACCGATCGCGTCCGCGAAGCGCGTGGCGGCGTGCGCCGCGTCGAGGGCACCCGCGCGCACGAGGGCGTCGCGCAACTCGGCGGCGGAGTGGCGGCCGACGTGGCGGATCGTGGAGAGGTCATCCGTGGGGCGGTCGAGCACGTCGCTGACGGTGGTCAGGCCGGCGCGACGGAGGGCGTTGTAGGCGCGCGGGGGAGAGGCCGAGGGCGTCGAGGCGAGGGGCGTATCGCCTGCGGGCGTGGGGCAGTGGGCGTCCGCTGCGGCGACGGGCGCGGTGGCCAGGAGGGTACATCCCGTGCCAATGGCCATCGCGACGCGCGCGAAGTGGTCCACGAGGCCGGCGGCGGCGCGGTGCAGGGCCGCGTCGGGGGTGAGGGTTCCGTCGGTCTCGATCTCCAGCACGAGGCGGTCGTAGGTGGTGATGGGGCCGATGCGCGCGTGCGCGACGGTGTACGGGGCGCGGCGGATCGGCGTGAACAGGCTCGCGACGGAGCGCACGTCGGGGGTTCCTCCGGCGTCGGGTGGGACCGCGGCATAGCCGGTCCCCCGCTCCACCGTGAGCGTGGCGTGCAGTTCCGCGCCCGCGTCGAGGGTGAAGAGGTACTGGTCGGGGGTGACGATGTCCACATCCGCGTCTGGAGGCACAACGATCAGGCTGGCCGTGACCGCGCCCGGCTCGCCGATGTCGAGGGTGAGGGTGGCCGGCCCCTCCCCCTCATAACGCACACGGACGCGCCTGAGGTTGAGCAGCACCTCGATCACGTCCTCGCGCACGCCAGGGATGTCCGGCGCGCCCGCGTCCAGACCGGCGATGCGGATGGCGGTGACGGCGGCGCCGGGCAGGGCCGCGAGCAGGACGCGGCGCAGGGCGCTGCCCAGCGTCGTGCCGTCGCCGGTGGCAAGCGGCTCCATGGCGTAGCGCGCGGACGTGTTCGTGTGCGCGACGCGTGTGATCTGGGGGAGGGGCAGGGGGTCCAGGGTGATGTGCATGCAGCTCCATCGTGCGCGACTCAGCTGGCCGCGCCACGTCTCGGCGGCCTTTATGGTCACTGTACCACCCGTCCGCGCCGGCCGGCCGCGGCTTATACCGCCTGCCCTCGGCGCGACCGCGTTGTCTGGTGACCCGCGCCGATTAGTGTTATGTCGTGTCGCCGGCTGGGGCCCGTCGCCCTGAGTCGTTAGACCCGCCCCGAAAGAGTGCATGGCCTTGGTTTCTCAGGGCGTCGCAGTATTTCGGCGCAACTATTTCATCGCCCGTTGAGGACGCACAGAGCGAACGCATCGGGGACTGTTAGCTGGCCTGTCAGCAACATGTTGCAGCTACGCCCAGGTGGTTTAGTGCAGAATCACAGGACAACATTTGATTGGGCGCGTTCCACCCGGCCACAGTCGGTGTGGTTTGCCATGCGGCCGCAGTCGCGGGCCCAGTGTTAATCAAACTATCACCTCTGAGACAGCATTAGGTCATTAACACACCCAAAGCACATAATACGGTCGGACAGCCCAGATGCGGCAAGCCAGCACAGGTGCAACGCGGCCAGAAAAGGGGCAAGAGTCGGCGCAAAATCTACCGGGACGCGTGGGCGCTGGCTCAGGGCATGCCACCTTTCGAAGCGCGAGGTCCTGACATGCTCGAGGTCACTCCAAATCCCACGGGGCGCGACCGTGCCGCACCTGAACGAGCCCTGGTACTGCTAAGCGGCGCCCCCAACGCAGCAGTTGGCTTCGGATCGCGTCTAGACTCGCCGCGGAGGCGTGGTGGAGGAATCCTGTCTGCCCGCATCGCGCGCGCCCACCGCAGCCCGCGCGGCGGCCATGATCGGATCGTGTTCGCTGTGATCGACCGGCGCCATCGGCGCGTTGATGGCGCCCCGCAGCGCGTCCGCGGCCTCGTACAGCTGCACGGTCCGTTCCGGCTCTCCGCCCAGGAACAGCGTGGCCGCCATGCCTTCCAGGCATATGGCCGTGCCCAATTTGTTCCCGACCGCCTGGCAGAATGACATGGCCTCCTCGTACAGTGCTAACGCGCGCGTCTCGTCACCTTGGTGGCGTGCCACATGGGCCAAGTCGGCCAGGGCCCATCCCAACCCCATTTTGTCGCCCAGCGCCCGTCGTAAGGCGACACTCTCTCCCGACAGGGTGGCCGCCCGCGTGTAGTCGCCCAGGAGACGGGCCATCTCTCCCAGGTTATTGAGTGCGGCGGCGAGATCGCTTTTGCCTCCAAGCTCCCGGAACAAGACCACGCTCCGCTCGTACAGCGCGGCGGCCCGCGCGAAGTGGCCTTGTTCGCGCGCGAGACGGGCCAGGTTGGTTTGAGAGGCGGCCATGCCGCGGATGTCGCCCGCATCTTGCCGCACGGCAAGGCTCTGCTCGTACAATGCGGTGGCCCGCGCGTAGTCGCCTTGCTCCGCCGCGATGATGCCCAACTCATTGAGGGCGGAGCCGGCCCCAGGCTTGTGGCCTATGGCCTGAAACAGGGTCAGACTCTCCTGTGCAAGCGCGACCGCATGCTCGTACTGCCCCTGATCGGCGGTGATGATCGCCAGCAGGTTGAGTGCGTGCGCGATGCCGCCTTTGTCGTCCGCCTCGCGGAACAGCGACAGGCTTTGTGCGGCCAGGGCGCGAGCCTGTGCGATGTCGCCCTGTCCATCGGCCAGCCACGCCGCGCCGTGCAGCGCCCGCCCATGCACGACACCCTGCGCCGTGGCGGCGGTCGCCCTCAACAACTCGTCGAGCCACCGCCGCCCCTCGCTTAGATAGCCGCGCACCCACCAGAAGCGCCACAGCGCCCCACCCAGGCGCAGGCCGTATTCGGCCTCTCCGCCGATCACGGACCACCACAGGGCCGCGCGCAGGTTGTCGTGCTCCGTGTCCAGGCGCTCCTGCCAGGCCCGTTGCTCCGATCGGTACAACTGCGGCTCGGCCTGCTCGGCCAGCGCCAGGTAATAGGCCGCGTGCCGGCGGCGCACGACCTCCAGCTCGTCGCTCACCTCCAGGCGTTCGCGCGCATACTCCAAGACCGTCTGCAGCATCAGGAAGCGCGGCTCTCCCGTCGTCGTGGCCGTGCCCGGTTCATCCTCCTGGCGCAACAAACTCTTGTCCACCAGTGAGGCCAATCCATCTAGAACAGGTGGGGGACAGTGGTCGGAATAGGGTGTGGAAACGCTCCCCCCGTTCCCGCCGTCGCGGTCTCGTGGTGGAGCGCAGACCGCCTCGGCTGCATCCAGCGTGCCGCCGCCCACGAAGACGGCGAGCCGCCGAAACAGCGCCTGCTCCTCGGACGAGAGCAGGTCGTAGCTCCAGGTGACGGTGGCGCGCAAGGTTTGCTGCCGCGCCGGCAGGTCGCGCGGCCCCTCCGTCAGTAACTGCAGGGACGATCCCAACGCCTGCGACAGGCTGTATTCCCCCTCGTCTCCCCCCGAGAGACGTGCGTACAGGGCCCGCGGGGAGAGCACTTTGATACGCGCGGCCGCCAGTTCGATGGCTAGCGGCAAGCCGTCCAGGCGACGGCAGATCGCGGCGATGACCGGCGCATCCGTCTCAGTCAGCTGGAACCCCGGCTTGACCGCGCGGGCGCGCCGCGCGAAAAGATCCACGGCGGCGTAGTCGAGCCAGTCCTGTGTCGAGACCGGCGCTGCCGACGCGGGCACGGCGGCGGGCACGGCGAGGGGGGCAACCGCGTATTCATGCTCCGCGCGCACGCGCAACGCGGCGCGGCTGGTCACCAGGACGATGAGGCGCGGGCATGCGGCCAGCAGGTCTGCCACCAACGGAGCCGCGCCCACGACGTGCTCGAAGTTGTCCAACACCAGCAGATAGTCCTCATCGGCCAGAGACGCCGCCAGGCCCTCTATCACGGGCTGTCCGCCTGGGTCGCGCAACCCGATGGCGTGGGCAATGGCCGCGGCCACCAGGCCTGGCTCGCCAACAGGGGCGAGCGCGACGACGCGCACCTGGCAGGCGAGGCGGCTATGCGCGTCCTCCGCCACCCGCAGCGCCAGACGAGTCTTCCCCACGCCGCCGGGCCCGGTCAGCGTGACAAGCCGCACGTCGCCACGTTCCAGCAGCGCGCGGACGGCGGCGACATCCTGCGCGCGCCCGAGCAAGGGCGTCGGCTCCGACGGCAGCGCGGGCGCCGGCCGCGCGCCGGGGGATGCCTGGACGGCCTGGGCGCCGCGGCGGCGCGCCACCGTGGCCTCGAGCCCGGCACAGTCCGCAGGTGAGAGCATCAACGCCGCGGCCAGCAGCTCGACGGTGTCGCGGTGTGGCCTGAGGTTGATGCCGCGCTCCAAGTCGCTGATTGCCCGTGCGCTGATGCCAGCCGACTCAGCCAGCGCCTCCTGCGACAGGCCCGCGGCGGCGCGATGTCGCCTGAGAAGATCTGCGAAGAGCGGGGGTTGGGTCACGGTCGGCGTCCATCTCCCTGCGCGCACGATGGAAGCGCGCCGTAGGCGGTGCCCGGTGCCGGCCGCGCCCGGCGTGCGGTCCCTACGTCACGGTCCACAGAATTAGCTCTGACACCAATCCTGTGGGGTAATCCTGTGGTTCTCTCATGGTCGCCGCGGTCCACACGCCCTACGATGAGACGTAGCACGACCCGAGACACGGTCGGGCACGCGGACGGCGACGGACGGCGTTCAACTACCAGTGTAGCAACAATCGACAGGAGGGGACTATCATGGCGACGGCAGCCCACGGCGCCACACCGAGCGACAGGCCCGCGCTCGACCTCGCCTCACAGAACACCGGATCTCTCGACGCTGCCCATGCGGCGCTGCGGGCGGAGGCGTTCGGGCACATGGGCGGGCCCGATGCGAGCGCCGGGCGCGCCACCGTGCTGTACGAGATCTATCGCGACTCCCGGGGCAACCATGTCGCCCCACTCATTGCGCTGCACATGATGCTCTGGGGTGAATCATTCTTCGCCGTCGACGGCCACCTCGGCACCGTGCTGCAGTATCGCTACTGTTACGACGCGCACGAGCGCGCGCAGCGTCTGACGCTGCTCCAGGAATTCGCCGAGGCCCTGGACAGGATCAACCGCCAGCTCTGCGCGCGCATCTATGCGGATTACCACGTCACCAAGCGCCACGGCGCCGATCCAGAGGCACAGGCCACGGTCCCCAGCGGCCTATGGCGGGCGCTCGTCGCCCTGCACGAGCGAACCCGCGTGGGCGATCGACTCGCCCCGCACACGACAAAGGAAGTGTTCATGCAGTCCTGGCGTCACGAGCAGGAGGCGGTGATGGCGGCGCCGCTGTACGCGGCCGTGGAAAGGCTCGATTGCCCCATCCTGCGCGCGCTCATCGTGCAACCAGCGGTGCATCTGGCCTATTTCCCCGCGCATACCCGCATCGTGTACCGCGACTTCGCGCAGACGGCCGAACGCACCGCCCGGGCCGCCCAGGCCTACGATCTGGCTGCATCGTGCGGGTGGGCGGGCGTCACCGCGACCCTGCACGCCTACGGTGTGCTGCCCCCGTCGTTCTTCCGCGCTCTCGATGCCCCGACGAATGACTTTCAGCCGCCTCAGCAGGACCCAACGGAACCCGTGCAGATCAGCATCGGGTGATGGTGTGTCTGAGAAACAACAACGCCGTGCGTGGAGATGGACGCGCGCGGCCCTATCACCCGTTAGTGAGGACCGAAAGATGATACTGTCCGTCCCGAGAGTTGGCCGCGTTTTGCTCCAGGCCACGCTCCTGCTGGGAGCGATCGCCACTGCCGTCCCCGGCCGTATGCAGGGGCAGACGACGCGCACGGCCCCGCGCTACACCAGCACCGCCTACGACTACTCGCTGCGCGCCCCAGGGTCCTGGGTACACATCCCCGGCGTACGCTGGACGCCCATGGGGCCACCGGCCGACCTGACCCTCATGACGCCCGACCACCAGGCGGCGCTCGGCGTGATCGTGGCCCCGACGGGCAACAGAGTCTACTCCGGCCCCGAGCTCCAGGACGTTGCCTTCCGGTTGCTCTCTCAGGAAAACCAGATCTCGCCCTTGGTGCAGATTCAGACGAAACGGGTCGTCGTCAACGGGGTCCCCTACGAGACGGCCTTCGGCTACCTTATCTCTGGCGTCCCCCTGATGGCCACCATCGCTTCAGTCGCGGTGACCCAGCGCCACCATCGCCTCTACGCCATCGCCAACCTCGTGTACCTGCAAGTGTATACGACGCCGCCAGCGGGCGCGGGGCCCGCGCCGACGGACACGCCCTTCGGGAACGCCGAGCCCGCGCAAGACCGACAGCCGGCGGCCGTGTCGACCGCCGTCGCCGGGCGGTACGACATGTCGGTCAGCGCCGGGGACCGACGGATCCCCTGGGAGCGTCCCGCGGATCCCCCCGCGCCACTCCCTACCGACCGTTTACGCGGCAACCGCTGCCGTACGTCGCAGGACGATGGCCTCGCCGTCGTCGACCGCAATTGCGCGTTCAGGGCGGAAGCACAGGCGATGATGACCATGTTATCCACGTTCACGATCGACCCGGCCGCGGCGGATGACCGCCGCCCCGCCGCCGCGGTCGGCGTCGATGGCTTCACGTCGATCTCCGATCCGGCGCAGGGCTACCGCATGGCGTATCCCGCGCAGTGGGCGCGTGTTCCCGCGCCCGGGACGGTCGCGTTCGCTCGCTCGGCAGATCACAATGCGGGCGTCGGAGTCACCGTGTCGCAGATCGACACCGCCTCACTGTCCGAGGGCGACCTGCGCTCCGCCGCCGACCACCAGCTCGCGACGGTGGCCACGTACCCGGGCGCCCTGGTCCACCGAACGGTGCACGTCGGCGATGCCACGTACGTTGTCGCGTTCGCGCGCGGGGCCGGCGTGACCACGGCGGGCGGTGGCCTCGGCCAGGCCCGGGTCGTCGTCGTCGCCACTGCCCACCGTCACCGCTTGTACACCACGACCGGCATCGGCCTCACCGTGCTTGGCGCGGGCGAGGACACCACCCGGATCCTGTACCCGTACTTCTCACCATTCTCCACGTTGGCGCGCCGGTACCAGAGTACCCTGGATACCCACGCCCAGGAGGCCGATTTGGCGCTCCGGGCGGCTCTAACCCTATTCGTCGATCCGAATGTCCCATCTCCCCAATGAGCGGCTCGCCTTGCCCCTACGCACGGTCGGCGTGTGCGTGCCCGCGCATCTTAAAACGCGCCGCCAATCAGTCAATCCACGAAACAGTATCAATGACAGTATGAGTTGTTTAGGTTCTTACGGTAGCAGCGTAGGGTATGATAGATGAACGCCACACATTTTGATGTGTTTCTGTCCCATAACAGCCGCGACAAACCGGCCGTCGAAAGGCTTGGCGTCAAGCTGAAACGCGACGGCATGGAGCCGTGGCTGGATAAGTGGCATCTGACTCCCGGCGGACGCTGGCAGGAGGAGCTGGCCGCGGGCATCCGCGACTCCGCCGCCTGCGCCGTTTTCGTCGGACCGCATGGCATGGGCGATTGGGTGCATGAAGAATTGGGCGTGGCGCTGGATCGCGCGGCCAAGGATCGCGGCTTCCGCCTCTTCCTGGTCTTGCTGCCCGGCTTGCCGGAACCGTTCGACCCTACCTCGCTCCCGCCGTTCCTGAGTACCCGCACATGGGTGGACCTGCGCTCTGGGATCGAAGACACCCGCGCCTTCCAGCATCTGATTAACGCCATCAAGGGCGTGCCGTTCGGGCAGCAAACGCCCAGCGAGCCCAATACGGATGTCTGCCCCTATCGCGGCCTACAAACGTTCGACGAGGAGCATGCCGGCCTCTTCTACGGGCGGGGCAACGATATCCAGCGCCTGACGGAGAAGCTCAAAGGGGCGCGCTTCCTGGCCGTGCTCGGCCCCTCGGGCAGCGGTAAGTCATCGCTGGTGCGCGCCGGTCTGATTCCCGCGCTGCGGCAGGGGGCGTTGCCCGATAGCCAGCACTGGACGATCTGCACTTTTACCCCAGGAGCGCATCCGCTCACGAGCCTGGCCGCGCATCTGGCGCGCCTGTACCCGCACGAGGCTATGCACAGGACGCTGGACGCGCTCGCCGCCGACCCCCGCACACTCCATCTGGCCGTGGCGCTGGCGCACGCGGGGCAGTCGGCGCAGTCGGGCCAGCCTGGTGGCGCGTCCACGCAGGTCGTCTGGGTCGTGGATCAGTTCGAGGAAGTATTCACGCTGTGTCAGGACGCTACGGAGCGGGCCGCTTTCCTGTCCAACCTGCTCTACGCCGCCGCGCTGGCCGATGGGTCGTGCACCGTGGTCTTGACCTTGCGGGCGGACTTCTACCCGAAGTGCGCCGCGTACCCCGACCTGGCGGCGCGCATCGCGGCGCAACAGTTCCTGGTTAGCCCCCTGGACCGCGATGGGTTGCGCCTGGCCATCGAGGAGCCGGCCTGGCAGTCCGGCCTGGAGTTCGAGCAGGGCCTGATCGAAACCATCTTGGCCGACGTAAGCAGTCAGCCGGGCGCGCTGCCCCTGTTGGAGCACGCGCTGCTCGAACTGTGGGAACGCCGCCGCGGCCATCTATTGACCTTGGAAGGCTATCGCGAGAGCGGCGGCGTCCATGGCGCCCTCGCCAAGCGGGCCGACGCGATCTACAGTGGGCTCTCGCCCGATGAACAGCGCATTGCGCGCCGCACCCTGCTGCGGTTGACTCAGCCCGGCGAGGGCACCGATGATACGCGCCGCCGCGCCGAGTTGAGTGAGTTGGTCACGCGCGGCGACACGAGCGCCGCGGTTGAGGTGGTGGTGCAAGACCTGGTCGCGGCCAGGCTGCTGACGACTAGTGAGGATAGCCCCACTCACGGGCAAGTGGTAGAGGTCGCGCACGAGGCGCTCATCCGGGGCTGGCCGCGTCTGCGCGCCTGGCTGGACGAAGACCGCGCCGGGCTACGGCTGCAACGACGGCTGACCGAGGCCGCCCACGAGTGGGAGCGGCTGCGCCGGGATGACGGGCTGCTCTACCGGGGCGCCCGCCTCGCCGAGGCCCTTGAATGGCGGACGTTCCAGGAAGACAGCCTAAGCAGTCAGGAACGCGCTTTCCTCGACGCCAGCGTCGCATTCGCGACGCGCGAGGAAGCGGCGGAGCGCGCGCGCCAACAACACGAGTTAGAGGCCGCGCAACGATTGGCCGCCACGGAACAGCAACGCGCGGAGGCGGCCGGCGCGTTGGTCCGCTCCGAGCGGCGGCGTGGCCGCGTGGCGCGCGTGTTCTCCGGCGGCTTGGCCGTCGTGTTGGTGATCGCTATCGTCACGGCGGCTCTTGCGCTCCAGCAGCGCGATCAGGCGCGGGCGGCGCGTAACCAGGCGCAGACGGAACAGCGCCTGGCGCGGACGGAACAACGCGCGGCCGACCTACAGCGGCGTCAGGCCGAGGCCGCGCGGGGGGTTGCCGTCTCCCGTGAGTTGGCCATCAACGCGACGGTCCAGTCGCAGAACAACCCTGATCTGAGCCTGTTACTGGCGCGCGAGGCGGTGCGCCAGGCGCCTACGAGCGAGGCGCTGGACGCCCTGCGTACGACCTTGAGCGAGTCGCATGTGCGTATGGTATTGCGGGGGCATCGCGGTACGGTCAATGGCGCCGTCTTCAGTCCCGATGGCCGGACAATCCTCACCGCCGGAGCCGATGGCACGGCGCGCCTGTGGGATGCGCTAACGGGCCGGCTGCTCGCGACGTTAGGCGGTCAGCGCGGCAATACCGGCGCTATCTTCAGCCCGAATGGCCGCGTGGTGTGCACGGTTGGCGCCCAGGACGGCACAGCGCGGCTCTGGGATGCGCGCGACGGCCGCTTGCTGGCGGTGCTGCGCGGTCATCGCGGGGCTATTTATGACGCTGTTTTCAGCCGCGACAGCGGCGCGGTCGCGACAGCCGGCGCCGACGGAACGGCGCGCGTGTGGGACGTGCCGAGCGGGCGCCCGCGCCTGGTGTTGCGCGGCCAGACGCTGGTGCTGGCCGTGGCGTTCAGCTCCAACGGCCAACGTATCGTCACCGGCAGCGCCGACGCGCTGGCGCGCCTGTGGGACGCGCGGACGGGACGGATGCTGGCGGTGCTGCGCGGTCACACGAGCATCGTGAACGCTGTGGTGTTCAGCCCCAACGGGCGCTACATCGCCACGGCCAGTTTCGATAGCACGGCGCGCGTCTGGTCCGCGCGCGATGGGCGTCCGATCGCGGTACTCAGCGGACATAAAGGCTATATCTATATGATCTCTTTTAGCCCCGATAGCCATCTGGTCCTTACCGCCGGCGAAGACGGGACGGCGCGCCTGTGGGATGCCGCGACCGGCAGCTTGGCGTGGACCCTATACGGGCACACGGGCAAGGTCTACAGTGCGGTCTTTAGCGCGGACGGCCGCCTGGTGGTGACGGCTAGCGCGGATGGTACCGCGCGCGTGTGGTCTATCAGGGACAGCGCCGCGACAGCAGTGACTTCGGCCACCGAGATAGCGGTGCTGCGGGGGCATACCCAAGCCGTCAGATTGGCGGTCTTCAGTCCGGATGGGACGCGCGTCGCGACGGCCAGCATGGATGGGACCGCGCGGGTCTGGGACACTGGCGCCGGGCGTGACGTCTATAACCTGCCGCCGCTTGATGGATGCCGCGACGCGGCCAAGGCGCGGCGGACGGCCCTCAACGCTATTAACGTCGTGGCCTTCAGCCCCGATGGCCGCTGGGAAGCCTTGCCGGGCGACGACTGCCTCACGCGCATCCTGGATAGGCGCACGGGGCGCGTAATCGCCACCCTGGCGGGGCATAGCGCGGATGTGGAGACCGCCGCATTCAGCCGGGACGGGCGCTGGCTGGTGACCGCCGGTCTGGATTACACCGCGCGGGTGTGGGATACGCATAACTGGCGGAGCGTAGCCGTCCTGCGCGGGCATAGTGGCACGGTCAATGGCGTGGCGTTCGATCCCACCGACCACACCTTGGCGACGGCCAGCGCCGACGGGACGGTGCGGTTATGGGATGTGTCGACCTGGCGCTTTGTCCGCTCCCTACGGCCGCCGGTCAAAGCGCTCCGGACCGGCAGCGCGCTCGTGGACGTGCGCTTCAGTCCAGACGGACGCTGGCTGGCGGCCCCTAGCGCGACCACTAACACGGGCGACGCGGTCATCGTGTGGAACGCTCACACCGACACACTGTTCACCAGCCTGCCAGAGAACGCGGGCGGCGTCAGGAGCGCGGCCTTCAACCCCGCTGCGACGTTGCTCGCCACGGCCAACAATGATGGGACCGTGAGTGTTTTCGACACGCGGACCTGGCAGCAGGTGACAACTCTGCGCGGACATAGCGCGACCGTCAACAGTGTGGCCTTCAGTTCGGATGGGGCCTGGTTGCTGTCTGGCAGTTTTGATGGCACGGCCCGTCTCTGGGAAGCGGCCTCGCCGCAATGGCCGTCTATCGCAACCCTACAGAGTCCGAGCGGCCTGATAGTGAGCGCCGCCTTCACCCCCGATGGACAGTCGGTCATGACCACCAACGCAAGCGGGACGGTTCAGGAGTATCCGTGCGACGTATGCGGCTCAACCGCGACCCTGCTCGCCCGCGCCCGCACACGCATCACGCGGGATTTCACACCGGTGGAGCGGCGTCTCTATCTGCATGAGGAGGGCGGCGTATGAACGGGGGACGTGGATCACGCCTGGGCATCCTCTTTGGGCTCTGTGGCGTGCTGGCGCTCACGGGAGCGCTCCTCCTGCGCGGCCATGCCACCCCACCGGTTGTCGTGAGCGCGACGGCCACCGCCGTCCCGCCGATCGTCGCGCCCACGGGCGCCGCTACCGCGCCGGCCGCCGGCGACACACTCGTGCCTAACTCCACGGATCAAGCCGCTCCAACCAGCGCTCCCGCCGCCACTCCGGCGCCCACCTCGACTGACTCGACCGCTTCGGCGCCTACCCCGACCACCCAGAGTGGGTCGCCGTCCGATCCGGCTAAGATCGTGACGGTCGAAGATACACTCACCTTTGATCCTCAGGACCCCGGGTCCACTAGTTCGGCCAAAACCGTCCACCTCAGCAATGAGGGCGGGACAGACCAGCCGCTGGGCAAGGCTACTCTGGGCGGCGACAACCCCGATGTTTTCGCGCTTGGCGTCGAAACATGCGTCGATACCCTGAGCGCGGCCAGTGGATGTACAGTGGACGTGACCTTTACGCCGTCCAAGGAGGGCGATTACGCCGCTACCCTCACCTTCCCCGACGCGCAGGGCTCCACCCTCGCGACCGTTGCCCTCAAAGGGACCGGCCAATCGAGTACGCCTGACATCAACGTCGATAACGCCAGCCTCGCGTTGGACCAGACCAGCTCTTCGGGGACCGTGAACGTTTCCAACAACGGAAAGTTCGACGCCACCCTATCCATATCGCTGGGGGGCGCTAACTCCGGCTATTTCTCGCAGAGCAACGACTGCGACACGGTGTCCGGAGGCGGCAACTGCTCCATCTCCGTCACCTTTCAGCCGCCCAGCGACGCGAGCGGGGGCATCTACTATGCAACCATCGATATCAACAACACGGCCGACGGCTCGACCATAACCACCGCCAACCTCAACGGGACTGTTCCGAACAGCAGCGACATCGTGCGGCGGCCCGCGATACCCACGATATGCGCCCCGCGATGCGCGCCATCACATGCGCGGCCACGCTGAAGGAGGCGCGTGGCATCCCTGTCCGCTATCTTTACCCTTACCCACTGCCCACCGCACATCAACCCGCGGCCCACTGGATGAACTGGACAAAGACAAGAGGGTGCGAACCCTACAGGAGGCGAGCGATGCAATGCATACATTGCCACAAAGATGCTCCGGATGGGGCATTCTGCACCTGGTGCGGCAAACGCCAGTTGGCCGATGCCAGGCAGATCACCAGTTACGCGCTGCATCCACGAGAGCATGTGGCGCAGCCGTCCGTCATCACCACGCTGTTCCCGCACATCGACGCCCATAAAGCGCACGATTTCCGTTGGGCGCTGATCGTCGGGGTTGGCTGCGTCCTCGTGCTTGCCCTAGCGGGGCTCATCGTCGGAGCCCTGCTCTGTGCGGCTTTCTTATTGCCCATCCTCTACCTGCTCTACCTGTACGAGGCGCAAATCTACCGCGATGAGCCCGCGCGCGTGCTCGGCTTTACCATCGGCGGCGGGGTCATCGTGGGCGTCGTGGTAACCGTCTTGGTCAAAACCTTCACCGGATCGCTCTCCCTACGTTTTCTGTCTGGGGATGATGTTCCCGCTTTGCTCACACTCGGCGTGCTGGTACCGATCGTTCAGGAGGCGCTCAAACCAATCCCAGCCCTATTGTTACGCAGCCGCCCCGCCTTCCCGGAGCGCGTGGACGGACTGGTTTTTGGCGTCGCGGCCGGACTCGGCTTCAGCATTGCCGAAACACTCGTCCGGTTCTCCTCGGTGATTACGACAACGTCGATACAGACGTCGATTGGCAATTGGACCGCCGATCTGCTTACCCTGGCGGTGTTGCTGCCCCTACTCCACGGCAGTGCGACGGGCGCCATCACGGCCGCATTGTGGCGGCGGGGGCGTGGCTCGTTCGGTGTCGGGGAGTTGGCGACGATTGGTTGTGCGCTCGCCACGCACATCGGGTTCAATGTGGGTAGCCAGTTATTGGCCGATCGCGGGGTAGGATCACTATTGATCCTGGCCTGGCAATCGACGATGGTCGGCGCGCTGCTGATCGTGATCCGGTACCTGCTGCACCGAACCCTGTTGGAGGAAGCGACGCACATGGGCTTCCAGCACTATGCATGCCCCAACTGCCACAACAGCGTCGCCGCGGTCAACTTCTGTCCGTTGTGTGGACGAGCGCTGGGCAGCGGCCGCGACCGGGGCCACGCTCCACACGTTCTATCGGACACAGCGCCAAGAACAGTGGAGGTGGGATGATGCCGCGTACGTGCGCGCGTTGTGGCGCTCAGAATGGCCAGGACAATGCATTTTGCCAGCAGTGCGGCGCGCCGCTAGCCGCCCCGGACGCGTCGGTTCCGGTCCAGCCGCTAGCGCCGCCCACTCAGCCACCGCCGGTCTATCAACAGCCGGCGCCGCCAACCGCTCCGGTCTATCAACAGCCGGCGCCGCCGGTCCAGCCGCCGCCGGTCTACCAACCTGTCGCGCCGGCTCACCGGTTGCCGCTGGCCACGATGCTTGGCAGTGTCGCTGGTGTGCTCAGCTTGCTGGCGGCGGGGGCGATCGTCTTCGGCCGCACCAGTCCTAGCCCGACGCCACTCCCTGTGCCGACGACACAGCCGCAACCGACTAGCGCGCCCGTCCAGCCAACCACGCCGCCGCAGCCAACCACGCCGCCGCAGCCGACGACCCAAGCGCAACCGACTGCGCCGGACGTGGTGACGCCGGTGGATACCCCGCCGGTCGTATCGCCTCCGACGACGCAGCCGGCACCCGGACCGGGGCCCGGCCCGGCGCCAAGTGGTGGCCAGACCGTCACTACCAGTCTGTTTTCGGTCGTGGTACCGTCCGGATGGCAGGCGAAGCAAAGCGGGACCGAGGTCCAGCTTCAGGACCCGAGCACCGCGCCGAATTTTCTCGACATCGCCGGTGGTACCTCCAGTTCACCTGTTCAGCTGGCCACAGTGCTCCAGGATCTGCTTGCTCAACTTCAGAAGGGTTTCCCGGATGCCCAGCCGTGCGGCCAGGGGCAAGCGTTAACGATCGGCGGCGCGCAGGGGACGGTCCTTCCGGTGTGCTTCACCCTTACGCCGCAGGGCGGCGCGGCTATCAAATCCGTTGCCCTACTGTGGGCGGCCACCAGTTCCAGCGGTAGCTCGGTCTTCGTGGTAAAGGAAATCGCCGCTCAAGACAACCAGGCATTCTTCACCAACGCCGGGCATGTGACGAACACGCTGAAGTGGACAGGAGGGCAATGATGCGTAGATCAGTACCGTGGCTGGCCGTGCTCGTCACAGCCACCATCGCGCTCGGCGCCTCAGGGACGATGACATCGCGCCCGGCGCCCGTACCGGCGGCGTCCGCCCCAGCGGCGCCGCGCCCGGCGCAGGGCTTCTTTGGAACCTTGCTGGGCGAGTCCACCGACCTTGGCCCGGTGGCGGTGCGACAAGAACTGTCTCTGTTGCTGGTGCTGCGCGATCCTGGCGCGGCGCAGCAGGCGGCTGATCTGACCGCCATGTACACACCGCGTTCGCCACACTTCGGCCACTACCTCGACGCCCGCGCGCTGGCCGCGCGCTACGGTCCCACGCCCGCGGTCGTCGCGCGGGTGCGCCATGCGCTGGCGCGCTACGGCCTGCGCGTCACCTGGCGCCGCGGGAACGATTGGTTGCTGGTCGGCGGCGCGGCGCACGGCTTCTCCGCCGCTTTCGGCGTGCGGGCGCGCTGGTATCGCTCGCCCCACGGCACGCGCTATTACGCCAGCGCCCAGGACCCGTCGCTCCCGGCCTCGCTGCGCCCGCTGGTGACCGAGGTCAGCCATCTCTCCAGCTTCTATGAGCCGCAACGGTACGCCGTGCCGCATACCGTGCCGCCGGGTGGGTTGGCGCCTACCGATCTGCTGGCCGCGTACGACATCGCCCCGCTACGCAAGCTGGGCCTGGACGGGGCCGGCCAGACCGTCGTGTTTTTCGAGCTCGACGGGTTCGTCCAGGCCGACTTTGATACCTTCACTCAGAAGTTCGGCTTGCCGCCCATGTCTCCGGTGATCAAGGCCGGCCCGACGCTGGCCCCCGGAAGAGAAACCCAGATGGACCTGGAAGTGGTCCACGAGATCGCCCCTGCCGCCAAGCTCGTCCTCTATAACATCGACCTGCAAGCGACCGCGCAAGCGGCAACGTCTGAGGCCCAGGTCTTGCAGGCAGAGCTCGATCTACAGAACCGCATGGTCACCGATAATCCGGGGGCGGTGATCAGCCAGAGTTGGGGCCTCTGCGAGAAGTTCTTTAACCGGGCCTACGCTGATGCGCTCAAGAACGTGTACGACCATGCCGACGCGTTGGGGGAGAGCGTCTTTGTTTCCAGCGGGGACAACGGGGCCTATGAATGCCTGCGGAATGCCAAAAAGGGCACGCCGCCCTCGGCGGACACGCTGGGGGTCCCATTTCCGGCAGCCGTACCCGGCGTAACCGCCGTCGGTGGGACGCGCATCAGCGTGACCCCTAACGGCGGCTGGTACAACGAAACGGTCTGGGAGGACCCCGCGCAGGTGGGCGGCGCGGGCGGTGGGGTGACCACGTATTTTCCACGGCCTAGCTGGCAGCAGGGGCCGGGGGTGCAAAGCTCACAATACAACCCGCAGAACCGGCGTGAGATCCCCGACGTCTCGGCGGACGCCGACCCTGTGAGTGGCGCCGCGATCTACATGTCGGAGGGCCAGAGTGGCGGCCAGTGGACCGCCGGCGGCGGCACGAGCCAATCGGCGCCCATTTGGGCGGGCATCACCGCGCTGATAAATCAGTACCTGCAGAGCAAAGGACTGCACGCCGCCGGTTTCGTCAACCCGGCGCTCTACCAGATCGCCGATCGCGCGTCGCCCTATCAGGCGTTCCATGACATCACCATGGGGACCAACCTCTACTACCCGGCTACGCCCGGCTACGACATGGCGTCGGGCCTCGGCACGCCCGATGCCTGGAACCTGGCTCGTGACCTCGAGGTCTACCAGCGCGGAGGTGGACAGTGAACACGCCCCACACGGAGCCGCCCCTGGACCTCCGGATGGAGCCCGACGCAACCGGAGCCGGCCGCGTCGAGTGCCCCGTGTGTGAACGCGCCGTGCCGGACGGCGCGTTCTGCGGCGCGTGTGGCGCGCACCTAAATAACACGGCGCCGGGCGGCGCCCATCGCCGTTATGCCTACGCCGCCGACCCGGCGCAGCATGTGCTGCACCCCAGCATCGTCAGCACACTATTTCCGCACGCACCGCATCGCCAACGGCGGCCCTTTCAGATCGCGGTGGGGCTGACGTTGCTGCTGCTCATCGTCCTGAGCCTGGCGCGCCTGACCGGCCCGACCATCGCCGTGGCCGCGCTGGCCATACCGTTCATCTACTTGCTGTACCTGTATCAGGTGGACGTATACGAGGACGAGCCGACGCTGATCATCGGCGCCACACTTGTCTTGGGGGTCGTGGTGGGCGCCGTGTGGGCCTACATTACCGGCCCGCGCATCACCCAGATTCTGCTGCGCGACAGTACGTTTGGCGCCACGGCCGGCAACGTCGCGCTTGGCGGCGTCGTGCTTCCTTTGATAGCGCAGGCGCTCATGCTGCTTGGCGCGCTAGCGCTCTACTCTCGCAGGCGCTACGATGAGGCGCTGGACGGCTTCACCTTCGGCGCGGCCGGCGCGCTCGGCTTTACCCTGGCCGGCACGATTGTCACGCTCCTGCCCACGCTGCACCAGGGCTTCCAGTCCAGCGTGCCGGTCGGGAGCAATCTGTTGGACACGCTGCGGCAAGGGTTGCTCGCGCCACTGATCAACGCCAGTACCACGGGCCTGCTCGCGGGCGCCTTATGGCTGCGGCGTGGGCCGATCCGGCGGTTACGCTTCCACGCGATCGCGGTTTCATGGGGCGCTGTCTTGATTGGGGTGGTTGTGTTGCGCGTGTATCTAGGGTTGGTCTCCGTACTGCTGCTGGACCCGCTGCGGGAGGCGGCGGCGCAGGTCATTGCCCTGGTTCTACTGATCGTCTGGGTCCGCGTAGCCATCCATCAGATGCTCCTGACCGAGGCGGTCGAGACGCCGATTGGGCCGGATATGCCCTGCTCGCACTGCCACTTCGTCGTCCCGCGCATGGCTTTTTGTGCTCACTGCGGCATCGCCACGCGCGCCACCCCCAAGGCGGGTAGCGGGCGTGCCCACCGTGTTGTTCGTTAGGAGTTTTGAATGATGGCGCCGATGATCTGTCCTCACTGTGGCGCGGCTAACGGGCAGGGCGTGCGGTTCTGCGGTCGCTGCGGCACGCCGTTCCAGGCCGTCGCGGCGGCGCCGTCCGTCGCGGCCATCCCTGTCGCAGCGCCGCCGTCCGTCGCGGCCATCCCTGTCGCAGCGCCGCCGCCCGTCACGGTCCCGGCGGGCGCGACCGCGCCTGCCGGTGACGGTCTGTTCTGCGGGCGCTGTGGCGCCTCCAATGCGTCAGGCGCTCAGTTTTGCCGCCGCTGTGGTCAACCGCTGCATCTCGCGGCGCCAACCATGGCCGCCGGCGCGCCAGCCTACGCCGTCGCCCAGGCGCCAGCCGCGCAGGCCTTCCCTGCCGCCACCCAGGCGCAGGTCGCTCAAATGGCCCCGCGCAAGGCTGGCCGAAGAAGGCCCTGGGGCGCGCTTGTCGGCGTGGTTGGCGTCGCGGCCATCGCACTGGCCGTCGTCTCGCAGGTTGTGATACAGCATCCCTCGCCGCCCTGCGGCGTGTCCTGTCCGCCCCAACCTCCCCGGCCGGCGCCCCCGCTGGGGCCGGCTGGGCCGCCCCTGCCCCCGCAACACCGCTACACCAGCAGTGCCCTTGGGTTTTCCCTGGAGTACCCCGATGGTATGGACCCATCAACCAATGATAGCCAGACGATTGACTGGTCCGGCCAAGGGGGCGACGGCGGCGCGATTCTCATTACGGCGCATGGGGAGGCGGCCAATGGGCGTAGCCCCCAGCAGCTTGTGCAGGCGCTACAACAGAGCCAACTCGGCGGTAACGCCACGCTCGTATTCACGATTCCCAATGCGGAGCTCGGCTACACGCTCGGCTATGGCGCCGTCTACGATGCGCTCGTGTCCCCGCAGGGCGGACAGCAACAGGACATGCGGGTTATCATCGAGGCGGCCGTGCGGAACGGCACGGCCGTGGAGATGATCACCTCGAGTCCTTTCACCCCGGATAAAAGTTCGCATGCCGCCCCCGCGCAACTGGAGCCGGCGGCGGAAAGTACGACGGATCAGCTTGGCAATACCGTTACCTGGACGAACGAGGCGCAGCTCTGAGGTCATGCCGATGCAATGCGACGCCATGCCCGACGGCCGTGCGGCCATCCCATGCCAGGTTCGCATCGGCGTCACCGGACACCGCGTCCTTGCGCACGCGGATCGCCTGGCCGAAGAGGTCACCCGCGCGCTCCTGCTAATCCAGAGCATGGTGTGTACGTCTCCGGCCACGCCGGTCCTGCTCACGGTCGTCTCCCCGCTGGCGGAAGGTGCCGACCGCCTGGTCGCGCGTCAGGCGCTGGAGCGGCTGGGGGCCACGCTCGAGGCCGTCCTGCCCCTCCCCGCGGCCGACTATCAGACGACGTTTAGCAGCGAGGAATCCAGGCAGGAGTTTCGCGACGCGCTGGCCGGCGCCGCCACGTTGACGGAGTTGCCGGCGGTCGAGACACGCGAGGAAGCCTACGAGCAAGCCGGTCAGTACGTGGTCGAGCGCTGTGATGTGCTGCTTGCCCTGTGGGACGGGCGGCCGGCGGCGGGACAGGGCGGGACGGCCGATGTCGTGGCCTGGGCGCGTGACCGGGATGTACCCGTGTACTGGATACACACCGAGCCGCCTTTTCGCGCCGCGTGGGTCGGCGCCAGTCTGACGCACGGTCTCGACGCGTACCGGGCGCTCGATGACTTTAACCGGGCTTCGATGCGACCGGCGCGGGTGGTGGAGGCCAGCGAACGCACGACGACCGATCTCTTCGCGCAGGCGGAAAGGGCGGGGTTGGACCCGGCGGCGCTGCGCCCCTACTGTTCCTGGATCATCCCCGCGTTCGTGCGCGCCGATCTGTTGGCCAGCCGTGCCCAGCGCCGCTTCTTTCAGGTGAGCGACGCCACCTTTATCTTCGCGGCCCTGGCCGTGATCGCCGCGGCCGGGCCGCAGTTGACCAGTGGCGCCGGCGTGCTGGCCCGGCTCGCGCCGCACAGCGCGCTTCGCCTGGCTCCCCTGATTGAGAGCCTGCTCATGGCCCTCGGCTTGATCGCCATCTATCTCGGACGGAGACAGGGGTACCACCGGCGTTGGGTCCTGTATCGCTATCTCGCGGAGCGGCTGCGGGCCGCGTTCTTTCTAGCCCTTGTCACGCCGCATGGCCCGACCATACGGAGCCCGGAGCCGGCGGCGCTGCACCAGGCGGGCGCCACATGGCTGGAGCGGGCTTACGATAGCGTGTGGCAGAGCCGTCCCACGGTCGAGACGCCGCCGCCGGTCGCGCCGTTGCGCCGTTTCCTGATTGACGCCTGGGTCGGCGATCAACGCGCCTATCAGGCGCGTAAGAGCCGCCGGCATGAGGCCGCACACCAAGGGATCTCACGGATGGGCGCGTTCATATTTATCATGACCTTCGTCTTCGCCGCGACAGACGCCCTCGACGTAGGCCGGGGCGGCTCGTTGTGGGAAACGACCGCCCCGGCCGTGCTATTCCTATCCATTATTTTGCCCGCCTTGGCGGGAGCGCTCACCGGTATTGGGGCGCTGCGTGAGCATCCCCGCAACGGGCGTCGTAGCGGCCGTATGGCCCACTACCTGGCGCGCCTGGAGGGGCGCATCGCGCACGCTCCCGATCTACCCTCGCTCCATGCGCTGGCGCGGCTCGTCGAGGCCATGGCGCTGGAAGAGACCGGTGACTGGTACGTTACCATGGAGTTGCGCGACGTGGGTCTCCATGGATAGCAGCCACGAGTGAGGTGATCCATGATCAGTATCAGCAATCCGATTGATGTCGTTATGCAGAATGAGTTCCGTACGGTTGACGACGTTATCCACGCACTGTCCCGGCTAGAACGGATCTTCTGCGATCGGCGCGACCAGCGTGATCGGCGCGGCATCTTCATCACGGCCTGTGTCACCATCACCCACGCGATAATGCAGCGCAGCGCGGAGGTTCATTTCGGCGATCATGCCCTCTCCTTGTCAAAACCGGAGGTAACCAGACATGAGCACAGCGCCTGAAGGCATGGCCGGTTACCCAGCACACTGGTTCGACAACGCATGGTGGGAGGGTCAGATCGGCCGGGCCATCTCGACCCCCGATCCGGTGCTAGCTAACCTGCGCATCACGGTTACCCATTACCGGCTTTCTCTGGCCCTACAGGAGATCCTTGGCCTTGAAACAGGGGCCAACTTCCACACCTGGGCTACCTGGGGGTCCAAGCAGGCGGGCGCGACCATCCGGCAGGAAGACGTGCCCCATATTCGCGCCTTGGCCCTGCTAACCGGTGGCGGTCTTGGCTTGCTTGGCACGGCCGAAGTGCGACATCGGCTGGGCGGGGCGCGGCTCCTCGCCTCCACGACAGGCACTCTGCTCGGCAGTTGGGGTATCCATGCCTTGACCCAACAGCTACTCGACCACGCCAGCCGGATGATCCTGGGCGGCAACATCACTGTGATCGACGATATAGGCCGCCAGACCGCCCGGTTCGTCAGCACTTTCCACGGGCATCCCGCGCCAGATGCGCAGCGCCTGGAGGTCTTCCTTGGCGCGCTGCGCCCCGGCCCAACCGCGGCGGGTGGCCAGACCCTCCTCAAGAATGCCTTTACCCACTACGACCAAGCCCGGCACGCTCAGGATCTTAACGAGAAGCACGAGCAGATGCTGCTGGCCAATCTGTACACCATCCTGCATGAGCACATCCGCTTGCAGCCGTACATCGCGGGCGCTATGCCGCTCTTGGCGCGCCGGCTCACCACCCAGCGCCTGCTCAATTTCTACATTGGTCTGCGGAAGATGAGCGTTGGCAAGGACGTGGTACCCCTGGACGACGTGGATTGCCCGTGCACCCTCCGGCACCTAGAGAACGCCGAACTGCTGGGTTTCCTGGGCGGTCCGGGCGGTTGGGACCGCACGCCCGACAGCTTGCTGGGCAGCCATGCCGCCAACTGGGCCGATATCCATGACCGCATGAACTTCATCTGCGACCTCTTCCGCACGTACCACTTCGCCCCGGGCCTTTTCATCGCCCCCTACGCCGACGCGCAGTGCGTGGACATAGAGGCTGGGCGCCTTCCCAGAGGGGTGCTCTGATCTATGCTGGAAGGGGGGTGCGGTTGAAGGGCGCAACGCTGCCGCTCGCTGGCCCTGGTGGCGCCCCGCGTCGGCGCGGGCCAATAAGCAGATCTGGCGCGCAAACCGAGCGCCTTCAAATATGATCACTGTACCACCCGCCCACGCCGGCCGGCCGCGGCTTATACCGCCTGCCCGCGGCGCAACCGCGTTGTGTGGTGGCTGCGCCGATTATTGTTCTGTCGTGTCCCCAGCTGCGGCCCCTTACCCTGAGTCGTTAGACCCGCCCCGAAGGCGTGCATGGCCTTGGCTGCTCGGGGCGTCGCAGTCCTTCGGCGCAACTACTTCATGACCTGCCGTGAAGGCGTATCATGAACGGATCGGTATGCGGTCGCCAACTTGCCAACATGGGCCAAGAGCGATAGCCGCGTGAGCAACAACGGGCCGCCTGCCCAAGCCGGTTCGTGGCCACTCTGACGCCACAGTGCCCCTTAGAATGATGCATGTTCATGCGGCGAGGCGCATGAACATGCATGAACAGCACGCACATAGCAGCGTTGAAAGAGGTGGCACGTTGACCAAAAGAACGCAGGATGGGGCCGTGCGCGATGCGCGCATAGCTTGCAAGAGTGAGATCAAGGCAACCATTCAGTGATGCGAGGCGGTGGCCCACGTGTGGGCCGGACATGGCTCCATCGCTCCGAGGACCATTTGCTAGCGCCCGGGATACGGCCCCGCTCGCGTATCAGCGCGGAACACTGCCCGCGCCCGTCTCGTTCGACCCGCGCTCCAACGCCGCGGCGATAGCGTCGTCCGGAGCTGTGGCGCGTCCCTCCTGCTGCATCGCCGCGAACGCGTCCTCGCCGAGTGTCGCGCGGGCCGTCGCCAGCGTGCGCGCGTACCCAGTCGGGTGCGCCGGCGGCGGTCCCGTCCGCAGCCGCGCGAGCAGCGCGTCGCGCGCCCCACACAAGCGCGCCGCGTCCGTGGCCTGCCCCCGCGCCACCGCCACGCCGGCCAGGCCCTCCAGGCAGTACGAGAGATACAAGGGATTACCGATGGCCTGAAACAGGGTCGCCCCCTCGCCGCACAAGGCCTGCGCGCGCACCAGATCGCCCGCGGCCAGCTCCACGTGCCCCAACACCGTCACGGCGATGGCTTCGGCCCAGCGATCGCCATACGGCCGCAGCGTCGCCCGGACCTCGCTCAGGAGCGCGCGCGCGCGCGGCAGGTCGGCTTGCTGGAGCGCGATGCTACCCAGCGCCAGGCGCGAGTGCGCCACCATGCGCTCATCCCCGCGCGCCTGACGCAGCGCCAAGCTCTCCTCGTGCAGCGCCCGCGCCCGCTCGTGGTGTCCCCGCGTCTGCGCCACCATGCCCAGCGCCCACAGCGCCTCGGCCGTCCGCCCGTCATCGCCGAGGGCGCGCAGCAGGGTGAGCCCCTCCGCGCCCAACGCCTCCGCCCGGGCATGCGCACCCGCGTAGAGCGCCCCCATCATCAGCGCGGTGAGCGCCTCCGCACGACCCCGCGTGTCCCCCAGGGCGCGGGACACGGCCAGGCTCTGCTCGTGGAGCGTGCGCGCGGCGGACGCGTCGCCCGTCAGTTCCACCGCGCGCGCCAGGCCGGCCAGGGCCGCGGCCTCGCCGGCCCGATCGCCACGCTCCCGCGCCACGCTCAGGGCCTCGCGATGGCAGACGGCCGCCTCGACATACCGGCCCTGCTGGCAGTCCAGCCGCCCCTGCGCGTTGAGGGCCAGGGCGAGGCCGCGCCATGCCCCCCGTGCGCGCGCCAGCGCTACGCCCTCCGCGCACAGCGCCGCCGCCTCGTCGAACGCCCCCTGCTCGACCGCCAGCATGGCTGCCCCGGCCAGCGCCGCCGTCCGCGGGCTGCCCGCCGCGCCCGCGTCGCCGTCGCCGTCGCCGTCCTGCGTGCCGCCATGGTCAGCGTCGTCCAACGCGAGCGCGTCTCGCAGCCAGCGTCGCCCTTCGCTCAAGGGACCGTGCGCCAACCAGAAGCGCCACAGGGCGCTCGCCAGGCGCTGTGCCGTCGCGGTCTCCCGTGCCGCGCATGCCCAGGCGAGGGCCGCGCGCAAGTTGTCCCGCTCGCGCTCCAGTCGCGCACCCCACGCCCGTTGCTCAGGCCCCACCAACGCCGGCGCGCCCTCCTCGGCCAGCGCCAGGTAGTGCAGCGCGTGCGCACGGCGGGCCCGCTCCCCCTCCCCCGCCTCCTCCAGCCGCTCCAGGCCGAACTCGCGCACCGTCTCCAGCATCGCGACGCGCGGCTCCCCCTCCGGGCCGACCTCCCGCTGCAGCAGGCTCTTGTCGATCAAGGCGCCGATCCAATCCACCATGTCACGCCCCGCGGACGGGGAGGCAGCCGCGTCCAGGTCGCCGGCCGCGCACACGGCCTCGGCCGCCTCCAGGGTGCAGCTCGCGGGGACAACGCTCAGCCGCCGAAAGGCGGCTTGCTCGCCCGGGCTCAATAACGCGTAGCTCCAGTCCAGGGTCGCGCGCAGGCTCCGCTGGCGCTCGGGCAGGTCGCGCGCCCCGTCCGTGAGCAGGCGCAACCGGGAGGTGAGGCGCCGCAGCAGCAACGCGGGCGAGAGCACCGCGAGCCGCGGCGCGACCAACTCCAGGGCCAGGGGCAACCCGTCCAGACGGCCGCAGAGTGCGGCGATGGCTGGCGCTGCGGCCGCGTCCAGCGCGAAGCCTGGTACCGCCGCTTGGGCCCGCTGCACCAGCAAGGCGACCGCCGGCACCTCCGCGAGGTCCGCGAGCGCGGGCAGACGCTCCGGATCGGGCGTGCGCAGCGGCGGCACGAGATAGAGGTGCTCGCCGCTCAGATGCAGCCGCGCGCGGCTGGTCGCCAGGACGCGTAGGCCGGGGCACGCGGAGAGCAGGTCGGCGATCACCGGTGTGGCCGCGACCACGTGCTCGCAGTTGTCGAGCAGCAGCAGCAGGTGTTTGTCGCGCAGATGCAGGCGCACGGCGTCGGGGAGCGGGCGGCGGCCGTCCTCCGTGGCGCGCAGGGCCTGGGCGATGGCGGCGATGACGAGGGTGGGGTCTCGGAGCGGCGCCAGGGCGACGAAGACGGCCCCATCGGCGTAGCGATCCGCGACCGCGTGGGCCACCTGCAGGGCCAGCCGCGTCTTGCCCACGCCGCCGGGCCCCGTGAGCGTGAGCAGCCGCACCGGGCTCCCGGCGAGGGTGCCGTGCAGCAGGGCCTCCACCTCCGCCAGCTCCCGTGCCCGTCCGACCAGAGGGGACGGCGGGAGCGGAAGGACGGGACGCCTCTCGGGTGCGGCCACCATGTCAGCGCGGCCACGGGGCACGGCGGCGGCGAGGGCGGCAGCGTCCGCGGGGGATAGGGCGAGCGCCCGCGCGAGGGCGCGCACCGTGTCGCGGTACGGCGCGCGCCGGAACCCGCGCTCCAGCGCGCTGATAGCCTGCGCCGTCAGCCCCGCCCGCTCGGCCAGCTGCTCCTGCGACAGGCCGGCGGCCAGGCGATGGTCCTTGAGGAGCGCCCCGAACGTCCGCGGCTGGCCCGTGTCCATGCGTCCCTTCCCGCGTATGGGATGACCCACGCCCGCCGCGCGATGGCCGACGCTCGCCATCATGATAGCAAAAATCCCGGGCGGCGCGGGACGGGACGGGCTACGGGGGCCACAGTGCCGCCCCGGCCGCTGCAACTGTATGAGGAACTGTATGAGGTGTCGCTGGTCGTGGTCGGCCCCGAGGCGCACACTGAGAACGGATCGATCCACTGACGCAGGTAGGAACGCAAAGCAGGGCCGATAGCAACCGGCGAGCGCGACAGGCGCCACCGGCACAACGGGAGAGGTGATGTATGGCGATTGCGATGATCTTTGATGCGCCCGGCGCGACCCAGGAACGCAGCGACCAGGTCATGGAGACGCTGCGGCAGCGCGGCGTGACCCTGCCGGTGGAGGGACAGTTGCTCCACCTGGCCGGCCCCTACGACGGCGGCTGGCGCACGGTTGATGTGTGGGAGTCCCAGGAGGCGGCCGACCGCTTCTTCCGCGACCATTTGTCGGCGGCCTTCATGGAGACGGGAGGCATCCCCGACGGCGGGGCGCCGCAGGTCTTCCCCGTCCACGATCTGTACACGTGAGAGCTGGGCGTCGTGGGCGAGGACGTGCGGGTCGCGCCCCCGCCCGCGGTGCCGGGGTGGGCGCACGCGGGCAGCCGCGAGCGCCGCCGAGGAGGGAGGCAGGCGGATGTCTGTGGACGAGAACAAGGCGCTGGTGCAGCGCCTCTACGACGACCTGTTCAACCGCGGCTACCCGGCCGCGGCGGCCGAACTCGTGTCCGCCGGTTTCATCGATCACGAGGCCTCGCCGGGCGCGCCGTGCGGGCCGGAAGCGGCGCGGCTCGCCGCCGCACGCCTGCGCGCCGCCTTCCCCGACGGCCGGCATGTGATCGAGGACCTGATCGGCGAGGACGACACGGTCGTGGCCCGCCTCACCTTCGGCGGGACGCACCAGGGTCCGTACCATGGTGTCGCGCCGACCGGCCGGCGCGTGACGCAGGCGCAGATGCACATCCTGCGCATCGTGGCGGGGCAGGTGGCCGAGCGCTGGGCGATCCGGGACGACCTGGGGCTTTTAACGCAACTGGGGCTGACGCCGCTGCCCGAACCAATCATCCCCGCATAAGCAAAAGGAAGGACAACACGCGCATGGGACAATCCCCTAGACAACTTCTGGCCATCGCCGCCGTCGCCCTCCTGACGGTGGCCTCCGGCGGCGCGCTGAGCTACGCCGCGCGCGCGCACGGCGGCCAGCCGACCGCCACGACCACCTACGATGTCACGGCCGGCTACGGCGACGACGACTTCGCCGCCAACATCTTCAATCCCAAGGTGCTCACCGTCTATGTCGGCGACACGGTGCGCTGGCACGTCGGCGGCAAGCTCCAGCCCCACTAAATGGATCATGTGTCAGACGCGTGTCACACACGTCGCTACGATGTTGATTACCCGTAAGAGCCTGTGTGTAAAGTAGTTTGAGAGGCTGTAGACTAGGAGGTATGAACAGACAAGCATACCCGTCCGACTTGAGCGAGGCGCAGTGGACGCGCATCGCATCGCTGATCCCTCCGGCCAAGC
>JAABUW010001004.1_pt1 | contig 50376 bp, 43 predicted proteins | sample 5560081 | NCBI WGS metagenome assembly JAABUW01 (sample SAMN10711882, study PRJNA513363) | rock metagenome | isolation source: Antarctica rocks | place: Antarctica: Victoria Land, Knobhead sud | reverse complement strand
GGCGATCATCGACTACATCAGGAAGGAATACAGCCTGCTGCTGGGCGAGCGGACCGCCGAGGCGATCAAGATGGCGGTCGGGTCGGCCTTCCCGATGCCTGACGACCCGCAGGCCGAGATCCGCGGCCGCGACCTGGTGTCCGGTCTGCCCAAGACCATCTCGGTGTCGGCCGAAGAGATCCGCCGGGCGATCGACGAGCCCGTAATGGCCATCCTCGACGCGGTGACCTCGACCCTGGATCGGACCCCACCGGAGCTGGCCGGCGACATCGTGGACCGCGGTATCGTGATCACCGGCGGCGGTGCCCTGCTGCGCGGCATGGCCGAGCGGCTGACGCACGAGACCGGCATGCCGGTCGCGACCGCCGACAATCCGCTGCATTCGGTCGCGATCGGTGCCGGTCAATGCGTGGAGGACTTCGAGGCCTTGCGGCAGGTGCTCGTGTCCGAGCCGCGACGCTGACCCCCGCCACGGCCCGGCGGGAGCCTCAGCCACGCCGGCGACTCATCCTGGCCGTACTCGTGCTGGCCTCGGGCACGCTCATCGTGCTGGACGGCCGGCTGGGTGCGCTCGGACCGGCGCGCTCCGCGGTCGCGACGGCGCTGGGCCCGGTCCAGCGCTCCTGGGGCGGGGTGGTCGGCTCGGACAGCGCGCTGCGCCGCGACAACGCGCGCCTGGCGGAGCAGCTCAGCGCCGCCCGGCTCGACGCCGCCACCGCGGGCGAACTGCGCCGGCTCCGGCTGTCGGCCGGCACCAACCGGATCATCGCCGGCCGGGTGGTCGCGATCTCGGCTCGGGCCGGGGTGGAATGGTCGGTGACGATCGGGCTGGGCACCCGCGACGGCGTTCGCCCGCGGCTGACGGTCATCGCCGCCGACGGCTTGGTCGGCCGGGTGACCCGCGCGTTCGCCCGGACGTCGCTGGTGCTGCTGGCCATCGATCCGTCCTCGGCAGTCGGCGCCCGGCTGTCGGGCGGCGGCGAGATCGGGCTGTGCCGAGGCGCCGGGCGCCGGCCGATGGCCCTCGAGCTGCTCGACCCGCGGGCCGCCGTGGCGGTCGGCGACGAGGTGCGGACCGGGCCTGCGGGTGCTACCACCTACGTCCCGGGAATCGCGATCGGCCGGGTCTCGCGCGTCTCGCGGGCGAGCGACGGGCTGGTCCGGGCCGTCGAGGTGCAGCCCGCCGTCGGCTTCACCGCGCTCGACCTGGTCGGTGTGGTGGTGCCGGCGACGTGACCGCCGCCCGGTGGGTGCTGGGCGGCGTGCTAGCCGTAGCCGTCGTGGTCGGCCAGACCAGCGTCGTCGGCCGCCTGCGGCTGCCGCTCGGCGCGGCCCCGGACGTGGTGCTGCTGGTCGTGGTGGGGGTCGCGCTGGTGACCGGCCCGGCGGCCGGGGCAGCGGCCGGCTTCGGGGCCGGCTTGCTGGTGGACTCCCTCGCCGACCATCCGCTCGGAGTGGCGGCGCTGGTGCTGTGCCTGATCGGGTACGCCGGCGGGAGGCTCCCGCGCGGCGGTGGACGACCGGGGCGCGCCCTGGTCGCCTTCCCGGTCACGGTCGCCGCTGCGACGATGGCCCAGCCGGTCGCCATCGCCCTGACCCTGGCTGCCACCGGCCGGTCCGGACCGGATTGGACGGCTCTCGGCGCGTCACTGCCGGCCGCGGCCGCCGCGAATGTGATTCTTGCGGTGCTGATCGGGCTGGCGGTCGCCGTCGCGTCACTTCCGGGGTCGGCGTCGATCTCGGGCCGGCGGCAGCGACGGCCGCAGGCCTGACCGAGGAGGGCGCGAGTGCGGGTGCGATCGGTGCTCCGGCTGGCCGTGGTCCGCGTCCTCGTCCTGTCCATGATCGCCACCCTGGGCGGCCGGCTCTGGTACGTCCAGGTGGTCGGCGCCGCCGGCACCCGCGCCGCCGCCGACGACCGCATCCGCAGCGTCGTGAGCCCGACGGTGCGCGGAGAGATCCTCGACGCGGCCGGCCGCCCGCTGGTCGCCAACCGGACCGTGGCCCTTGTCACCGTCGACCGGGCGGTCCTGTCCCGACAGCCCGACGCGGGGGACGCCGTACTCCGACGGCTGGCGCGGCTGCTCGCCCAGCCGGTCGCGACGCTGCGCGCCCGGATCACACCGTGCGGCGCGGCCGTACCCCGGCCCTGCTGGAACGGCTCCCCACTGCAGCCGGTGCCGGTCGTTCGCGACGCCACCGAGCCGGTGATCCTCGGCATCGCCGAGCACGCCGAGGACTTCCGGGGGGTGGCGGTCAGCTTCGCCGCCGACCGCGCCTATCCCGGCCACACGCTAGCCGCCCAGGTGCTCGGCTATCTGGCCCCGATCAGCCCAGCGCAGCTCGCCCTGCCCCGCTACGCCGGATACCCCGACGACGCCCTCGTCGGCGCGGCCGGCCTGGAGGCGGAGTACGACACCGCGCTCCGCGGCACCGACGGCGTCCGCCGGGTCACCGTCGACCACAGCGGCCAGGTCGCCACCACGCTGTCGCAGACGGCGCCGGTGGCCGGCGGGGACCTGGTCACCAACCTGGATGCGCCCCTGCAGGCGCTGGCGGAGAAGTCGCTGGCCGACGGCCTCGCCACCGCGCGGAAGGGTCACGACAGCTACGGCCGCCGCTACCGGGCCACGTCCGGAACCGTCGTCGTGCTCGACCCGCAGACCGGGGCGGTCCTCGCGCTGGCCAGCAACCCGACGTACGACCCGGGGATCTGGACCGGCGGCATGTCGGCCGGCGACTACGCCCGGCTCAACGCGCGCTCGGCCGGTGGCCCACTGGTGTCGCGGGCCACGCAGGGCGAATTCGCGCCGGGGTCGACCTTCAAGCTGGTGTCGGCGTCCGCGGCGGTCCGCGCCGGCTACCCGCTCGGCAGCAGCTACCCCTGCCCGGCATCGTTCGCCGTGGGGTCGGCCCGCTTCGCCAACTACGGCGGCTTTGCTTACGCCCCGATGGATCTGCGCCGCGCGCTGATCAAGTCCTGCGACACCGTCTTCTATCGCCTCGGCTACCAGATGTGGCGCTCCGACGGCGGATTGCGCCCGGCTCCCGGCCAGGCGCGCGAGCTGCTGACCCGCACCGCGCAGGCGTACGGCTTCGGAGCCCCCACCGGCATCGACCTGCCGGCCGAGTCGGCCGGGGCCGTCCCCGACCGGGCCGGCAAGGCGGCGGCGTGGCAGCGGCGCCGGGCCGACTACTGCGCCGGCGCGGCCAACCCGCACTTCGACGCCGTCCATCGCCGCGCCGACGCCGAATTCTGCGCCGACGGCTACCTGTACCGGGCTGGCGACGCGGTCAGTGCCGCCATCGGGCAAGGCGACGTGCTGGTGACGCCGCTGCAGCTGGCAACGGCTTATGCGGCCTTGGCCAACGGCGGCACCGTCTACCGCCCGGAGATCGGCAAGCAGCTCGTGGCGCCCTCCGGTCAGGTCACCTGGCGGGCCAAGCCCGATGCCCTTCGCCGGCTGCCCATCGACCAGGCGACGATCGCCGGTCTCACGTCGGCGCTGCGGGGCGTCACCCGGGCCGGCGGCACGGCGTACTCCGCCTTCGCCGGCTGGCCGCAGGACGAGATCCCGATCGCGGGCAAGACCGGCACCGCCGAGGTGGGGCTGACCAAGGACGGGCCGCAGGACACCTCCTGGTTCGCCGGGTTCACCCCGGCCATCGGCGGCCGACAGTACGTGGTGGTGGCCATGATGGAGCAGGTTGGCACCGGCGCGGCCAACGCGGCCAAGGTCGCCCGCCGCGTCCTCGACGGGATCTACCACCGGTGAGCATCGCCACCGCCCCCGGCTGGCTGCGGAGGCTGAGCGGCGTCGACCCGGTGCTCGCGGCGGCGGTGCTCGCGCTGGCTGCGCTGGGCGCTGTGCTGGTCTGGTCGGCGACCCGGCCGCGACTGCTGGCCGAGGGCCTCGATCCGCAGGCGTTGGTGAAGCGCCACCTGCTCAATCTCGCCATTGGAGTTGTCTGCTGCGTCGTCGTCGCGGCAGTCGACTACCGCAGGCTGCGCGCGGCCGCGCCGGCCGCCTATCTCGCTGCCTGCGCCGGACTGCTCGCCGTCCTGATGATCGGCAGCCGGGTCAACGGCGCCCGTTCCTGGATCGTCGTCGGGGGCGGATTCCAGCTCCAGCCGGCCGAATTCGCGAAGCTCGGGCTGATCCTGGGGCTGGCCGCGGTGCTGGGGGAGCGGCGGGGCCGACCGCGGCTGAGCGTCGTACTCGCCGTGGCCGGTGTCCCGATGGCGTTGGTCATGCTCCAGCCGGACTTCGGGTCCACGGTGATCCTTGGGGCCGCTTTTTTCGGCGTACTCGCCGTCTCCGGGGTGCCGGCTCGCTGGCTCGGCGGCCTGGTGGTGGCCGGCGTTCTGGGTGCGGTCCTCGCTGTGCATTTCGGTGCGCTGCAGGGCTACCAAGCGGACCGCTTCCGGGCGTTCGCCCATCCCAGCGCTGACGCCCAGGGCGCCGGCTACAACACCCGGCAGGCGCGGATCGCGATCGGGACCGGCGGCCTGACCGGCACCGGGCTGTTCCACGGCACGCAGACCAACGGGCAGTTCGTGCCCGAGCAGCAGACCGACTTCGTCTTCAGCGTGGCCGGTGAGGAGCTGGGCCTGCTCGGCGGCGGAGCGTTGATCGCGCTGGTCGGGGTGATCCTCTGGCGCGGGCTGGCCATCGCCGCGCGGGCCCCGGACCTGTTCGGCTCCCTGGTCGCCACCGGTGTCGTGGCCTGGCTGGCGCTGCAGAGCTTTGTCAACATCGGCATGACGCTCGGCATCATGCCGGTGACCGGGCTGCCGCTGCCCTTCGTGTCCTACGGTGGGTCGGCGATGTTTGCCAACCTGATGGCCGTGGGCCTGCTGCAGAATATTAGCCGGCAGAGCGGCCCGGGCGCCCGCCGGTGACGCCCGGCGAGAAGCTGCACCGGATGGCGGTGGAGATGGCCGCCATGGGCCAGGCGGGATTGCATTACGCCCACGACCGCTACGAGCGCCGTCGTGGCGAGCGCATGCGCGAGCTGGCCGCGGAGATCCTGGCCATCATCGGCGACGCTGACGCCGGAGAGCTGACCATTGCGCTGGCCACCGACCTCGGCCACCCCACGCCCAAGGTCGACGTCCGCGGCGCGCTCTTCGCCGGCGATGCGGTCCTGCTGGTTCGCGAAGCGGTCGACGGGCGATGGACGTTGCCCGGCGGCTGGGCCGACCCGCTGGAGCCGCCCCGGCTCGGCGCCGAACGGGAATTCGCCGAGGAGGCCGGCCTGCCGGTGCGCGCCACGCGGCTGGTCGCGGTCTGGGACGGCGCGATCCATAACGGCCACCCGGCCGTGCCGTGGCACATCTACAAGATGTTCTTCCTCTGCGAGCGCACCGATTCAGGCGACGCCGCGCCGGTGGCCGGCCTCGACGGTGAGACCACCGACGCCGGCTGGTTCCCGGTGTCGGAGCTGCCGCCGCTGTCGCGGGGCCGGGTCACCGAGGCGCAGGTCCGACGGCTGCACGAGCACTACCTCGACCCAGCGCTGGCCGTCGACGTCGACTGAACCTGCGTACTCTGAAGCCATATGAGTGTCGAGTCGCTGTTCGCGCAGCTGGAGCCGCTGCTGCCGCGGGTGCAGAAGCCGATCCAGTACGTCGGCGGCGAGCTCAACTCCACGATCAAGGCGTGGGACTCCGTGGACGTGCACTGGGCGCTGATGTATCCCGACGCCTACGAGGTCGGCCTGCCCAACCAGGGCATCCAGATCCTGTACGAGATCCTCAACGAGCGCCCCGACGTCCTGGCCGAGCGGGCCTACGCCATCTGGCCCGACCTCGAGGGGCTGATGCGGGAGCGGGGGATCGGGCAGTTCACCGTCGATTCGCACCGGCCGGTCGCCGCCTTTGACGTCCTCGGCGTCTCGTTTTCCACCGAGCTGGGCTATACCAACTTCCTGGCGGCTCTCGATCTGGCCGGCCTTCCGCTGGCCGCCGCCGACCGCACGGTGGACCAGCCGATCGTGCTGGCCGGCGGCCATGCGGCCTTCAACCCCGAGCCGATTGCCGACTTCATCGACGCGGCGGTGCTCGGCGACGGCGAGGAGGCGGTGCTCGAGATCAGCGACGTCGTCGGCGGCTGGATCCGCGAGGGGCGCCCGGGCGGCCGCGACGAGGTGCTGCTGCGGCTGGCCCGCACCGAGGCGGTGTACGTCCCCCGCTTTTACGACGTCGACTACTTGGCCGACGGGCGGATCGGGCGGGTGGCGCCGAACCGGCCCGGCGTGCCGTACCGGGTGCACAAGCGCACCACGATGGACCTCGACGCCTGGCCGTACCCCAAGCAGCCGCTGGTCCCGCTGGCCGAGACGGTGCACGAGCGCGCCAGCGTGGAGATCTTCCGCGGCTGCACCCGTGGGTGCCGCTTCTGCCAGGCCGGCATGATCACCCGCCCGGTGCGTGAGCGCTCGATCACCGGGATCGGCGAGATGGTGGAGGCGAGCCTGCAGGCGACGGGCTTCGAGGAGGTCGGGCTGCTGTCGCTGTCTTCGGCCGACCACTCCGAGATCGGCGCGATCGCCCACGGCCTCGCCGACCGTTACGAGGGCACCGAGACCGGGCTGTCGCTGCCCTCGACCCGAGTGGACGCCTTCAACGTCACGCTGGCCGACGAGCTGTCCCGCAATGGCCGCCGGTCGGGTCTCACGTTCGCGCCGGAAGGCGGCTCCGAGCGCCTGCGCCGGGTGATCAACAAGATGGTGTCGGCCGAGGACCTCATCCGTACGGTGACGACCGCCTATTCGCATGGCTGGCGGCAGGTCAAGCTCTATTTCATGTGCGGGCTGCCGACCGAGACCGACGACGACGTGCTCGAGATCGCCACGATGGCCCACGACGTGATCCGGGCCGGCCGGGCGGCGACCGGGTCGAAGGATGTGCGCTGCACCGTGTCCATCGGCGGTTTCGTGCCCAAGCCGCACACCCCGTTCCAGTGGGCCGGGCAGGCGTCGGCCGAGACGGTCGACCGGCGGCTGCGCGCGCTGCGGAGCGCTATCAACAGCGACCGCAGCCTCGGCAAGTCGGTCGGATTCCGTTACCACGACGGCAAACCCGGGATCATCGAGGGCCTGCTGGCCCGGGGGGACCGGCGGGTCGGCGCGGTCATCCGGGCCGTGTGGGCCGACGGCGGGCGCTTCGACGGCTGGAGCGAGCACTTCTCCTACGACCGCTGGGTGGCGGCCTGCTCGGCCGTGGGGGTGGACCTCGACTGGTACACCACCCGCGAGCGTGGCGAGACCGAGGTGCTGCCCTGGGATCACCTCGACTCGGGCCTGGACAAGGAGTGGCTCTGGGCCGATTGGCAGGACGCCCTGGCCAGCCAGGAGCAGGACGACTGCCGCTGGACGCCGTGCTTCGACTGCGGCGTCTGCCCGGGTATGGGCACCGAGATCCAGATCGGGCCGACCGGGCGGACGCTGCTCCCGCTGACCGTCACCGCGGGCTAGCTGTGTTGCCTGGTGCACGTCCTGGCGTGCATCCGTTCGCACAGCCCCGGTCCTGATGAGCCGGCAACCGCCCGGCGAGCCCCCGCCGCCGACGGTCCAGCGGCTGCGCATCCGGTACGCCAAACGCGGCCGACTGCGCTTCACCTCGCACCGCGACTTCGCCCGCGCATTTGAGCGGGCGCTGCGCCGGGCGCAGGTGCCGATGGCCTACTCGGCCGGATTCAGCCCGCATCCCAAGGTGTCCTACGTCGGGGCCAGTCCGACCGGAGTGGCCAGCGAGGCGGAGTACCTCGAGATCGGCCTGGCCCGGCGGGTGAACCCGGAGGAGCTGCGGGTGGCGCTGGACTCCTCCTTGCCGGCCGGCCTCGACTTGGTCGAAGTGGTCGAGGCCACCGGAGGCAGCCTGCCCGAGCGGATCGACGCTTCGCTCTGGGAGGTGCTGCTGCCGGGCGTCGAGGGCGGGGCGCTCGAGTCGGCGGTCGCCGTGTTCCTCGCCTGCGAGAGCGTCCACGTCCAGCGGCTGACCAAGGCCGGGACGCGTCCGGTGGACGCCCGCGCGGCTGTCGTCCGCGCCGACACGGGCCGCGCTCCGGACGCCACGGGGGGCGACTGTGCGACACTGACGTTGGTGGTACGGCATCTGACGCCCGCCGTACGACCCGACGATGTTCTGGCTGGCCTGCAGTCCGTGGCCGACCTGGAGCTGCCGGAGCCCGCCCGGGCCACCCGGCTCGCTCAGGGGTCGCTCGACGCTACCGGTCGGATCACCGACCCGCTGTCGGCGGATCGGATTACCGTCGGCTGACGCTCGACCGGCCATCGTTTCGGGCCGGGCCGGAGCTCCGCAGCAGCCCCACAGATTTCGCGGTCCAGTTGATGTCCCGGCTGAGCCCGTGGTCCGCACTACCGATCGTGCGCCTCAGCGCACCGACTACAGCGCCTCTGAGCGGCCGCGTCACACGCGCCCGGAGGCCGAACGGAGACACCAGCATGCTCGACGACGAGCTGACCGGGGCCGCCAGCGGCGAGCCCCCCACTGACAGCCCCGCGCCCCCGAAGACCCGCCGGCGCGCGACCAAGAAGGCCGCCGCCCCGGCCGCGGACGACTCGATCCCGGCCGTCGTCGAGGCCGCGGTCGAGGAGGTGGTGGCGAAGAAGGTGGCCAAGCGGGTACGCAAAGCCGCCCCCGCCAAGAAGGCCGCGAAAGCTGCGGCGCCGCCCCAGGAAACGGCCGATGAGCCGTCGAGCCCGGCCGCCCCGGTGCCGGCCGACAGCCCGGCCGCCCCGGCGCCTACGTCGGCCGAGGAGCCGTTCGCGTCGGCCACCGACCGGTCCGCGTCGGCCACCGAGCCGCTTGCCCCGACAATGAAAACCCCGCGCCGGGCCACCCGCCGGGCCGCCGCCCCGCCGGCGGTTGCCTTCATCGCCCCGGCGCCCGACGCCGCCCCCCTCAGGCCCGTCAGCCGGCCGGCTCCAACCGAGCTGGCCGAGCTGGCCCAGCCGGCCGGCCGGGACGAGGCGGCTGAAGACGACCAGCAGCCCCCGGTTGACCTCGGCGACGAGCCGACTGACGCACGGTCACCCCGCCGCCGCGGCCGGCGCGGCCGCGGCCGCGGTCGCGGCGGCGAGACCGCCGAGTCCGGCGATCAGGCCGACGACTCCCCGACACCCCCAAGCGTCGCCGCAGGCTCACCCGACGGCGATCCAGGCCTCGCTGGACAGGCTGGGGCTGGCCTCAGGAGGCCTGGATCATCAGGTGGCGAAGATGGGGATGTCCTCGACAGCGGCCCGGCTGCCCCGGCGGACGCCGAGCAGGCGGAGGACGGGCAGCCGGAGGCCGCGGAGGAGTCCGACGACGGCGAGGAGAGCGCGTCGACCCGTCGGCGCCGACGGCGCCGGCGCCGTACCCCGGGTGAGGCCGAAGCCGAGGAAGCACCCGCCACCGACCCGCCCAACACGGTCGTCCGGGTCCGCAAGACCCGCCCGCCGCGCGGCCGCGACACCGACGACGAGGTGCAGGGCGTCAAGGGCTCGGTCCGCCTCGAGGCCAAGCGCCAGCGCCGCCGCGACGGTCGCGACCAGAGTCGCCGCCGGCCGCCGATCATCACCGAGGCGGAGTTCCTGGCCCGCCGCGAGGCCGTGGACCGGACCATGGTGGTCCGCCAGGTGGCCGACCGGACCCAGATCGCGGTGCTGGAGGACGGCGTACTCGTCGAGCACTACGTCACTAAGGCGAGCGCCAACGCTTACGCCGGCAACGTCTATCTCGGCAAGGTGCAGAACGTCCTGTCGAGTATGGAGGCGGCGTTCGTCGACATCGGCAAGAGCCGTAACGCGGTGCTGTACGCCGGCGAGGTCAACTGGGACGCCGCCGGGATCGAAGGCCGATCGCGCCGGATCGAGGATGCGCTCAAGGCCGGCCAGTCGGTGCTGTGCCAGGTGACGAAGGACCCAGTCGGGCAGAAGGGCGCCCGGCTGACCAGTCAGATCAGCCTGCCGGGCCGGTTCCTGGTGTACGTACCTGAGGGCCAGATGACCGGCATCAGCCGCAAGCTGCCCGACGTGGAGCGCAAGCGGCTCAAGGACATTCTCAAGAAGCTGGTGCCCGAGGACGCCGGGGTGATTATCCGGACCGCGGCCGAAGGCGCCAGCGAGGAGGAGCTGACCAGCGACGTCGAGCGGCTGCAGGCCCAGTGGGATGCGATCAAGGCCAAGGCGGCGAAGGCGGCCGCGCCGGCCCTGCTGTACGGCGAGCCCGACCTGGTCGTCCGCGTGGTCCGCGACATCTTCAACGAGGACTTCGCCTCTCTCGTGGTGGCCGGTGACGAAGCGTGGGATCAGGTGCAGGAGTACGTCAGCGCCGTCTCACCGGACCTCGTCGACCGGCTGTCGCGGCACGAGGGGGACTCCGACGTCTTCGCCGACCTGCGCATCGACGAGCAGCTGGCGAAGGGACTGGACCGCAAGGTGTACCTGCCCAGCGGCGGGTCGCTGGTCATCGACCGGACCGAGGCGATGACCGTGGTGGACGTCAACACCGGGAAGTTCATCGGCAAGGGTGGCAATCTCGAGGAGACGGTCACCCGCAACAACCTCGAAGCTGCCGAGGAGATCGTGCGGCAGCTACGGCTGCGCGACATCGGCGGCATGATCGTCATCGACTTCATCGACATGATTCTCGAGAGCAATCGCGATCTGGTGCTGCGCCGGCTGACCGAGTGCCTGGGCCGTGACCGGACCCGGCATCAGGTGGCCGAGGTGACTTCGCTGGGGCTGGTGCAGATGACCCGCAAGCGAGTCGGCCAGGGGCTGCTGGAAGCCTTCTCCGAGCCGTGCCAGACCTGTCAGGGACGAGGGCTGATCGTGCACATGGAACCCGTCGAGCACTCGACGGCCGCCGAGCAGCGCCACGAGGTGAGCCCGCCGCTGGTCCGCCGGCACCGGGCTCAGGGCCCGCCGCCGGGGCTGGAGGTGGTGGCCGCGGCTACCGCGCGGGTGGCCCTGCCGCCGCCGACCGTGGTGGACTCACCGGACGGAGCGCTGTCCGAGCCGGTCGTCGCCGACGAGCCGGCGGGTGGTGCGCTCCCCGACGCGCCGACCGGTCAGCCGCTCGCCGACGCTGTTGCCGAACCCGCGCCCGAGCGCGCGCCACAGGCGCCGGACGAGGCGCCGGAGGTCATGCCAGCGGTCCAGGACGTGTCAGCGCCCCCGCCGCCACGCCGGAGGCGGGCCGCCTCCCGGCCCGCCGGCCCGCCGGCTGAGATCTCCGATTCGGTGACCGTCAGCGGGTGACCCACCCGACTAGGCAGATTCGACTTGCAGCCCGAGATCACGAGCCGCCGCGGCAAGCCGGTCGTCGAAGGTGGCGACCGACCCCGCGGCCTGTTCGGCTGCCAGCAGTACGCAGCAGTCCGGCAGCCGCAGCCCGGTCCGGACTCTCAGCTCGGCAAGCCGTTTCGGCCCTGTCTCGTCGAGCGGCAGGGTCGCTACTGCCAACCGGTGCAGCGCCGCCTGGGCTCGTTCCATCAGCCCGGCGCGCGCCGGCCCGACCAGTACCTCAGCCAGGGTGAGGGGGCTTGCGGCGAATCGGAGCTCGGACAAGCGCAGCAGCAGTCTTCGGGCGCGGTCGTGACGGGCATCGCCGCTGTCCAGGTGGCCGATCAGGACGCTCGCGTCCAGGACGATTACTGCGGCCATTCCGCACGAAGCCGGTCGAGGTAGTCCGTCCCGTATGCGCCAGTGACTGCTCCACTGGTGCCCTCGACTGCCTCACGTCGTTGGGCCGCCTGTGCGGCGACCTGATCGCGCAGGGCACGTTGCCCTTCTTCCACCAGGCGTAGTAGCAGCCGAGCGCGGTTGTGGCGGTCGGCCGGCCAGTGCCGCGCGGCGTCGTCAAGCGCTTGAGCCACGGGATCGGTCTCGGTGACGACGTGACGTGGGCGAGTGGTCGGCACAACGGCAGTGTAGCACCGACTTCCTCGGTGTTGCACTCGCCGGGGTGGCCTTAGGGCGGCGCGTCATCAAGCCGAGGTACGCTCGGCCAGCGGTCGCTAGTGGGGTGCGTGATCCTTGGTCGTCCCGTTATAGCGGTTGAGTCACTGCCGCCCCCGGCCCGCATCGGTTGGCTTGGCTAACCTCACCGGATGATCAGAGCGGCGTATCTGGTGGCTGCCCAAGCGGCAGTTGCCCTGCTGCGTGAACCAGCGGTGGCAGCACAATGGGGCAGCCAGAGCGCACTCGAACACTTCGCGGTCAGTGGGCTGGCCGGGCACCTCGCCCGTTCGATCACCCAAATGCAGCGCATCCTCGCCGATCCTCCCGGCGTCGGCCCGGCCATCCCGCTGCTCGACCACTTCGCGCGCAGCGCATGGACCGCAAGCAGTTCACCCGAAGAGCAGGTCCACATCGAGATCCGCAGTCGCGGGGAAGGCACCGCCGGTGAAGGGCCGGCAGTACTGGCCGAGAAGTCCCAGACAGCGCTGGCCTGGCTGCAACAACGGCTGCCCGCAGAGGCGGCCGACCGGGTCGTGGAACTGCGCGGCGCCTGGTGCCTCACCTTGGACGACTTCCTCACCACGCGCCTGCTCGAGACTGTCGTCCACGTCGACGACCTCGCCATCATTACCGCCGTGGAGCCACCGCAACTGCCGGCGCAAGTCACCCAGCCGGTCATCGACCTACTGGCCCAACTCGCTACCGTCCGCCACGGGCCGACAGCTGTCATCCGCACCTTCAGCCGCACCGAACGCGCTCCGGAGACCGACTCGGCGTTCTAGATCGCTCCAAACCGGTCACGTGACAGCAGCGCCGAGATCCTGTGGCCGGCGGCAGTAGCCAGTGAGCAGGTACAAGACGCAAGCCCCCACGAGCGGAGCGGAGAGACGTCTGCCCGGTCAAGAGCCGGCCGGACTAGCGCAGAGGGAGCGGCACATGACGTCGGGGCTCGAACGACGCGCAAGCCAGGCCGATTCCGGCCCCCCCGCACCCTCGCCTAGCTCTACTGACGCACGGATTTCTCATAACCCGACGTCGACCGCGAACGGATGTTTCCCCCCTGCGGATTCGCAAGGCCGGCGGTCGGCGCCGGGGCCGACGCAGCGCCCCTGGGCCGGGTCCTACACAGATGTAGGGATGATGGCGCGGTCCTGGTAACCGGCGGCGTTGTCGGCCTGTTCCACCTGCCAGGCCCGGGCACCTCCGCGGACGGTGACGGCCCGGTGCAGGTCGGTTCCGATGTAGTGCAGGCCGACGCCGTCTTCGCTGGCGTAGCCGGCCGGCAGCACCCCCGACGCAACCATGGTGCGGTAGGCCGCTCGCCGTGGCTGGTCGGTGAAATCGTCGTGGACACCGTTGCTGAAAGGGAGCAAAGCCAGGCCGTCGACGAACGGGTCCAGGCCGTCGCGATAGGAGTCGGTCGGTCCGCCGACATGCCAGCACATGCTCCCCGCGCTCGCCCCGGCCAGGACCACCCCTGCCTCCCAGCACTCACGCAGGATGGTGGGTAGGCCGTGGGCGCGCCAGACCGCCATCAGGTTCACCACGCTGCCACCCTCGACGAGGAGGATTTCTTGGGCGAGCAGATGAGCCCGGACATCGGGGACCGAAGGTTGGGTGAACAGCCGCAGGATGCTGAACTCCACGTCCGGTCGCCTCTGCCGGAAAGCTGCCTGCTTGGCTTCGATGGCGGCCTGGGAGTCCCCGACCGCAGTCGGGAGATAACACAACCGAGGGCGATGTCGGGCTCTGGCGATGGTCAGCGCGTACGCGGCCAAGTCGAAGTTGCTCTGCTCGTCCCCTCCGGTCTCGATCATTCCGGAAAAAGCGAAGATCTGACGCGGCGCATCTGGCACCGTCAGAACCTACGCGACTCGGCCAGGGGGCGCCGCGGGCGTCCGCCGTGCCGCCGGCCGGATAGCCCGACAGCGCGCAGCCGCGAGTCGACGAGTTGGTCAGGACGACAGGCGTCGACTCGTTTCCCGCCGCACCCCCGCCCCGGCCGAGCCGCGTCGTCATCTGCTCAGCCCCGCGCAGGGGGCGAAGCGGATGGCGGGAGGTGACGGGGTGCTGGCGCTGGCGGCTCGGCGAGGGAGGCCGGCTCGTCGATTCAGGGCACGACGGCGGGAATCGCCACGGGGGCGGGCGGCGCCCGGTGACCGTCCGGCGACGTCGCCCATACCGTTGCGCCGATCAGCCCAGCGGCGCCCACTCCAGCCCCAATCAGCACGGCGCGTCTACGGTCCCGGCGCCGGTTGACGACCTCCATGGCCATCACCACCTCTCCGAAACTGAGCCGCGCTAGGCGCTTCCGCGGTTGTCAACAGCCGCTGGTCGGCGCGGCAGCCACCACGCTGACCGCGTGAGAAAGGTGGCTACAAGCCGTACGACGGCGGCGCGAGCGACCGCCCCGCCCTGCGGTGTCCCACTCAGCGCACCGATGGTGCCCTCGGCGCCGTGGCGGGCGACCGGTGGCGTCGCAGCGAAAGGCCGACTCCGGCGGCCAGCACGTCGCCGACCGTCATCAGCAGCCGGGACACCACGGCGATGGTCAGCGCGGCTGACCGCCCGGCCGGCAGATGCGCGGCGAGAGTCAGCACGAGGAGTAGCTCCCGCGCACCGGCCCCGGCTGGCGCGATAATAACCAGAAATCCGACCGACCAGGCGACGGCGAACCCACCGACCGCCGGCAGCAGGAAGTCCGACCGCGACGCGCCCAACTCAGCGCCCAGCAGCCAGATGTGCAACCCGAGCAGCAACCACATAACCAGCAATAGACCGGTGGCGTGCAGCACACCGGACCAGCTGAACGGGCGCTCGATGGGCTCGCGGCCCAGCACCCGGAACAGGATCCGGAAGAGCCGCGTGAGCACCGGCGGGACGAAGCACAGCAGCAGCAGCGGGCTGACAACGACGGCGATCAGCGCCCAGCGCGGGGAGTTGCCGGCCAGCAAAGCCGGCAGCGACAGCAAGGCCAGCAGCAGTCCGACTGCCAAGGAAAGCGCGTTGTGCACCAGGGCACCTGCGGCGGCCTGCCGGCGCGGGACGCCGTGGTCGTTTGCTAGCTCCGCCTGAGCGACCACCGACCACAGACTCCCGGGGATGTACTTGCCGATCTGCGCGACAAACAGCACGCGCGCCGCCGACCGCGGGGTCAGGGGGCTGCCCAGATCCGCCAACAACGCCCGCCAGGCCAACATGCTGGTCACCTGGGCGGCAAGCAGCGTCACCAGGCACAGCAGCAACGTGGCGATCCCGACGTGCCCGAGCTCGGTGCGTACGTCGTGCCAGCGCTGGGCGACAGCGACCGTCACAAAGGCGAGAGCGGCTAGTCCGAGGGCGATCCGCAGCACCCGTATCACCCGTCGCCGGGGTGGGCGTTCGGCTGGGGTGGTCAACCGGGCGTTCCCGCTTCAGGCGTCCCCGCCAAGCCCCGCAACAACCCGGCGTAGCGTGCGCCGATAGCCGGGACGGAGAAGGCCTCGGCCTGCTGGGCCGCCGCCGCCCCCAGGCGCTGCGACAGCTCCCGGTCGTCGAGCACGCGGCGCAGTGCTCGGCTCAGCTCCTCGGCGTCGCCCGCGGGCACGAGCAGCCCGGTCACGCCGTCGCTCACCACCGCGTCGATACCCGGCAGGCGCGAGGCCACCGGAGCGCAGCCGGCGCCCATCGCCTCCAGCAGCGAGACGGGCAACCCGTCCTGGTCTCCGGAGGCGGCCGGCACTGAAGGGAATACCGCGATCGACGCCCGACCGTAGGCCCTGGCGAGCTCGCTGCGCCCGAGGGCGCCGTGGAAGGTCACCGGCAACCCGACGGCCGCGCGCTGCAGCTCCGCGCGCAGGGGGCCGTCTCCGACGATGTCAAGGCTCCACCCGGGGGGGCCGGCAAGTGCGCGCAGCGCCCTCAGCAGCACGGCCGCGCCCTTCTTCTCCACCAGTCGTCCGACGAACAGCAGCCGTCCGGGCAGCCGCTCCTCCGCTTGCGCCCCCGCCCGGATGCCCGAGATATCGGCACCCATCGGCAGCACCTCGGTGGAGCCGGCGGGGGCGCCTAGATCGATCAGCCGCCGGCACATGTCCTCGTTCATGGTCGTCACCGCACCCGCCCGGCGCAGCACCATGGTTTTAAGCCGGGTGCTCACCGGGTCACCGAGGGCGTACACGTCTCCGCCCAGCGTCGTCACCAGCCAGGGCACCTTGCGGGCGGCCACCAGGGCGGCAAGGCCCTGCGGGATGATCCAGTGAATGTGCAGGACGTCCGGGCGGTACCGGCGGACGGCCCGCCGCAGCGCCCATGTCTCGGCGGTGACGAGTGGCAGGACCTGTAGCCAGCGGGATCGTCGCCGGCGGAGGTTCTCGATGATCGCCCCGTCCGCAAGATCCTCGTAACGCTGGGGGAAGTAGCGGAAGCGACGCACGCACAGCCCGCCGATGCTTTCAGCTCGCGGGGCCCCGGGCACCCGGGGCACCAGGACGGTGGTGTCGAACTCCGCGGACAGGTAAGCGGCCAGATCCCGGACAAAGGCGGGTGTGCCATCCTCGGCGGAGGCCGGGAAGGTCGAAGCGATCACCAGCAGCCGGGTGCGCGCGGTCACCGGCCGGCGCCATGGGCCGCACGGCCGAGAAGGGGCTCATCTATGCGGGCAGGCGACCAGCCACCGGTGGCCGTCGTCGGCGCCGGTGGGTTCCTGGGCACGGCCCTGGCCCGGGGCCTGGCCGACCGCCGGATCACCACCGCGCTGTTCACCCGTGCCGCTCCCTTCCTGTCCCGGGCCGGCCGGGCGGCCAGTGGGTTACGTTCCGCGGGCACCGTGTTCTGGCTCGCCACCAGTATCAACCCGGCGCTGGCCGAGTCCGAACCGTGGCGCGCGGAGGCCGACCGGGAGGCCCTGGACTCGATGCTGTCCGCGCTCGCTCCGCCGTACCCTCGGGTCGTCGTGATCAGTTCAGGCGGCACCGTGTACGACCCGCGGGCCGTTCCGCCTTACCGCGAAGACACCCCTACCAGGCCGCAGGGCGCCTACGGCCTGGCGAAGCTGGCGCTGGAGCAGACGCTGCTCGGTTCGCCCCCCGGCCGCGCGCACGGGCTCGTCGTCCGGGCGTCCAACGTCTACGGGCCCGGCCAGCCAGGGCGCAGCGGACAGGGTGTCATCGCCTACTGGCTGCGGGCGGCCGCCGCGGGGGAGCCCATCACGATGTACGGCGACCCAGCGAGCACCCGCGACTACCTCTACGTCGATGACGCCATCGGCGCCTTTCTGGCCATCGCTGGGACGGCCGGTGAGCTGCCCGCCGTGCTCAACCTGGGTTCCGGCCAGCCGACGTCGCTGGGCGAGCTCGCCGGGATCGTCAGCGCGGCCGTGGGTCGGCCGGGGGCGGTGATGCACGAGCCGGGCCGTCCGTTCGATGTGCCGCACGCGTGGCTGGACGTCGATCTGGCGCGCCGCCTTCTGGCCTGGGAGCCACGGGTCGCCCTGGCCACCGGGGTCGCCCGCGCCTGGTCCAGCGTCGTGGCCGGCAGCCGGCGCCCCCTAGGATCGCCGGCGTGACCGCACCGAGCGGCGGGCAGCCGGACGCCGGCTCCGGGCGGGCGGGCGCCAGCTCCGGCCGGGCGCGGCACCGGCAGGGCGAGGCCCTGATCCGGCGGGGCATCCCCTACGCAGATCCGGCCGGGACGCTGTCGCTGCTTCCTGGCGCCGCCATCGGCGAGTGGCTGGCCGACGTCCGCGAGGCATTCACCGGCCGGCTCCTCGATGCCGGCGCGGGCAACCAGCCCTATCGCCGGTGGTATGAGCCACTCGCAGATCAGGTCGTCGCCGTCGATGCCACCCCAGCGCCGGGGCTTGCCGCGCTGTGCCTAGCCGACCACCTGCCGTTCGCTGCCGAAAGCTTCGACACCGTGCTGTCCACTCAGGTGTGGGAGCACGTCGAGGACCCCGGCGCCGCGGCGCGTGAGGCGTGGCGGGTGCTGCGGCCCGGCGGACGTCTCGTCGTCACCGTGCCGTTTCTCTATCCGACGCACGAGGCGCCGTACGACTTCGGCCGGTTCACGAGCTTCGGCCTGGAATCGGTGTTGTGCCGGGCCGGCTTCGAAGTCGAACGGATGGACGCCGAGGGCGGCCCCCTGCTGCTGGGGTCGCACCTGATGGTGCTGGCTCTGTCTCAGGCCCTTGACGCTCTGGGGCGCCTGCTCCACCTGCCGCGGCCGGTCACCGGCAGCGCGCTGGTCCGGCCGCTGTTCACCATGCCCCAGCACATCGCCATCGCGTCCCGGTTCCGCTGGCGCGGGACCCGCCGGGGCTTCTCCCGGGGCGCCGGCCGGGTCACCCTCGGCTACTTCGCCGTAGCGCACAAGCCGCAGCCGGTCACAGCTGGTGAAAGCGCGGCGGGCAGCGCGTCGGATCGCCGCGCGGATCGGCCCGGCTGAGCGTCCCCACCCAGAGGTACGTCGGGATCACCGGCGACAGCGCCCGCCACAGCAGCGGGCTGGCCCCAGCCAGCCGCGCGGGCACCATATCGTCGGCGGCGAACCGTTCCGGCTCGCACAGCACGGTGTCGGTGTAGTCCCAGACCGCCAGCCCAGCACAGAGCCGGCGCAGCCCCGACCGGGTGCGAAAACGCTCGTGGTAGTGCCGGCCGCGCCCGGTCAGCTGCATGTAGCGGTCCGCGAGTCCCGCCGGGAGCCAGGACAGCAGCGGGAGCTTGTAGTGCGGCTCCATCACCTGCCGGCGGTTGCCCAGCCCGAGGTACACGATTCCCGTCGGGGCGAGCACGCGCCGGATTTCAGCCAGCACAGCGTCGGGGTCCACAACATGTTCGTAGATCTGGCTGAACACCACGACGTCGAAGGTGCCGTCGGGGAATGGCAGCGCAGTCCCGTCGGTGCAGAGGAAGTCGACGCCGGCGCCGAAGCGCCGGTGAGCGAGCCGCAGCCCTGGCTGGTCGATGTCGACGGCGACCACCGCCCCGCTGGCCCGCGCCACCTCGTCGGCGATGAAGCCGGTCGAGCAGCCGAGGTCGAGCACCCGCAAGCCGCCCAGGTCCGACCTGCCTAGGTAGTGCGAGAGCACCCGGATGATCTTTTGCGCCTTCTTTCGGCGACCCGCCTCCGCGTGCATCTCCGGCTGCAGATCGGAGTACGCCAACTGCTGCCGCCGGTCGTCGGTCACGTGTCGCCTCGGGAGCGGACGATCAGATCGGCGAGCAGCGCGACGGCGGCGATGATCAGGCCGGTGACGATCAGCAGGATCGCATTGGTGGTGATCCGGAAGTGGTAATGCACCACGTCGATGACCGCCTTGACGCCGCCAATGCCCATCAGCCACAGCGCCAGCGGCATCAGGACCTTGATCGGGTTGAAATACATCACCATCCGCAGCACCTGCAGGATGTAGCGGTAGGCGTCGTGGACGAAGTGGAACTTCGACGTGCCGGCCCGCTTGGCGTAGTCGATGGACAGGTAGTCCACCGGGTGCTGGTTGGACAGGAACGCCAGCGTCAGCGTGGTGACGCAGGAGAATCCCGGCGGCAGCAACCGCAGGTAGGGCAGGGACACCTCGCGTCGGAAGGCGCGCAGCCCGGAATTGAGATCCGGGATCTTGGTGTCGGCCAGCGTTTCGGCAATCTTGCGGATCACCCATTTAGCCGGCACCCGCAGGAATTTCACCGTGCCCTGCTCGCTGGTCCGGGCCCCAACCACCTGGTCGACCTCCGGGTGGTCGTGCAGGTACTGCACGAATTCCGGAATGCGCTCATTCGGATAGGTCATGTCCGCGTCGGTCCAGACCACGATCCGGCCGTACGCCTCGGTGCTGCCGATCCGCCGCGCGGTCCCGGAGCCGCCGTTGCGCCGGAACGGCATCAGGCGCATCCGGGAGAACCGGGGGAGCGCGTCCTGCAGCACGGCCAGCGTGCGGTCGGTGGACTTGTCGTCGACCACCAGCAGCTCGTAGCTCCACCGGCTGGCGTCCATGGCCGCGGTGATCCGCTCCAGCTCGGCGACCACATGGTCCTGCTCGTTGTAGCAGGGCAGGATGATCGTGACGTCGAGGGTGTTCGGGCCGCGGCCGGCGACCGGGGTGGGCTCGGTCGACACGGTCGGCTGCATGACCCTCAGCACGCTCGGCTCGGAAGTCATGCGGCCATTGTGGCCGGTCGGCGCCGCTTTCGGCGCCACCAGGCCTCGGTGCCGACCGTGCCGAGCAGCGCCAGTGCGGTGCCGGCCGACAGCACCGCCCCGGCGTTGTGGACAGGCGCGGCGTACCGGAAGGCCACGGTGTGCCGGCCCCCGGGCACGGTGACCGCAACCAGCGCATGGTCGGCCGGCAACAGCCGAGCTGCCTGGCCGTCCACCGAGACGGCCCAGCCGGTCTGCAGCGCGTCGGCGAGCACGAGGTAGCCGCCTCCCCGCGCATCGACGCTGGCGGAGATCTGATCGGTCCCGTCGCCCGTGTAGCGCACGCTCGCGCTCCGGCCCTGGGCCGGCGGACCCGACGCGAGCACCACCGCATCGGCCGGTACGCCGCCCGAGGCCAGCAGCGCGATCCGTCGGGCCGCGCTCGGCTCGACGACGGCCGCGGACGCCCAGCGCAGCCGAGGCAGGGCGGACAGTCGCTGGTAGATCACCGCCGAGCCGGAGTACGCCAGCCGCAGGCCGTCGCTGCCCGCGGTCACCGTGTCGACCGCGGGCCGGCCACCACGAGCGGCGAGGACCAGCGGCTGGGTGGCGTGCACGGTGACCGTGGCGATCAACCGGCCGGTCGCGGCCTCGGCGGCGACCGGGAGCCAGAAGGGCACGCGCAGCCCCATCCCGGCCGCCAGTCGCCGCCCGTGCGCGACCCGATGCCCGGCCGCGTCCCGCACCGTCACTTCGAGCCAGGCGCCCGACGTGATCGGGGCGAAGGGCCGCACGGCGGTCAGCCCGACGGCGCGGAGCCGGCCCGTGCCCGGCACCGGCAGAGTGACCGGCACCCCGGGCTGCAGCCGGGCGGTCGTACCGTCCGACGGCGCCGGGTGCCGGGTGCCGAACATTGGCGCGCCGAGTGCGGTGACGAAGTAGCGGACGCCGAGCCGGTCGAGGACGGGGCTGGTAGCGGCGCCGGCGGTGGGTGCGAAGTTGACGTAGGTGGGATAGAGCGACGAGGCCTGGGGCACGGCCCGGACCAGCTCGCCGAGTCGCTCGTCGACAAAGGCGTGGCCGGTGATCGCCCGCAGGCGCAGGGCCGAGTCGGCGCTCATGGTCATGGCGTTGAAGGTGCCGGCGAAGCGTTCGTGGCCCAGGTGTGCCTGGAGCCATCGATGGGTGTCGGTGACGGGATAGAAGGTGCTGGTCTTCGAACGCGGCCAGAACGGCACGGCCAGGGTCAGCGCCTGGCCGGCGATCAGCACCGGCAGCAGGCCGGCTGCGGCGAGCCGCACCAGCCGCCCGGGCGCCGTCGCCGTCGGGCCGGGTGTCGGCCCCCACCGCAGGTACGCCGCGCACGCCGCCGCCACGGCCAGAAAGGCGACGCCGACCAGGACGTGCTGGTCGAGCATGGCCACGCGGTCGATCCCGTTGTGCCTGGTCGCGTCGGCCGCGACCGCGGCGCGGTGGGCGCTGCGCCAGAGCACGCCGCCGGCGAGGGCGGCGACCAGCCACACCGCCAGCCCGTACGCGAGCGCCGTTCGGCTCTTGCCTGGGCCTGCGAGGGAGCGCGCGGCGTGGCGGCGGCACAGCACCTCGAAGCCGACCGCGGCCAGCATCGCGACCAGGAATCCGAGCACGCTGCGTACCCGACCGATGTAGTTCTGGGAGAACAGGACGGGCAGGTGCTGCAGGACGGCGAGTGGCCAGCGACCGACGTACACGAGCGCGACACCGCCGGCCGCCGCAGCCGCCAGGAACGTCCAGACGCCCCGGGGGAGCGCGGCCCGGGCGCCCTGTGGCATCGCCACAGCGGCGATCGCGAGCACGATGACCGCCGCGCCAACATAGGACTCGCCTTCGATCAGATTGCCCGGCAGGTACCACAGCGGGCTGCGTGGGTTGACCCCACCGAAGGCGTACGGCGCGATCGCGGTGACCAGGGTGGTCGGTGACAGGTGATCGGCCGGCGTCTGCCCGCGCCCGTGGACGAAGGCGCGGGACATGAAGGCCGCGAACGGCAGCAGCTGGTAGGCGCTGAGCACTACTCCGGCAAGGACCGCGGCCGCCCCCCCGGCGAGTACGCGCGCGGCCCTGGCCCAGTGCCCGGCGTACTCCGCGAGCACCCGTACCAGCAGGTACGGGCCGGCGAGGAACAAGCAGTAACCGGTGATCGCCGGGAAGCCGCCGAGGATCATCGCGGTGACAGCCAGCGCGAGCCAGCCGGCATCGCGCCCGCGGCGCTCCTGCGCCAGCCGCTCGACGCCCCAGAACACCGCGGGTACGAACGCCGCCACCCGGGTCTGCGGGAAGTTGGTCCACGCGATCATGAACGCGCTGGTGGCGAAGGCCAGCCCGCCCACCAGCGCTGCCGGCCGGCCCAGCCGCAGCCGCCGGAGAAAGGCGAAGCTGAAGCCGACGCTGCAGGCGATCTCGAGCAGCTTGACGTAGCCAGGAGCCCAGGCGCCGGGGAGCAGATAGTAGGGGACTGTGAGCGGGGACAGCAGGGCGAAGTTGGGCGTCGCGCCAAGCGGTGCGCCGGCGACCGTGAACGGACTCCACTGGGTGAAGTGACCCTGGCGCAGCTCCTCGGCGAACAGCAGCATGTTCGGGATGCCGGTGTCCCAGGTGTCGTCGACCAGGTAGTTCTGCTCCGGCCCGGTGGACAGTCCGGCCTGTACGTAGGGGCTGCGGGTGACCAGCTCGTCTGTGCCGGCGAAGACGCGGAGGCCGAGCAGCGGCGTGCCGATCCCGATCAGCGCGAAGGCCGCGATGGCGGCGATGGTCACTGCGGTGAGCGCCCGGTCGGCCAGCCGGCCAGCGCCCGGGCGGCCGGGGCGGACGGCGGTGCTCATCTGCCTCCGGGAAGTTCGGCTGGCCGCGGCACTGCGGGGCGGGCTGGGCAGTCGGGCTGGGCAAGCGGGCTGGACGTCGCGCCGATAGTACGGAGGGCCGGTCCGTCCGGGCGGGCAGCGCGCCGCCATGCCCGGCCGTTGTTTGACCGGGTCCGGGCCGCCCCCGTACGCTGGTCAGTGATCCGCCCCTGGCGGGTTGTTCCGTGCGTCCACCGGAGCGGACCGTCCTGACCTGAGGAGATCGACCCAGTCGTGTACGCCATCGTCAAGACCGGCGGCAAGCAGTACCGCGTTGCCCATGGTGACGTGATCGAGATCGAGAAGCTGGCCGCCGAGCCGGGAGCCAGCGTCACCCTGCCGGCGCTTCTGCTGGTGGACGGTGCCACGGTCACGACCGATGCGGCGGCGCTGGCCGATGTCACTGTCGCCGCCGAGGTCGTGGCACACACCAAGGGCGTCAAGATCCACATCCTGAAGTACAAGAACAAGACTGGCTACCGCAAGCGACAGGGCCATCGCCAGAAGCACACCCAGGTCCGGGTGACCAGCATCGGCACCGCAATTCCGGCCAGCCCGGCAGTTTCAGCCGATCCGGCAGTTTCAGCCGACCCGGCCGTCGCCGCCGGCCCAGCGAGCGGGGAGTAGGCACGACATGGCACACAAGAAGGGCGCATCGTCGTCCCGCAACGGCCGGGACTCCAATCCGCAGTTCCTCGGCGTGAAGCGCTACGGCGGCCAGGTAGTGAGCGCCGGGGAGATCATCGTCCGGCAGCGCGGCACCCACTTCCACCCCGGCCCGGCCGTCGGCCGCGGCAAGGACGACACCTTGTTCGCCCTCGACGCGGGCGCGGTGCAGTTCTCCATGCGGCGCAACCGGCGGATTGTCAGCATCGTCCCCGCGCAGGCAGTGCCGGTTGGGACAGTGCCGGTTGAGTCAGCGCCAGTGGGGGCCGCACCGGTCGGAGGCTGAGCCTCGCCGGTCCCCTCATGGCCAGCTTCATCGACCGCGTCGTGCTGCACATCACCGCGGGCGCCGGCGGTCACGGCTGCTCGTCGATCCACCGCGAGAAGTTCAAGCCGCTCGGCGGCCCGGACGGCGGCAACGGCGGCAACGGCGGCGACGTGGTCCTGGTCGTCGACCGCAACGCCCATACCCTGCTCGACTTCCACCACCACCCGCACCAGCGCGCGGCCAACGGCAAGCAGGGCCAGGGAAGCAACCGCGACGGTGCCGCCGGCGAGCCGCTGGAGCTTGTCGTACCGGATGGCACCGTCGTGCACGGCCCGGACGGCGAGGTCCTGGCCGACCTGATCGGTACGGGCACCCGCTTTGTCGTCGCCGCCGGTGGCCGCGGCGGCCTGGGTAACGCTGCGCTTGCCTCACCCCGGCGCAAGGCTCCCGGCTTCGCCCTGCTCGGTGAGCCCGGTGACATCCTCGACGTCACCCTCGAGCTCAAGAGCGTCGCCGACGTAGGGCTGGTCGGCTTCCCCAGCGCTGGCAAGTCGTCCCTCATCTCGGTTCTGTCGGCCGCCCGCCCCAAGATCGCCGACTACCCGTTCACCACCCTGGTGCCCAATCTGGGCGTGGTCAGCGCGGGCGGGGTCACCTTCACCGTCGCCGACGTGCCCGGCCTGATCCCCGGCGCGGCCCAGGGGCGTGGGCTGGGCCTGGAGTTCCTGCGGCACATCGAGCGCTGCGCCGTCCTCGTCCACGTCGTCGACACGGCCACCATCGAGCCCGGCCGGGACCCGCTGGCCGACATCGACGCGCTGGAGGACGAGCTGGCGCAGTACGGCGGACTGTCCGGGCGCCCGCGGCTGGTGGTGCTGAACAAGGTCGACGTGCCGCAGGGTCGCGAGCTGGCCGAGATGGTCGCGCCGGAGCTGGCGCAGCGCTGGCCGGTCCACCTGATCAGCGCGGCCACCGGCGAGGGCTTGCGCGAGCTTTCCTTTGCCTTGGCCGGCGCGGTCGAGGCACACCGGGCCGGCCGCCCGGCCGCCGACGACACCCGGATCGTGCTGCGGCCCCGCGCCGTCGACGCGGCCCTCTTCACAGTCGAGCCCGATCCCGACGTCGACGGCGGCTTCGTCGTACGCGGCCACAAGCCCGAGCGCTGGGTACGCCAGACCGACTTCACCAACGACGAGGCGGTGGGCTATCTCGGCGACCGCCTCGCCCGCCTCGGCGTGGAGAAGGCGCTGGCCGACGCCGGCGGCGTCCCGGGCGCGGCCGTCACGGTGGGCGACGTCAGCTTCGAGTGGGAGCCGACCACCTCGGCGGGCGACGTCGAGCTCACGCCCAGCCTGCGCGGCACCGATATCCGGCTGGAGGACGACCACCGGGTCCGCGCCGACGTACGCCGGGAAGCCAAGCGGGCCCGCCGCCGCCCCGGCGAATGACACCGCCGACCCGGCGAATGACACTGCCGCCCCGGCGAGTGACACGGCCGACGCGGCGATGACACGCGCCGACATCGCCGGGGCCGCCCGGGTGGTGGTCAAGGTCGGATCATCCTCGCTGGCCAGCGCGGCCGGCGGCCTGGACGGCGCCCGGGTGGACGCGCTCGTCGACGCGATCGCAGCGCGCCATGCCGGGGGCACTCAGCTCGTCGTCGTTTCCTCCGGCGCCATCGCCGCCGGTCTTGCGCCGTTGGGGCGCCGCCGCCGGCCCCGCGACCTGGCCACCCTGCAGGCCGCCGCCAGTGTCGGCCAGAGCCGACTTGTCCAGGCGTACTCGACCAGTTTTGAGCGCTACGCCCTGACCGTCGGACAGGTGCTGCTCAGCGCCGACGACGTCGTACGCCGGGCGCACTATCGCAACGCCCGCCGCGCGTTGGAGCGGCTGCTGCAGCTGGGGGTGGTGCCGATCGTCAACGAGAACGACGCGGTGGCCACCGAGGAGATCCGCTTCGGCGACAACGACCGGCTGGCCGCGCTGGTCGCCCATCTGGTCCACGCCGACGCGCTGGTGCTGCTGTCCGACGTGGACGGGCTGTATTCCGGCGACCCGGCGCAGCCCGGGGCCCGGCTGATTCCGGCCGTCCTGGGCGAGGCGGACCTGGCCGCGGTGTGCGCCGGCCGACCGGCTGCGAACGGCCTAGGCACGGGCGGGATGGCCTCCAAGCTCGACGCCGCCCGGGTGGCCACCGGGTCGGGAGTGCCGGTCGTGCTGGCCGCGGCCGGCGCCGTCGGCGACGCGCTGGCCGGCGGGGAAGTCGGGACGTACTTCGCCCCGACCGGGCGCCGTACCTCGTCACGGCTGCTGTGGCTGACCCACGCCGCCGCTCCGTCGGGCCGGTTGCGCCTCGATGCCGGTGCCGTCACCGCGGTGGTGGGCCGCCGGGCGTCGCTGCTGCCGGCCGGGGTGATCGCCGTCGAGGGGGATTTCTCCGCCGGAGACCCGGTCGAGCTGCTGGCGCCGGACGGCCGCCCGGTGGCCCGCGGGCTGGTCGCTTACGACGCGCGGGAGCTGCCCGCGATGCTCGGCCGCTCCACCCGCGAGCTGGCCGAGGACCGCCGCCGGGAGGTCGTTCACCGCGACGACCTGGTGCTGCTGCCGTGATCGCGGCGCCGGCCGGGCTGGCGCAGGTGCTCGGCGGTGACCCCGGGCCGCACACCGTCAGTGCACTGCCGCACAACGCCGGCAACGCCGTCACCGCCGGCATCTGGCGTTATGCCGGCGAGGGATGGTCGGTCATCGGCAAGGAGGTGTCGCCCCGAGGGACGGGCCTGGACCACTGGGCCAGCTCGGAGCAGCCCGGTCACTGGAACTACTGGCGGCGCGAGGTGCTGGCCTACCGCAGCGGCCTGGCCGCATCCGCGTATTCGGGCAGCGGCATCCGCCCACCGCGACTGCTCGGTGTCACCGAGCGGCCCGGCGGCGCGGTCTTGCTGTGGCTGGAGGACGTCGCCGGCACGCCCGGCCCGCAGTGGGACGTGGCGGGGGTTGCGGCTTTCGCGGCGGCCCTCGGCCGGGGGCAGGGCGCCTACCTGGCCGGCCGGCCCTTCCCCGAGCACGACTGGCTGTCGCGGCGGTGGCTCCGGCAGTACGTCTCTGCCCGGAGCGTTAACGGCCTGCTCGCGGCCGGGGAAACCTACGGCGATCTGGCGCCGGGCCTCGGCCGGCTGTGGGCGGACCGCGACGACCTGCTGTCGGCGGTCGAGGGACTGCCGCAGACGCTCTGCCACTGCGACGTGTGGCCGCAGAATCTGGTGCGCACCGCCGAGGGCTCCGTGCTCCTCGACTGGGCGTTCGTCGGGATCGGCGCGATCGGCGAGGACGCCGGCAACCTGGTGCCCGACTGCGTCTGGGACGGCTTCCTGCCGACCGACGCCTTGACGGAGCTGGCCGGCGCGGTCTGGACCGGCTATCTCGCCGGCCTGCGCGTCGCGGGTTGGTCCGGCGACGAGCGGCTGGCCCGGCTCGGCTTCACCGCCGGCGGCGCGGTGAAGTACGCCTGGCTGGCCCAGTGGTCGCTGCACCGGCTGGCCGCGGGCGACCTGGGCTCCTACGGCGGCTACAGCTCGGCCGACCCCGAGCAGCTGCTGGCGACGTACCGAGAAGTGTTCCGGCTTCTGCTGGACTGGGCCGACGAGGCGTACGCGCTGCGGGCCGAGCTGCGGCTGCCCCCGTGATGACCATCCGTGTCGTGACGGTCGTGGCGTGACGGTCGTGTCGGGCCGGTCGGGTCGGCGGATCGCGACCAGCGTGGCTCCGGTCGCCTTCGTCCTGCTGTGGAGCACCGGATTCGTGGGGGCGAAGTACGGGCTGCCGTACGCCGAGCCCTTTACCTTCCTCACCGTCCGGCTTGCTATCGCCGGCACTGTCCTGGCCGCGTCGGCCACGCTCACCCGCTCGGCCTGGCCAGCCTCCGCCAGTCAGTACCGCCATGCCGCGGTGGCTGGACTGTTGCTGCACGCCGGCTATCTCGGCGGCGTGTTCTTCGCGATCGCGCACGGCCTGCCGGCCAGCGTGGCTGCCGTGGTGGTCAGCCTCCAGCCCGTGCTGACCGCCGCCCTGGCCGTCCGCCTGCTCGGCGAGCGGCTCGTCGCCCGCCAGTGGCTCGGCCTGGCGGTCGGGGTCGGCGGAGTCGGCCTGGTCCTGGCGCCGGGCCTGGCCAGGGCGGCGAACGGGGCCGGTGCGCTTCCGGGCATCGCCGTGGCCGCGTGCCTCGTCGCGCTGGCCGCCGGCACGGCCGGCACCCTCTATCAAAAGGCGCATGGGGACGCCATCCCGCTGCTGTCGGGCACCGCCGTGCAGTACGCCGCGGCGGCCGCGGTGCTGCTGATCGCGGCCGGCGCCACCGAGAGCCGCGATATCAGGTGGACCGGCCAGTTCATCGGCGCCCTGGCTTGGCTGGTCGTGATGCTGTCGATCGGCGCGGTCCTGTTGCTGCTTGTGCTGCTGCGCCGCGGCAGCGCATCCGGAGTCTCCAGCTTGTTCTACCTCGTGCCGCCGGCGACGGCGATCGAGGCGTACCTGCTGTTCGGCGAAAAGTTGCCGGCGCTGTCGCTGATCGGGGTGCTGCTCACTGCGGTCGGCGTCGCGCTGGTCCTGCGTTCGCCGGCGCGGTCCTCGCGACGCGCCTGACCTCCGCACTTGCGGTGGATAGCCCGACCGCAGTCCGCGGATGCGGGAGAAGCGGTTATATTGCCGGCATGACCGCGCTACGCATCGCCGACGCCGCCCGGCTGCTCGGAGTCAGCGACGACTCGGTCCGCCGGTGGGCCGACGCCGGCCGGATCCAGACCACGACGGACCCCGACGGCCGGCTGGTCGTCGACGGCGTAGAGCTGGCTCGTTTCGCCGGTGAGCAGGCAACCCGGCCGGTCCTGCTCGACGCCGGGCCGATCGTCGGGGAGTCAGCCCGCAACCGCTTCACCGGCGTGGTCACCAAGGTCACCAAGGACACCGTGATGGCGCAAGTGGAGATGCAGGCCGGACCGTTCCGGGTCGTGTCGCTGATGAGTGCCGAGGCGGCGACCGAGCTCGGCCTGGAGCCCGGCGTGCTGGCGGTGGCCAGCGTGAAGTCGACCAACGTCGTGGTCGAAGTTCCGCGCCAGCGATGACAGCAAGCGGGCCGCCCGCGGCCGGCTTGTCCCGTCGTCCCTTGCGGGCCGGCGCCGCCGTGGCTGTCGTCGCCGTGCTGTCGGCGGGGTGCGCGTCATCATCGACGGCCACCAGGCCGAGCTCGGCCGCCTCCTCGACGTCGGCGGCCGGCCTCTCCGGCTCGATCACCGTCTTCGCCGCGGCGTCCCTGACCAAGGTCTTCACCGCCCTGGGCGAACAGTTTCAGGACGCCCACCCGGGCACCACCGTGCGATTCAGCTTCGGGGCCAGCTCCACCCTGGCCCAGCAGATCGTCGCCGGTGCTCCGGCCGACGTCTTCGCTTCGGCCAGTACGAAGAACATGGCCCAGGTGGTAGCGGCCAACGACGCCGTGGGGCCTAAGACGTTCGCGACCAACACCGCCGAGATCGCCGTCGCGCCGGCCAGCGCCGGCCAGGTTGCGCGCATCGCCGACCTGGCCAAGCCGGGCGTGAAGGTCGCGCTGTGCCAGCCCCAGGTGCCGTGCGGCGCGCTAGCGGTGAAGGTGCTGAGCCGGGCCAAAGTGACGGTCAAGCCGGTCACCCAGGGCCTGGACGTCAAGAGCACGCTGGCCTACGTCACCGGCGGGGAGGCCGACGCGGCCATCGTCTACGTCACCGACGTCAAAGCCGCGGGCAGCAAGGTCGTCGGCGTGCAGATCCCGCCGGCGGACAACGCCAGCACCGCCTACCCGATCGCCACCATCAAGGGGAGCCGGAACGTGCCGCTGGCGGCGGCATTCGCCAAGCTGGTGCTGTCCCCGGCCGGGGAACGGGCGCTGAGCGGAGCCGGCTTCGCGCCGTGACCGACCCCATGCCGACCCGGCCCGGCGCTGCGGCACCTGACTCGTGACCCGGCCCCCGCGCCAGGACACCTGACGTGCCGATGAGGAGCGGGCGCGGCCGGCGCGAAGGCCTGCCGGTCGTGCTCGCCGCCCCTGCGGTGCTGGCGCTGCTGTTCTTACTGCTGCCGCTGGTTGGGCTGCTTGTGCGGGCACCCTGGCGCGGCCTGCCGCGGCTGCTCGCCGACCCCTCGGTCCGCCAGGCGCTGCGGCTGTCGCTGCTGTCGGCCACTGGCGCGACCATCCTGTCGCTGGTGCTCGGGATTCCCCTGGCCTGGGTGCTGGCCCGGCTCCGCTTCCCGGGGCGCCGGCTGGTGCGAGCCCTGGTCACGCTGCCCCTCGTACTGCCCCCGGTCGTCGGCGGCGTCGGGCTGCTCTACGCCTTTGGCCGGCACGGCGTCCTGGGGCCGGCCCTTCTAGCGGCCGGGATCAGGCTGTCGTTCACCAGCGCGGCCGTGGTCCTCGCCGAGACGTTCGTCGCGATGCCGTTCATCGTCGTCACCGTCGAGGGGGCGCTCGCCTCGGCCGACCAGCGCTACGAGCAGGCGGCGGCGACGCTGGGCGCCAGCGCCTGGACGACATTCCGCCGGGTCACGCTGCCGATGGTCGCGCCGTCGGTGGCGGCCGGCTCGGTGCTGTGCTTTGCCCGTGCGCTCGGTGAATTCGGCGCCACCATCACCTTCGCCGGCAACCTCCCCGGCACCACCCAGACGATGCCGATCGCCGTCTATATCGCGCTGGAGAGCGACCCGGAAGCTGCGGTCGCGCTGGCGCTGGTCCTGCTCGCGGTCAGCATCACGATCCTGCTGCTGCTGCGGGAACGCTGGCTGCGCCCCGGCCTCTCCACGTGAGCCTGACCGCCCGGGTGCTCGTCCGGCGCCCGCCCTTCGCCCTCGACGTCGCGTTGCACGTCGAGGCCGGTGAGACGGTCGCCGTCCTCGGGCCCAACGGCGCCGGCAAGAGCACCTTGCTCAGCGCGCTGGCCGGGCTGATCCCGCTCGACGAAGGTCTCGTCGAGATCGACGGTGAGGTGGTCGAGGAGGCGGCGCGCGGATACCGCCGGGCTCCGCCGGAGCGGGGAGTGGGCGTGGTTTTCCAGGACTACCTGCTCTTTCCGCACCTCTCAGCGCTCGAAAATGTCGCGTTCGGCCCGCGCAGCACCGGTACGCCGAAAGCCGACGCCCGTTCCCGGGCCGACGACTGGCTCGGCCGGCTGGGCCTAGCCGGCATGGAAGCCAGGCGCCCGGCCGAGCTCTCCGGCGGACAGGCGCAGCGGGTCGCGCTGGCCCGCGCGCTCTGTGCCGAGCCGCGCCTGCTGCTGCTGGACGAGCCGATGGCGGCGCTGGACGTGGCGACCCGCAACGAGGTACGCAGCCGGCTGCGCGGCGTACTGCAGGAGTTCGCCGGGCCGGCCCTGCTGGTCACCCACGATCCGCTGGAAGCCATGGCGCTGGCCGACCGCCTGATCATCCTGGAAGAGGGGCGGGTGGCTCAGGAGGGCCCCGCAGCAGACATCGCCCGGCGACCGGCGACGCCCTATGTCGCCCGGCTGGTCGGGCTGAACCTGCTCCGCGGGACCGCCGCCGCCGGCCTGCTGTCCATCGACGGTGGTGGGCGGCTGGCGATCGGCGATAGCCACCTGCGCGGACCCGTACTCGCGGTCGTCCGGCCCAGCGCGGTCGTGATCCACCCGAGCGAGCCGGGGGCGTCGAGTGCCCGCAACGTCTGGCCCGGTCGCCTGGCGTCGCTGGAAGCGATCGGGGACCGGGTGCGGGTGACGGTGGCCGGTGCGCCGACCCTGCTGGCCGACATCACCGGTCAAGCCGTCGCCGAGTTGCGGCTGATCGCCGGCGACGAGGTCTGGGTCAGCGTCAAGGCCACCGACATCGAGACGTACCCGGCGGCGGCCGGCTCCGGCTAAAGGGCTAGCTCAGCGCCGGGCGGCCGGCAGGCCCGAGCCGCTGTCCTCGGCCACGAAGTACAGCGGCCGGCGCTGGGTCTCGGCGTACAGGCGCCCGACGTACTCCCCGAGCAGGCCGAGGCACAGCAGCTGGACGGCGCCCATGAACAGCAGCGCCACGGTGATCGAGGCCCAGCCCGGCACGGTGGCCCCGGCGAAGTAGGCGATGACGGAGGCGACGCCGAGGACGAAGCAGACGGCGAAGCCGCCGGCCCCGAGCCAGGTCGCCAGCCGCAGGGGTGCGGCGGTGAAGGAGGTGATGCTGTCGGTTGCCAGGCGCACCATCTTCGACACGGGGTACTTGGTCTCCCCCGCCGCCCGGGCCGACCGGGTATAGGTGACCGTGGCGCTCGGGAAGCCCAGCCACGGAATGAGCAGTCGGTAGACGCGATGGCGCTCGGGCAGGCTTCTCAGCGCCTCGACCGCGGCCCGGCTCATCAGCCGGAAGTCGCCGGCATGGGCGGGCACCTGGGGGCCGGCGACGCGGCGGGCGAGGCCGTAATACATCCCGGCCGTACCCCGCTTGAAGGCGCTGTCGGCGCGCCGGTCGGCCCGCACCGCGTACACGACGTCGACCTGCTCCCGCATCGCCGTCGCCACCATGTCGCCGATCAGCTCCGGCGGGTCCTGCAGGTCGGCGTCGATCGTGACCACGTAGTCGCCCGCGGCGACATCGAGCCCCGCCGTCAGCGCGGCCTGGTGACCGGCGTTGGCCCGCAGCCGGACGATCCGCACCTGCGGCCAGCCGGCCCGCGCGGCCCGCAGCAGGGTGGCGGTCCCGTCGGCGCTGCCGTCGTCGACGCAGATCAGCTCGTAGGCCATGCCGAGGGCGTCCAGCGCTGCGCGCATCCGGGGCAGGGTCTGCCCGAGCACCGCCTCTTCGTTATACATCGGCACGACGACGCTCAGCATCATCCGACCTCGGTGTTGGCTGTCGTGGGCTCGGCTGTGGCTTCTAGGGCAGACTGCTTCGCGTGGATGCCGCCGAGGTTAGCAAGCTGGCCACCCTGGAGGACCGTCACTGGTGGTATCGCGAGCGGCGCTGGCTCCTGGCCCGGGAGCTCGCCCGGCTCGACCGGCCGCCCGGCGTCGCGATCGACATCGGCGCGGCGGGCGGTGGGAACACCCGGGTGCTGGCCCAGCACGGCTGGCGCGAGCTGGTCGTGGAGTACGGCGAGGAAGGAGCCGTCACGGCCGCGGCCCGGGGGCTGCGCGCCATCCGCGGCGACGCCACCGCGCTGCCGTTGCGCCCGGGCGTGGTCGACCTGGTCGTCGCCTTCGATGTCCTCGAGCACATCGACGACGACGACGCGGCAGCCGCCGAGATCGCCCGCGTGCTGCGCCCGGGCGGCACGCTGCTGGTCGCGGTGCCCTGCGACATGGACCTCTGGTCGGCGCACGACGTCGCGGTCCACCACGTCCGGCGCTACGACCGCGACGGTTTGCGCCAGCTGGTTTCCGGCGCCGGCCTGGTGATCGAGGACCTGCACAGCTGGAACGTCCTGCTGCGTCCGGTCGTACGCCTGCGCCGGCGCAGCTCGACGGAGAGCGACCTGACCGAGCTGCATCCGGTCGTCAATGCCGGGCTCACCACCGTCATCCGGGCCGAGCGATACCTGCCCGTCCGCGGGCGCAGGGGCGTCTCCCTGCTGCTGCGGGCGCGCCGCCCGGGCTGACCGGAGAAGCGGGGACGCCGCAGCGGGCGGCTGGCTACATTGGACGGGTGAGCGAGCGCCTGCGGCTCGGCGTCATGGGCGGCACCTTCGACCCGGTGCACCACGGCCACCTCGTCGCTGCCAGCGAGGCCGCCACCCTCTTCGAGCTCGACCAGGTCGTTTTCGTCCCCACCGGCCAGCCGTGGCAGAAGGGTGCGGGCGAGGTCACCCCGGCCGAGGACCGGTATCTGATGACGGTCATCGCGACGGCGTCCAACCCCCGCTTTACGGTGAGCCGGGTCGACGTGGACCGGGCCGGCCCGACGTACACGATCGACACGCTGCTCGACCTGCGGGCGATGTACGGGCCGGACGTCGAGATGTTCTTCATCACCGGGGCCGACGCGCTGGCGCAGATCCTGTCCTGGCGGCGGGCCGACGAGCTGTTCGAGCTGGCGCACTTCGTCGGGGTGACGCGCCCGGGGTACGACCTGGCCGACGCGCACCTGCCGGATGGCGTGGTCACGCTGGTCGAGATCCCGGCCATGGCCATCTCCTCCAGCGCCTGCCGGGAGCGGGTGCGGGACGGCCGGCCGGTCTGGTATCTGGTGCCCGACGGCGTGGTGCAGTACATCGACAAGCGCCGGCTCTACCGGTCGGCGCCCGGGTGAGTCCGCGCCACGCCCGGCCGGAGGGGCCCGGCGAGTCCAGCACGGTCGCCGTACCGCTGCAGCGGGAGCCGGCCGCCCGGCCCGGGGAGCCAGCGTCCAGCGCCGTCGCCACTCCGGCCCGCCCGCCGGCGCCACCGGGCCGAGCCGCCCGCCGCGGTCGGCCCCGGGGTGGTCGGCCCCGGGGTGGTCGGCCCCGGGGTGGTCGGCTGCTGGCTGCGGCGGCAGCGGTGGTCGTACTGGCCGGGGGGAGCGCCCTCGGCGCCTACCGGTGGCAGCACCGAGCTGTCACCAGCCCGTCGGTGCCGGCGGAGGCGGCGGCCCGTTCCCAGCGCACCCTGCTCGTGCAGGTCCGCGGTGCGAACGGCGATGCCCAGGCCAGTGTCCTGCTGGCCAGCGACCGGCGGGCGCGGCAGGCGGTGATGTTGCTGGTGCCCGACCGGGTCGTGGCCCAGGTGCCGGGCAGCGGCACCGCGCCCTTCGGCCAGGCGGTCGGCCGGCCCGGTGGCGCGGCGCTGTCCCGCAGCACGCTGGCCGACCTGATTGGGGTCGACGTCGACGCCTCCTGGGTGCTGGACCAGCCGACCTTCGCTCGCCTCGTCGACTCCGTCGGCGGGATCGACGTCGACGTCGACACCGACATCGTGGTCGCCCCCAAGGGCGGGCGCCCGGTCGTCGAGGTGCCCAAGGGGGCCGGCCGGCGGCTCAGCGGCGCGCAGGCCCTGGCCGTGCTGGCCTACCGCGGACCGGGCGAGGAGGAGGTGCAGGCGTTACCACGGGTGCAGCACGTGATGGCGGCGCTGCTGCGCCGGTTGCCCGCAGCCGGCGCGTTCGGCCGGTTCGCCGCCGGCCTGGGCGCGGGTTCGGAGCTGAGCGACAGCGCGACGGCCACCGGCGTCCTCGACGGCGTACGCACCGATGACGCCGCCGACCTGACCAGCTATCAGATCCTGCCGGTGCTCCCTATCGACGGCGGTGGCGCGCCGGTGTACCGCATCGACGCGTCGGCGCTGACCACGCTGGTCCACGAGTCGCTGGCGGCCTCGCGACTCCCCGGCCGGACAGCGACCGGCAACCGCGTCCTCGTCCTCAACCAGGCCGGCGGGGTCGGGTTGGGTCAGAAGGTTCGCGACCGGATCGTGCCACGCGGCTTCGTCTTCGTCGACTCGCGAAATCAGACACCGTTCGGTCGCCGGCAGACCGTCGTCGTGGTGTTCGACGCCACGCCGCAGACCCGGGCCCGAGCCGCCCGGCTGGCTGCCGCCTTGGGCCTGCCGGCGGCGCCGATCCAGATCTCCGCACGGGCCCAGAACATCGCCGACCTGCTGGTCGTCCTGGGCCGCGACTTCCGGGCGTGAGACGCTGAATCGACCCGCCCGTGATTCCAAGAGGTGTCAGTGACCGCATCAGAGCGCGCCATCGAGCTGTCGCTGGCGGCCGCGCAGGCCGCCGCCGACAAGCTAGCCACCGACGTGGTGATCCTCGACGTCAGCGAGCAGCTGGTCATCACCGATGCCTTCATCATCGCCTCGGCGCCCAGCGAGCGACAGGTGCAGTCGGTCGTCGACGCGGTGGAGGAGCGGCTGCGCGGGCTGGGGGCTAAGCCGGTGCGCCGCGAGGGGGAGCGGGCCGGACGCTGGGTCCTGCTCGACTATGTCGAGGTGGTCGTGCACGTGCAGCACGCCGAGGAGCGCGCGTTCTACGGCCTCGAGCGGCTGTGGAAGGACTGTCCGGCCATCCCGTTCGTCGACGCGGCGGCCGGCGTCTCCTCGGCGTGAGCCCGCCGCGACGGCTCATCCTGTGGCGGCACGGGCGCACGGATTGGAATGCCACCGGCCGCGGCCAGGGCCAGCTCGACATTCCGCTGGACGACACCGGTCGCCGGCAGGCCAAGCTGGCGGCGCCGTACCTCGCCGCGTTGGCTCCCGACGCCATCGTCGCAAGTGACCTCTCGCGGGCCGCCGAAACGGCCGCCGCCGCGGCGGAGCTGACCGGCCTGCCGGTCGGCTACGACCCGCGCCTGCAGGAGATCCACCTCGGCATCATGCAGGGCCTAACCCGTTCGCAGGCACAGGCTCGGCACCCGGCCGAGATGGCGGCCTTCGAGGCCGGCGACTCCGCGGCCGGTGGCCGGGAGCCTCAGGAGGCACTGGTGGCGCGCGCCGTGCCCGCCGTCCTGGAGCCGGCCGGCGACACGGTCCTGGTGGTCAGCCACGGCGGGACGATCCGCGCGGTGCTGAATTCCCTGCTCGACATCCCGCGCCCGCGCTGGCGCTACGCCCTCGGCCCGCTCGGCAACTGCCGGTGGTCGGAGCTCTTGCGGCGGGGTGACGGCTGGCAACTCGTCGTGCACAACACTGGACCGGACCTGGTGCCCGACGACAGCCAGGTGACCGCCCAGGATATTGAGCCTGCGCGCTGAGCCGGCGGCACGCTAGGATCCCGGCATGCGCAGCTTCGTCCGCCTGCTCCTTGCCGGGCCGCGCTGACCTTCCTGGCCCTCGCCACTCGTCAGCGCGGCAGCCCTCGCATCATGCGAGGGCTTTTTGTTGCCCGCCTCGAGCCTGCCCCGCCGGAAGGAAGCGACGACGAAGATGGCTGATTCCCCCGCCCAGCGCTACGACTGGCGATCCGTCGAAGAACGATGGCTACCCGTTTGGGAGAAGCTGGACCCGTTCCGGGCCGGCGGATTCGGCGCCGGCAAGCCGAAGAAATACATCCTGGACATGTTTCCGTACCCGTCCGGGGATCTGCATATGGGACACGCGGAAGCGTTCGCGATCGGCGATGCGATCGCCCGCTACTGGGTGCTGCGGGGCTACGACGTCCTGCATCCGATCGGGTGGGACGCCTTCGGCCTGCCGGCGGAGAATGCCGCGATCCGGCGCAACGAGCACCCGGCCGACTACACCTACGCCAACATCGAGACCCAGGCGCGGTCGTTCAAGCGCTACGCGATCTCCTTCGACTGGTCGCGCCGGCTGAACACCTGCGACCCCGACTACTACCGCTGGACCCAGTGGCTGTTCCTGCGCTTTTTCGCACGCGGGCTGGCCTATCGCAAGGCCTCACCGGTCAACTGGTGCCCGCAGGACCAGACGGTGCTGGCCAATGAGCAGGTTGTCGCCGGCCGGTGCGAGCGGTGCGGGGCCGAGGTCACCAAGCGTAATTTGACCCAGTGGTATTTCCGTATCACCGAGTACGCCGACCGGCTGCTGGCCGACATGGCGCCGCTGGAGGGCACCTGGCCCGAGCGCGTACTGCTGATGCAGCGCAACTGGATCGGCCGCTCGACCGGTGCCGAGGTCGGCTTCGCCGTCGAGGGCCGCGAGGAGCCGGTCACGGTGTTCACCACCCGCCCGGACACCTTGTACGGCGCGACCTTTTTCGTCGTAGCAGCCGATTCTGCGCTGGCCGCCGAGCTGTGCGCGCCCGAGCAGCAGGCGGCCTTCGATGCCTACCTGGAGCAGGTCCGCCGGCTGAGCGACATCGAACGCCAGTCGACGGACCGCGACAAGACCGGCGTCTTCCTGGGCCGCCACGCGGTGAATCCGATCAATGGTGAACGGATTCCGGTCTGGGCAGCTGACTACGTGCTGGCCGACTACGGCACCGGCGCCATCATGGCCGTGCCGGCTCACGACCAGCGCGACCTGGACTTTGCCCGCGCCTTTGAACTGCCGGTGCGGATGGTCGTCGACACCGGCGAGCCCGACCCGGCTGTCTCCTATATCGCGACGACGGGCGACGGCGTGCTGGTCAATTCCGGCCCATACGACGGAATGGGAAAATCTGGCGCGATCGAGCGGGTCACCGCCGACCTGGCCTCGCGAGGTGCCGGGTCGCCGGCGGTCAATTACCGCCTGCGGGACTGGCTGCTGTCCCGGCAGCGCTTCTGGGGTGCGCCGATCCCGATCGTGCATTGCCAAGCGTGTGGCGAGGTGCCGGTCCCCGACGAGCAGTTGCCGGTCGTCCTGCCCGACCTGCGCGGGGCCGCACTGGCCCCCCGGGGGGTGTCCCCGCTGGCCTCGGCGACCGACTGGGTTTCGGTGCCCTGCCCGCGCTGCGGCGGTCCGGCTACCCGGGACACCGACACCATGGACACCTTCGTCGACTCGTCCTGGTATTTCCTGCGCTACTGCTCCCCGTCCTATGCCGACGGGCCTTTCGACGTTGCCGCGGTACGCGAATGGATGCCGGTGGACCAGTACGTCGGGGGCGTGGAGCACGCGATCCTGCACCTGTTGTACAGCCGGTTCTTCATCAAAGTGCTGCAGGATATGGGTTTGATTGATTTCGGCGAGCCTTTCCTGGCCCAGCTGAATCAAGGGCAGGTGATCAACCAGGGCAAGTCGATGTCGAAGTCACTGGGCAACGGCGTGGACCTGGGGGCGGAATTGGACGCTCATGGCGTGGACGCGATCCGGGTGACGGTGATGTTCGCCGGGCCGCCCGAGGAGGACAAGGACTGGGCCGACGTCTCCCCCGCGGGGTCGGGGAAGTTCCTGGCCCGGGCTTGGCGGGTGTGTGCCGACGTCGGTGCGGCCGGCTCGTCCGCTGCCGCGGGGGGCGCCGGAGATCCGGAGGTCCGCCGGGGCGTCGCGCGCCTGGTGCACGAGGTGACCGGGCTGGTGGAGGCGTACCGCTTCAATGTCGCCATTGCCCGGCTGATGGAGCTGACCTCGCTGCTGCGCCGGGCGATCGATTCCGGGGTCGGCGCGAGCGACCCGGCCGTCCGCGACGGTGCCGAGTCGCTGGCAGTGCAGCTGAGCATCTTCGCCCCGTACACCGCCGAGGACTGCTGGGCCTCGCTCGGCCATGACGCCGAGAGCGGGGACCTGGTGGGGCGCAGCGACTGGCCGGTGGTCGACCCGGCGTTGCTGGTGCAGGAGTCGGTCACCTGCGTCGTGCAGGTGGCCGGCAAGGTGCGCGCCCGCCTGGAAGTGTCGCCGGACATCGGCGAGGCCGCCCTGCGGGATGCCGCGCTGGCCGATGAGGCCGTGCGGCGGTCGGTGGGGGACCGCGAGATCCGTGCCGTCATCGTGCGGCCGCCGCGGCTGGTCAACATCGTTCCCGTCTGACTCTCCGCGCCGGCGGATCCCAGGCCGTCCACAGCGGTGGTGACATCCACAGTGGGCCGGGGATCGGGCTTGCCGAGGTCCTGATCGGCGCAGGGTGGCCGGGTGCCCCTCCTCTACCGCCGGCCCGATGCGGCTTCCGTGGCCGCGGCGCGGGGCCGGTTGGGGCGGCTCGGCGGGGTTTCGCCGGCTGAGCTTGCGTCGGGTGACCCTGCGCCGGGCGTGCCGCCGGCGCCCCCGCTGCCGCACGCCCGGCCGGCCGAACCGCTGGCCTGGCCGCCGGCGACGGCGGCCCCGGCATCTCCGGTTACGGCTGTCGCAGCATCGGCCGGGGTGGACCGGGACGCCGGATCGTGGCCGCTGGGCGCAGCGGCGACCCGTTGGTCGGCCTGGCGGGAGGCGTTCGTCCCCGCGTCCCTGCGTCAGGCCCGGCTGGACCCGGGTCGGCGGGCCGTCGCGGCACTGGCCGCCGTGGCGATCCTGGCGGCGGCCCTGGCCGGCTACGGTGTCTGGCGCTCGCGCCCCCGGCCGGTCGAGGTCAAGGTGCCGGCCGTCATCGCCGCCGGCGCGTCCGCGGTCCGCAGCAGCGGCCCGACGGTAGTGGTCGCCGTGGCCGGCGGAGTACGGCGGCCCGGGGTCATCACCTTGCCGGGCGGGTCGCGGGTCACCGACGCGATCAAAGCAGCCGGCGGCGTGCGGCCTGGGGTGAACATCGGCCTGCTCAACCTGGCCCGCCGGCTGATCGACGGAGAGCAGGTCGTCGTTGGTGCCTCCGCGTCGGCCGCAGCGGCGGCAGCGGCGGCCGGCCCAGTCGGCCCGGCGGGCGCCGGGACCAGTGCCACCAGCGGCCCGTTGAGCCTCAACACCGCGACGGCACAACAGCTGGACGCCCTGCCTGGCGTGGGGCCGGTGCTGGCGGCCCGGATTGTCACCTATCGGGAGGCTCACGCCGGCTTCAAGTCTGTCGACCAGCTGAGGGAGGTGACCGGCATCGGTGAGGCGAAATTCGCCGACCTGAAGTCGCTGGTGGTGGTGTGAGCACAGCGGTGGCACCCGCTGACAGCAGCTTGGCCAGCCGTAAAGCGCCTGCGTTGCGCCAGCTCGACCTGCGCCTGGCCGGGGTGACCACCTCGGCTTGGCTGGTGACCTGGGTCGGCCTTGGGAAGCCGGCGATCGCGGCCGGCGCCATGGCAGTGGTGGCGTTGCTGGCGCTTCCGCTGGTCCTGCAGCGCCGCCGCCCCGCCTCAGCCGCAGTCGCAGTCATCCTGGTCGGCGTTGTCGCCGGAGCCGTGAGCACCGGGTTGCGCGTGTGGGCGCGCGACGCCAGCCCGCTGGCAACGCTGGGCCGCCAACGGGCGGCCGTCACGCTGCAGCTCGTCGTTGTCGACGACCCACGGCCGGTGAGCCGGCCCTCGGCCTTCGGCCCGCCGCCGCTGGTGGTCCCGGCTCGGGCCACCGCGGTCACCGCAGGCGGCAAGACGACCGAGCTCGGCGGCGCGGTCCTGGTGCTGGCCACCGACCGGCACTGGCGCGGGTTGCTGCCCAGCCAGCGGCTGACGGCCGTGGGCCGGCTCTCTGCGCCGCGAGGTGGTGACCTGACCGTCGCCGTGCTGTCCGCCCGCGGGCCACCGACCGGCGTCGGACCGCCGTCCCTCCTCCAGCGGATGGCCGGCCGCCTGCGGTCGGGCCTGCGCGAGGCGTGCCGCGGGTTGTCACCCAAGGTCCGCGGCCTGCTGCCCGGGCTCGTCATCGGCGACACCTCCGGACTCGATCCGGCGCTGGCCAACGACTTCCGGACCACCGGTCTCACTCACCTGGTCGCCGTCAGCGGCACCAACTGCGCGATCGTCTGCGGCACGGTGCTGCTGCTGGCGCGTCGCCTGCGGGCCGGTCCACGGGCGGCGGCCGTCATCGCCGGGCTATCCCTGGTGGCCTTCGTCGTGCTGGTCCGGCCCTCGCCCAGCGTCCTGCGGGCAGCGGTGATGGGTGCCCTCGCGCTGCTCGCGCTGGCGCTGGGCCGCACGCGAGAAGCCGTACCCGGCCTGTGTGCCGCCTCCCTGCTGCTACTGCTGGTCGACCCGCCGCTGGCCAGGTCGGCCGGTTTTGCCTTGTCGGTCCTCGCCACCGCGGGCCTGCTCCTGCTAGCCCCGCCGTGGCGCGACGCCCTGCGCCGGCGGCTTCCGGCCGGCTGGGCGGAGGCGCTCGCGGTGCCGGCCGCGGCGCAGGTAGCGTGCGCGCCGGTCATCGCGGCCATCAGCGGCCAGGTCGGGATCGTGGCCGTCCTCGCCAATCTGCTCACCGTTCCGGCCGTGGCGCCGGCCACCCTGCTTGGCGTCGCCGCGACGTTGCTTTCGGCCGTCTGGCCGGCCGCAGCCAGCGTCCTGGCCCGCCTCGCCGGGGTGCCCACGGCCTGGCTGGTCACCGTCGCCGAGCACGGTGCCCGCGTTCCCGGCGCGACGCTCGCCTGGCCCGGGGGCGGCACCGGGGGCCTGCTGCTGGCCGGCGCCCTCACGGTCGCGCTGCTGCTCGGTCGGGTCCGCACCATTCGCCGGACAGCATTGTGTGCTGCGTGCGCGGCCGGGCTGGTGGCGCTGCCCTTGCGTACGGTCGCGCCGGGCTGGCCGCCGCCGGGGTGGGTGCTGGTGGTGTGCGATGTCGGCCAGGGGGATGCGCTGGTGCTCAACGCCGGTCCGGGAGCCGCGGTGGTTGTCGACACCGGTCCTGACCCGATCGGCGTCGACCGGTGCTTGCGCCGGCTAGATGTCGGGCGGGTGCCGCTGCTGGTGCTGACCCACCTGCATGCCGATCACGTCGGCGGCGTGGCCGGGGCGCTGCACGGGCGTGCGGTGGGCGCGATCGAGGTGGGGCCGCTGCACGAGCCCGGTGTCACCTGGGCGGTGATCCAGAAGGAGGCGCGGGCCGCCCGGGTGCCGCTCTTGGCCTCGAGCGTCGGGGAGCGGCGGGTGATCGGCCCGCTGTCACTGCAGGTGCTGGCGCCGGCAGCCGCCCTCCACGGCACCCGCTCGGACCCCAACAACAGCTCGATCATGCTGCGGGTGCGCGTGTCCGGTCGCACCCTGTTGCTGGCCGGCGACGCCGAGGTCGAGGCTCAGGCTGCCCTGCTCGCCACCGGCCAGGACCTGCACGCCGACGTACTCAAGGTGGCTCACCATGGCTCGGCGTATCAGGATCCGGCCTTCCTCGCCGCCGTCCACCCAGCGGTCGCGCTGGTGTCCGTCGGCGCCGGCAACACCTACGGGCACCCGTCGCCGCCGACGCTGCGGCGGCTGCAACTGCTCGGCGCCCAGGTGCGCCGCACCGACCGCGACGGCGACCTGGCCGTGTCCGTACGGGCGGGACGGCTCTTCGTCACCACCACCGGCACCGTCCGCACCGGTCAGCCGGTGCGCAGATCCGCGGCGCGGGGACCGCCCGACCTCTGGTCGAGGCCGGCGCGCCGGTCGGGCTGGGCCGTGATTGGCCTGACCGCTGCCGGGGGGCGTGCGACGATGCTCGCCATGCCTGCCGACGTTCTCAGCCCGCTGCGCCTAGTGGTGGGCGACGAGGACCTCTTGGTCTCCCGCGCCGTCTCCGCCGTGGTCCGCGCGGCCCGCGCGGCCGATCCGCAGGCCGAGGTGCACGACGTCCCTGCGGCTGAGCTGAGCGCCGGCGCACTGGCCGAGATGCTTAGCCCGTCACTGTTCGGCGGCCGCCGGCTGGTCATCCTGCGCGACGGTCAGGATGCCGGGAAAGACACCGCGGCGGCGGTGCTCGCGCAGGCCGGCAACCTTGCGACCGAGGTTACGTTGCTGGTCACGCACCTCGGCGGCGCCAAGGGCAAGGCGCTGATGGACAGTCTGCGCAAGGCCGACGCGGTGGTGGTCAACTGCGCCAAGCTCCGCCGGCCCAGCGAGCGCTCGGCTTTCATCCGCGACGAGGTACGCACGGCGGGGGGCACTGTCGACGAGGCCGCGGTGCAGGCTCTGACCGAGGCAGTGGGCACGGACCTGCGTGAGCTTGCGTCAGCCTGCGCCCAGCTGGTCAGCGACACCGGCGGAGCCGTCGACGCCGCGGCGGTGGCGCGCTATCACCGCGGTCGGGCCGAGGTGACCGGCTTCGCCGTTGCCGACAACGCGCTGGTCGGCGACATCGCCGGGGCCCTGTCGTCCCTGCGCTGGGCCCTGTCGCTCGGCGTGGACCCGGTCCCCATCGCCGACGCCATCGCCGACGGAATCCGTTCGGTATCACGCGTCGCGGCCGCCGGCGGGGCCAACCAGATCGCGCTCGCAAGTAGCTTGCGGATGCCCCCGTGGAAGGTCGAACGTGCGGCTCGGCAGGGCCGCGGCTGGACGGCGGCCGGGCTCGAGCGGGCCATGGCGCTGGCAGCCAACCTCAACGCCGACGTCAAAGGCACCGCCGGCGACTCGGTGTACGCGCTGGAACGCACGGTGCTGGGAATCGCGGCGGCGCGATCGGGGCGGGACGGGAGCCTCGGTTAGCGCTGCCGGTGCGACATCCGGCGCGGTCCTCGGCGTCGAGCCGAAGCAGGGACTACTTAGAGCGCGGCGGCCCGTCGCGCCATCGCCGACTTCTTGTTGGCTGCCTGGTTGGCGTGGATCACGCCCTTGCTCGCGGCCTTGTCCAGCGCGCGTCCCGCGCTGCGCAGCTCCGCCGTGACCGCTTCGCGATCCCCGGTGTCAGCGGCCGCGCGGAAGCGGCGGACAGCCGTCTTGACCGACGAGCGGACCGACTTGTTGCGCAGGCGCGCCGCCTCGTTGGTGCGGTTGCGCTTGATCTGGGATTTGATGTTTGCCACGCGTGCGCCTCTGCCGTCGATGTGCGGGTGGGTTGCCTTGCCACGGCTGGCCGTCTCGCCGCCGCATTGTTGACCTCAGGGTACCAGTGGCTCGATGGCTTCCCGGAGCAGCGCTCCGACGTCACCGAGGACGTGCCGTCCGCCTTCGACCACCGTCCTGCCGTCGACGATCACCGTGGTGACATCGGCTGCGGTCGCCACCAGCAGCACCTGGGCCGGTGAGGCACCCGCAGTACGTGGGCTGGCGAGGCTCACGGCAACCAGGTCGGCTCGGGCGCCGACTTCCAGCCGTCCGCCGTCCCAGCCGATGCTCTGGTGCCGGGTCAGCGCCCTCAGCAGCTCCGCCGGCGTGAAGCGGCCGCGTTGCTGGGAGCGCAGCCGCTCGTGCATCTCCAAGGCGCGCCCCTCGGCGAGCAGGTCGATCACCCCCTGCTGGTCGCTGCCCAGCGACAGCGGCGCGCCGGCATCGAGCAGCGCGCGGGCCGGGCCGATGCCGTCGCCGAGATCGGCCTCGGTGGTGGGGCACAGGCACGCGGTGGTGCGGGTTCGGCCGAGCCGGGCGATGTCGGCGGCGCTGGCATGCGTGGCGTGGACCGCGGTCGTCGCCGGACTAAGCAGGCCGGCCTCGTCGAGCATCGCGGTCGGAGTACGCCCGTAGAAGCCCAGGCACGCGGCGTTCTCCGCCGGCTGCTCGGACAGGTGCACATGCAGGGGGCGGCCGGCGGCCGCGGCGGCGACCGACGGAAGCGCCGGCAAGGGCACCGCGCGCACGGAGTGGACCGCCACCCCGACCCGCATCCCCGGCGACGGCGCCAAGGCGTCCACCCGCTCGGCCCACGCGTCGGCGCTGCCGTCACTGAACCGCCGCTGGGTCTCATCGAGTCCCACGTGGCCGTCAGCGGTCAACCCACCGGCCAGATAGCACGTGTCCAGCAGGGTGAGCCGCAGGCCTGCGTCCACGGCGGCCTGCCGCAGCGCCTCGGCCATCGCGTTGGGGTCGCGGTAGCGCACTCCGCCCGGCGCGTGGTGCAAGTAGTGGAATTCCCCGACGGCGGTCACTCCGGCCAGCACCATTTCGGCGTACGTCGCCCGGGCGAGCGCCAGATACTTGTCCGGGCTGAGCCGGCCGGCCAGGGCGTACATCCGCTCGCGCCAGGTCCAGAACGTGCCGCCGCCTTCGTGGGTACGCCCGCGCAGCGCACGGTGGAAGGCGTGGCTGTGGCAGTTGGCCAAGCCGGGCAGGACGACGCCGGCGAGGTGGCTCGCGCCGGCCGGCTCGGCTCCGGCGGTGACGGCCGTGAAGCGGCCCTGCGATTCCTCGAAGAGCACCGACCGCGCCAGACCGGTCGGCAGCAGGCCGTAGTCGGCGAACCACCTCATCGGCAGAGATCGGCCAGGACTTCGGTCAGCGCCGCGACGCCGGCCAGGCAGTCGGAGCGCTCCGCGTGCTCGGCCGGTGAATGCGAGACGCCGGTCGGATTGCGGACGAAGAGCATCGCCGCGGATACCCCGGCCAGCGCCAGGATTCCGGCGTCGTGGCCGGCTCCCGTCCCCATCAGCGGCGCGCCGACGACGAGGGTGGACAGCTGGGCCGTCAGGGCCGGGTCGAAGGACGTCTCGTCGGTGAAAGACTCCTCGACGGCGCCGGTGCCCGCGGCCGCAGCCACCGCTTCCGCCACTGAGCGGACCTCAGCGGCCACCGGCCCGCGGGCGTCCAGCCAGGCCGTCACCCGCGCGGCGATCGCGTTGACGCCGTTGGGCTCGACCCGCACCTTTCCCACCGTGGCAAGGCAATCGCGCGCCTCAGCGGCGCGCCGGGCGGCCAGGACCACCGCCGCCAGATCGAGCATCGGGTCGCGGCGATCGGCCAGCGCGGTAGTCCCGGCATGGTTGGCCTCGCCGACGAGATCGAGGCGCCACCGGCCGTGCGGCCAGATCGACGCGCCGACGGCCACCGGCCGGTCCAGCTCCACCAGCCGGCGGCCCTGCTCCACGTGCAGCTCGACAAAGGTGCCGACGCGCCGCAGGGTTTCGGCGTCGCGGCCCAGGTGCTCGGGGTGGTGGCCGGCGGCCGCCATCGCGTCGGCCAGACTCACCCCGTCGGCATCGCGCAGCCCACGGGCGCGGTCGGGGTCGAGCGCCCCGGTGATGATCCGCGAGCCCGCGCACGCCACCCCGAATCGAGCTCCTTCCTCGTCGCCAAAATTCACTACCCCGAGCGGTACGGACGGCACGAATCCGCGCTCCCGTAAGGCGTCCACCGCGGCGAAGGCCGACACCACCCCGAGCGGGCCGTCGAAGGCCCCGCCGTCGGGCACCGAATCCAGGTGCGAACCGACGGCCACGCCACGGCCGGAACCGACGGCCACGCCACGGCCGGAACCGACGGCCACGCCACGGCCGGCATCGACGGCCCCACGGTCGGCAAAGCCGGAGCGGTCCGGGTCGCCCCACCAGGCCCACTGGTTGCCGGCCCGATCGGCGGTCAGGTCGAGACCGCGGGCCGAGGCCTCGCCGGCGAACCACTCCCGCAGCGCGGCGTCGGCCGCCGTCCAGGCATACCGCCGGTAGCCGCCGCTCGCGGCGTGCCGCCCGATCGGCAACAGCGCCGACCACATGCGGTCGAAGTCCCCGCCGGCGGCCGCGCCCTGTGCTGCCATTGCCTGCAGCCTCGCACATCGAGCGGCCGGGGCACCGGCCGTGGCGTGGGACGATCACGTCGTGCAACACACCGATCCGGCCCGGATCCGGAACTTCTGCATCATCGCCCACATCGACCACGGCAAGTCGACGCTGGCCGACCGGATGCTGGAGCTGACCGGGGTCATCGAGGCGCGCCAGATGCGCGCGCAGTACCTCGACCGGATGGACATCGAGCGCGAGCGCGGCATCACCATCAAGGCCCAGGCGGTGCGCCTGCCCTGGGACGGCCACGTGCTCAATCTGATCGACACGCCCGGCCACGTCGACTTCACCTATGAGGTGTCCCGCTCGCTCGCAGCTTGCGAAGGCGCCGTGCTGCTGGTCGACGCCGCCCAGGGGATCGAGGCGCAGACCTTGGCCAATCTCTATCTGGCGCTGGAGAACGACCTCAATGTGATTGCCGTCCTTAACAAGATCGACCTGCCGGCCGCCCAGCCGGACCGCTACGCCGAGGAGATCGCGCACGTCATCGGCTGCGAGCCTGGGGACGTGCTGCGGGTTAGTGCTAAGACCGGCGTCGGCGTCACGCAATTGCTGGACAAAATTGTGAAAGAGATTCCGGCCCCCAGCGGCGACCCGGATGCGCCGCTGCGGGCGCTGATCTTCGACAGCGTGTACGACGCCTACCGCGGCGTCATCACCTACGTACGCGTGGTCGACGGAGCGCTGACCACCCGCGACCGTGGCCTGATGATGTCCAGCCGCAACGCCCACGAGGTGCTCGAGGTCGGCGTCATCTCCCCGGAGCCCAAAGCGCGCGAGCAGCTCGGCGTCGGCGAGGTGGGCTACGTCATTCCTGGCGTCAAGAACGTCCGGCAGGCCCGGGTCGGCGACACCCTGACCACCGAGAAGCGGCCGGCGACGACTGCGCTGGGCGGCTACCGCGACCCGTTGCCGATGGTGTATTCCGGCCTCTATCCGGTCGACGGCTCCGAATACCCCGAATTGCGCGACGCGCTGGACAAGCTGCAGCTCAACGACGCCGCCCTGGTCTACGAGCCGGAGACCTCGACCGCGCTGGGCTTCGGCTTCCGCTGCGGCTTCCTCGGCCTGCTGCATATGGAGATCGTGCGCGAGCGGCTGGAGCGCGAATTCAACCTGACCCTGATCTCGACGGCGCCCAACGTCGTCTATACGGTGGCGATGGAGGACGGCAGCGAGCGCACCGTCACCAATCCGAGCGACTGGCCCGAGAGCAAGATGACCGACGTACGCGAGCCGGTGGTCAAGGCGATGGTGATCGCGCCGAGTGAATACATCGGCGCCATCATGGAGCTGTGCCAGTCCCGGCGCGGGGTGCTTCAGGGCATGGACTATCTCTCGCAGTCGCGGGTGGAATTGCGCTACACCTTGCCGCTCGGCGAGATCATCTTCGACTTCTTCGACCAGCTGAAGTCACGCACCCGCGGCTACGCCAGCCTGGACTACGAGCCGGCCGGCGCAGAGGCCGCCGACCTGGTCAAGGTCGACATCCTGCTTCAGGGGGAGACGGTCGACGCCTTCTCCTCGATCGTGCACAAGGACAAGGCCTATGCCTACGGCACGGCGATGACGGCCAAGCTGCGCAAGCTGATCCCGCGGCAGCAGTTCGAGGTGCCGATCCAGGCCGCGATCGGCTCGCGGGTGATCGCCCGGGAGAACATCCGCGCCATCCGCAAGGACGTGCTGGCCAAGTGCTACGGCGGCGACATCACCCGCAAACGCAAGCTGCTGGAGAAGCAGAAGGAAGGCAAGCGCCGGATGAAGACGATCGGCCGGGTCGAGGTGCCGCAGGAGGCCTTCATCGCCGCGCTGTCGACCGGCGACACCGACTGACCGCTGCGGCCGGCCAGGCTACTTCGGAGTCGGTGCCGGCTCGACGACGAAGCGGACCTGCGGGTCGGCCACACCCCCGGCGGCCCATCGGCCGGTAGCAGCCGACCAGGAGTGGCCGAGGTAGCTGACCTTCGCCAGCCGGTAGGCCCTGGCATGGGCGACCAGCCAGCCGGCGAGCGCCCAGCCCCGCACCGGGTCGGCCACCGGGCGGTCGAGGGCATGCCCGCCGAAGTCGGCCAGCAGGCCCGCGGCCAACCCGCTGGGCGTGGCGGCGAAGTGGCGGACGGTGCAGGCCACCGCGGCGCCGGCATGGCCGGTCAGCGCCTGGGCCAGCGACCGGGCTTGCGGCTCCCAGCCCGCGTACGCCGAGCCGTCCGCACTGCGCTGCACCTTCTGTGCCGCGTCAGCGACCGGCAGATCCTGCCACCCGCGGACGGCGACGAGGTGGGCGTAGAAGCGGGCGGCGGCGTAGCGGGGGTCGCTGATCTGCCGGGGGGTGCCCCAGCCCTGCGAGGGTCGCTGTTGGAACAAGCCCAGGGAGTCCCGGTCGCCGTAGGGCAGGTTGCGCAGCTTCGACTCCTGCAGTGCGGCGGCCAGGGCCACGGTGACCGCATGCGGGGGGAGGCCGCGGCTCGACCCCACGGCGGCGATGACGGCGGCGTTGGCCGTCTGCTCCGGCTCCAGGTCGACCGTCCGGCCCAGCGCCGTGATCACGCAGCCGTCGGCGGGCACGATCGGCGCCCCCCGGAGCCACCGGTCCAGCGCCACCCCGCCGACCGCGGTAGCCGCGCCGAGCACCACCACCAACCCGAGGGCAACGAGCAGCCGCCCCCGACGTGTCATTGCTCCATGATGCCGGGAGCGGAGCCCTGGTCGGGCTCGCCGGCCAGCCAGGACGGGTCCCGTTTGGCGGCGAAGGCGGCCATCCCCTCACGCCCCTCGGCGCTCATGAAGTGCCGGGCGGACAGGGCGGACAGCTCGCTCAGGTCCACCGGCGATGGCACCGGCCTGCGCCGCAGGAGCGCCTTGGTCGCGGCCATCGCGGCCGGGGCGCCACGCAGCAGCATCCCGGCGTAGCGACCCACCTCGTCGTCGAGCTGCCCGGTCGGGACCGCGGCCGTCACCAGCCCGATGGCGGCGGCCCGCTCACCGGTGAAGACCTCGCCGGTGAGGAAGAGTTCCTGCGCCGCCCGTGGAGCCAATCGCGACAGCACCGTCGCGCTGATAACGGCCGGCACCACGCCGATCCGTACTTCGGTGAAGGCGAAGGTCACGTCGAGCGCGCAGACGGCCACGTCGCAGGCGGCCAGCAAGCCCAGCCCGCCGGCCCGCGCCGGCCCGGCCACCCGGGCCACCACCGGCTTGGGAGCCTCCCACAGCGCCGCAAGCAGGGCCGGCATGGCGGTCGCCGGCTGGGCTGCCGCGTCGGTGGCGCGTGCCTCGACCAGGTCGGCACCGGAACAGAACGCCCGCCCGGTGTGGCTCAGCACGACCACCCGGACGGCCCGGTCGGCCATCGCCGCGGCCAGCCCAGCGCCCAGCTCGGCCATCAGCCGGGCCGACAGCGCGTTGCGGTTGGCCGGCGAATCCAGCGTCAGGGTGGCCACCGCGCCGTCGGTGTCGGCGCGGACCAGGGGAGTCATCGGCTCACCCTAGATGGCTGGTGCCGAACGGCCCGGTTGTAGCGACTGGGTTGTTGGGCTGGGCTCGTGTCTGGAGTTGATGGGCGGCGAGAGCGCTCGGCCTTTGGCGATGTCGGGACGTCTTCTCGCGCGAACAGGGGCGCTCTGCGGGTGCGCTGGTCTG
>JAABUW010001001.1_pt1 | contig 50513 bp, 44 predicted proteins | sample 5560081 | NCBI WGS metagenome assembly JAABUW01 (sample SAMN10711882, study PRJNA513363) | rock metagenome | isolation source: Antarctica rocks | place: Antarctica: Victoria Land, Knobhead sud | reverse complement strand
CTCCGTTCTAATGCTCTACATCCCCTGAACACATCCCAGCAAAGCAATCGTTCTACATTGTCCCATTTCCGATGTTTTTTTTTGCCTACTTGATTCCTTTCCATACCATCGCAATTGCCTCACCTAGGTGTATGAGTGGTTATCATGCAACATACTGTCCGAATTGGAACTCCCACAAAGAAGCCACTTGCTCGGATCAATCGCCCAAGGTTTCTTGTTGTAGGTCTCTGTCAGAATTTTCGAGTGGTGGGGAGGGCATAAGAAGGCTTAGAAACATTGGGAGGCGGAGTGGTTCCGGACTGCGCTCCATGGCCCAGAAAACAACTCATGAAGAGGAGATTACAATGTGGCAGAGCTTGCCGTTATCTTGGAAAAACCCCGGCGGTGGATACTGAAGGGAAAAAAGCGCCTTGGGATGCACAAAGTCACTGAAGACAGCATGACCGGATTCCATGTTGTTTAACCCGATTCCTCTTATCGCTTAAGCTGTGCATTTAGACCCGAGTTAACGGATTTTTTTTATAAAAGACTTCTATTGGATCGTTAAAATATCTCCTCTTGGAGATTGGTTCTTGTTCGCTGATTGCTGCATTCCTCTAGCGTTCTGCGATCCTCTAGTGGAGAAAACGAAGAGAAGAGAAATATATGGAGGGCGTGTTGAAGGTGTGTGGGTGTACTGCGTGGACAGGTTAATAGCACTCAGTGCGTCTGAAGGTCTGAAGCGAGATGTGGGTCCTAGTGGTAGTGGGGAGGAAGGAACTGGGCAATGTGAAAGGGGAAAAAGGAGTGAAGCGGGAAAAGTAGCGGTTGAGATAACGGGGTTCCAAATTTAGAAGAAGAGGAGTGCAGTGGTCTCATATTTACACATTGATCGTGTTTCCAACATCTCATAATTGCGTCCTCGATACCATCCACAAAGGCTATGTGTCCTGATAGCAGCGAAGCGGAGGTCCAAACCCAGGACCCGGATACGGCTGTGCCCATGTTGACTGGAGACGTCGTAGGGTTTTTCTGCTCACCTGGGCTGGTAAAGGCGATTATGCGGATTCAGAGTCTGGCTTCGGTGAGGCCTTCCAGCCAGTAACCAGCCCTTTTGAGGACTACGGTTCGAGTAGCTAAGAAAGTAAGTCCAACGACCGTGTTCATGATAATTTTCTCTCAGCCGCCACGAACGCGCGAACAACATTTGTGGAAATATTCGTCAGATCTCTCCCAGGTTGCTTTGTGGGCATTGAAAGATAGCAGGAAGTGAAAGCGGAGAGGTGGTGAGTGCGAGCTGGTGTTTCCAGTTCCTAGACCGTGGCTCTGGTAGCTAAGGAAGGTTGGACTGCGAAAGGTGGGCGGGTGAGGGGTGTTGTGAAGTAGTTGGAAGTATAAGGAAAGTAGGAGAAAGTAGGAATCAAATCACCCTCATACCTATGCCCCATCCCTCCTCACCACCCGTCTCGGTAGGCTTTACTGAATCTCGTAATGCGCGAAGTAGCAAGGAGTGTCAGAGATGCTAGCTAACGAAAGATCCACCGGCAACAGCGATGGTTTTTGTTTAGGTAGTGAATGTTTTGTGCCAATGTGGCGAGGGTTCAGTTGTCATTGGGGTGGCGGGGTGGATGTGTGAGTGTGATTGATGGTTGGAGTATGTAATGGGGACTCCTGCGGAGTGAGTGAGTGATTCTCAAGGGGGACAAGAGAGAAAGAGGACGCGGCAGGTTTCAGTGTGGCTGGTCTAAAACATTTTGCAAGTCGAGCTTCTTAGAGTAGGTTGCTATCAGAGCGAGATTTCTAGTAGGCTTTGTTCGCGCGTGATGCAATGGAGATGGTAATTGGTAGGGGTGTGTGTTCTGGATTGAAAGAACGTTGTGTCCGCAAAGAAACGGGAAAGATTCAGGCCGGCTTCGACTTTGTCTTAGCCGACTGATGGAATTGAAATCGGTGGTAAAGCTCAAGGGCTATGAGCTGGTTAGGTGACCCACAAATGCAAGTTGGGTTTTTAGCAGACCTTTTGGCCGGTTATTTCCTGAGCTTCCAGGGTGGTAAAGGATGAAAAGGTTGGCATCCGTTAGACCCTTGATTAGTCTCCTGTATTGGATTTCAAGTATGGCAAAAACGTCAGAGATCGATTTCCGATGCTAATCTGAACAGAATGCCAGCAGTGCCTGCTGGACTAATGCCGCCATGTGATGCAAACGCCTGCTTGACAACAATGCGAGAAGACATCAATACGCGTACAAATGCTTTGAAAGACTCGCTTGAACAACTCAGACTTGGTGCATATCCATTATCCTCACAGCCAATATCATTATCACGTCTCCCAACCAGCTCCCGCTATTACACCGGATGCAGATCTCCATTAATAGGCGGCAACTGTCCCGGGCTCCACATTGGATCACAAGTACCCTTGCAATCAATGGCACTCATGGCTGGCAACTTGACTTCAAAGTCTTGCATGCCGCGCGTAAAGTAGCCGTCGTCGCGAATGGCGGTATCGGGCATGTTTACGCCTGCGCTGCCAGAGGGTGTTTTGCATGTTCGGCGCTTGTAGCCGTGAACGGTGGTGATTTGTTGAGCGGCCCAGATTGAGCTGGTCGATCATGTTAGCTTTTGCTCCTTAGTTGTAACTGTGTAACGAGTTGTCTTACTGGCAAGATTGGTCGGTCCATCTGCAAGATGCAATGTCCAATTTGGTATTGCAGGTCGTCCTCGCCTGTCCGACTGTCAATGTAGTCGTACTTCCAAGTTGGATGCCCGCCAAGTCGAATCCAGTACTAATATCTTTAGAAACCGCCCATTCCGTAGTTGTACAGCTCTGGGCCAAGGCGCCGACATCCTCGTGGCAATCTCCATTGCATCCAATGTTGCCGATTGCTTGGTACCAGTCATTGTACGAGTTTGTGGTGCCAACAAGAAAGTAATCCGTCCTATATATAGTACTATACTTTAGCGTCGTTCCGTGGGGTGAATTGCCAGAAGAATTACCAGCAGTGTGAACCTCCTCCTTGGCCATTGTCACAGTCATTTCCTATAGAACGACCCTCGCCATCTTGCCATTTGCTTGCACCTACAGCCCACGTGGGGTCTGTGTCTTTGGAGTCGCAGGCGGGAAGACCTGTAACAGCTGATTGGATAGCACGAGGAGTGAGATCCTGTACCGAAGCAGGGAGGGCGTAGGCTAGAGGAAGGTTGAAAAGGGCAGCTGCCATGGAACCGGCTTGCACAGCGTTGAGATGCATTGTTGAAAAGTTTGACGAGCGCGACGTTCAAGACGTGATGAGTCAAAGAGGAGGTTAACTGGGACAAATTAAGAGATAAGGTAACGAGAATGTCAAGACCAGCTTAAACGTTGCATCGATTTAGAGATATGTGAGCAGGGGTAAAGGTGGAGTGGAAGCTGGGATGACTGATGGTGTGAGGGTGGAAGAAAGGACGTTTTATATATCATAGCCTCAGACGCGGGATGGAACGAGATATTAGACTTCGAATTGGATAGGGACGGCGTTGCTGATGTAGGAACCATAGCCATGTGTCTAAGGCCCATTAAGCTAATCGTCCGTGACAGACCAGTGGAAAAAGAGCGGCATAGGCCACATGGTCTGGTGGAACGAGAGCGGCTCGGAGGATAAACAATACCAAAGTGAGCCGTGATAGAAGAAGAAGCCATTTTAGGCCAGAAGCGGGCTGGATGTTTCACGTTTCGAGGGGGGCGGGAAGGTCAAGCAAGTAAAGGAGACACGGGCGGGATCTAGTTCTACACACGGGGGCCAGGGGGAGCGGAACACGGGACGGAAACAAAATACAGTTTTACAAGCAGATCGGGTTGTGAGTTGCGAGATTTTGCAAGGCAGATTTTGCAAGGCATTAATGGCGGTCGCCTGGGCGAGGTGGTCTTAATGTCTTATTCTAATTTCTTTGTTCAGGAGCTCGGCGTTGATGTGGCTTCATGCCGCGGTTTCAGCGCCACCTTAGGTATTCTAAGGTACTAACAACGATGATCTGTCTTACTATCCGTACCCCGCACTTTCGCTCATTCTTCGCTTAGTACTCATCGGCCATGTAATGAATGATGTAACCAAATCGGCCACCTAACCAAAATTCCAACCATATTCAACCAACAACCTTCAAAAATCGATCAATATTCAACGCAATGACTTCTACCTACATAGCTATTGAGCATCGAATAAAGAAGGCTATCAACGCCTTAAACACCCGTCAAAACCCGAGTCAAACCGAAATTGCACGCGGATTCGATGTACCTTTGCAGAGGCTACGATCCAGGCTAGCGGGTGGATCCTGATCAGGACTTACCTCTGCATACATATATGCGACGAAACCTTAACCAAAATCGAATTTCTAGCTGCTTTTAACGGGTTCAGAAGTAAAGCAAGGAAACTACTATCCCTTAAACCGTCATTAAAGCTGCCATCCCAGGATTAACGAAGCTAAGCCTATTTAGGCACCCCACCAAAATATTTGTCTACTGCACAGTTCCTCTACTCCGCACTAGGAAATCTAAATATTAATCTCCAGGTCCCCATTGGCCTGCTTAGTCATCTCCCGTGGCTCCCTAGTACCCTAACAGGTAAGGTGGCCGTATACCTGGGATGGCAGCTTTAATGACGGTTTAAGGGATATGTTCGGCTTGAAAGAAAACTGGTCTACCCTTCGATCCTAATGTGGTTTTGAATAAGGTGCGAGGAACTCGACCCTCAGCTCGTTCTATTACATCTTCCACGGTGACGGAATCACCCGATATCTGAAAGACTACCTCTACTACTAGAAAACAGCTGAAAAGACAACAAGTCAGTTACTTTGCTTCGGCTATGAACCCGAGCTTCATCAGAAGTTAGTCAAATTTATCAAAGAAATCAATGCAATGGCCCGTACTACGGGATTGAGCTATTGAAAGTCAAAATAGCAGCCACGGAAGCCGCTACCAACGCTCGAAATATACATAAAGATCAATCTGCTAAGGTCTTACAAACGGGAGGCATTCTATACGCCAAAGAAGCTCGATCTATGACCTGTGATAGGCTAGGTTTAGAGAATTTGAGGCAAAAGGCCCGCGATGAGCGTACCGAAAAGCAGTGTACTAATGAGCTAATAAAGGTTTATAAGCGTTGTAAGATTCATATTAAGGTATGACAGAAGGAAGAGAAGGTCTGAAAGGTTTTATATAAGGCTGTTTTGAAGAAATTGCTTGTAATACAGCCTTTTCAGAAGTAATATGGTTGAATTTTGGTCAGGTGGCTGATTTGGTTACATGGCCGATGAGTACTAAGCGAAGAATGAGCGAAAGTGCAAGGTACGGATAGGTACTTCAAGATAATGCCATTGCGTGGGAGGCTGGCAGCTGTGGGGGCAAGTTGCTAAAGTACCAAGTACCACCAAGCCACCACACCACGGCCACCACAGCCTGCTTTAGGTGATTAAAGGTAGGTACGGAGCGCGGAGCACGGGAGTTTGCACCTTTGGTACGGAGTACCGTTGGTGATGATGAAGCACGTAGGGTTTGGCCAAGGTAAGGTACCTCAGATCTGGTATCTTGTTGCTTGTTAGGTACGAAGTAAGGTACTTGATCAAACTATGTTGTTATAGGGAGCTCGTACGCTAATGTTTGCTGAGATCCAGGACGATGCTTCAAATCCCTACCTTAACTTTGTACTGTAGCTAAGGTATGACGATCCCCTTGCTATGCCCTGTACTCGAACACAAGTAGTACTAGTAGCACAGTAAGTATGAATCGTGCTTGATTCAGGGGAAATACGGAATTGATGAGCCGCAATACGTCAAGTATCTGGTGGCTCCCGAGAAGAGGTGGAAAAGGTGGAAACCAACGTCAGCACCGTTCCACCACCGGCTGCATAGCCTCGTCCAAGGTCCCCGAAAGTAGCACATCACGGTAGACGTCTACTTACATCCTGCCATACGGCCGTCAGCATGCCTCCTCCAGATGCTGGTCTTCATCCCAAAGCTACGGGACTCGCATAGACACTCGCAAATAGGCACAGCGCTCCTCAGCCATTGAAACTGTGCGCCGGATGGGTTTTGTCCGTTTGGTATGGTTTTTGGCGTGGAAGGAGCTGCCAACGTTTAACACTAATCCCTACACAGTCCAGCGTGTTTGGACAGTTCTGGAAGAGAAGAACATTCCATACCAGTATATCGAGGTTAATCCCTATCATAAACCTGATTCTCTCCTCAAATCGAATCCCAGGGGCTTGGTCCTAACTCTCTAGTATGACAACAAGCCATTGTATGAAAGCACAGTTATTTGCTAGTTCCTAGAGGATGCATATCCGGACCATGGACTCAAGTTACTCCCCCCGGACCCTTACATTAGGGCTAGAATGAGGATCTGGACCGACTTCGTTGGCACGCGCATCATCCCAGCTTTTCACCGCTTTCTGCATTTTCAGCCTGGGCAGTCGTCATCCACCATTGACAACATACGCTCGGAGTTCGTAGAGACCTTGAGACAGTTCGCGGAAGCAATGGAGGAGGAATGTCCGTTCTTCTGGGGCAAGGAGCCATTCCTGGTTGCTTTTGTCATGGCGCCATGGGCCGTTCGACTTTGGATCTTTGATCGCTGGAAAGGTGAACTAGGCATCTCCAATCATAGCAAATCTGGAGATGAGGACGCCTGGTACAAGTGGAGAAGATGGGTGGCTGCAATTCAGTACCGCAAGAGTATTAAAGAGACCACTAGTGACAAAGAACATTACATACCAATTTACAAAAGATAGTAGGTCATCCGTTGGTTGCGTACTGAGCCAACAATTGATCATGCCAACAGTGCGGACAACACGGCCCGAAGCGAGTTGGCCAAGGCCACGAGAGAAGGTAAATGTGTCCCCTGAGTAGCGCCAGTTGTGTGACAATAAACCTCATAAAGAGGAAACTGTGTGTGATTTAATTTTAGATTACAAGCACTCCAGGACCACTACTATGTTGATGAGTGAGCCATCTCTTGCTGCTCTCAAGAGTCTCAGTTTCCGTGGCTGTACAACGCGTCATCTCCTCCGAGTATTTCCTCCGTGTCTCACCGTTAGCACCTGGGCTCTAGATGGATAATTCTTTTGTCGACACCAGGGGTTCTATGAACATATTGATTGTCCAGTACAGATATTGCAGTCTCTCCCACCGTAGAATTATTCGAGGTTTGGGGCGGTAGTAAGTAAACAAATTGTTTAAGCCTCAAACGTAGCGCGCCGAAATTTGACTGGATGCGTTGATCATGCAGAAAATCGTTGGGGCCGTGGGGTCTCGTAGGTTTCTCCGTCCGTACTTCGTAGTGCAGCTCTTCGAGGAGATCTTCCGATGACTTGCATTACATTGATAGAGCTAATCTTCATGAGGAAAGACTAACGGAAGAAAAATTGAGCGCCTAATTGGCTATCAGAGTATGTGGACCCTAGAACTGGCACTGGTCGCTTGAACCCGGGTGCCATAGTTCTGTCTGTGTGCTCAAGCTTCTGGGTTTAATATCGACTGTGTAACCCAATGTACCGGTACGATATTTTCGCTCCTTGGATTTCTCATGATTTTTCAAGGTCTATCATCAGCCTAAAAGGAATAGTACCGGTAAGAGGTCTGTTGATCCAAGAAGATGAAAAGCGGATCAAACAAAAAGAGAATGTTCCATCTCCGTCTTGCTATTGCCGTTTGCTTTCCCATCTCGAGGATAGACTTCAACTCACAAAAACAACTATCTCTGAAGGTACTAAAAGCCCTTAAACGACTCCAGCCGCGATCCCTGTTGGTATTCCGCATAAAAATCGAAACGGTGGTTCAATGAGGATTTCAGAGCTTGGTACCAAGGATAGGATGCTGCGAGCATTAGCCCCTGGAAAATATCTACTAGAGACTTGTAATAGTATTCATTCATCCGAGCTTAACGCACTCCATATGGTAAACATTCTGTCTATAAGCGGTAAATGGTTTTCAGGATCGTGGGTGCCGCCATACTATCATTGTTGCTAGTCGTTCGCAAAATTAGAAGAGCCTGCTTCAAGGGTTAGGATTCCGTATCGGAATCGGAACCGCAACAATAAGACAATTTAGGAGAGGTTGCAATGAAACGCTCCTCGCATTCTGGTAATGGCTCAAAGCACAAACGAAACGGCTATGAGCAACATTCTAGTTGTATCTGCATCACGACCATTATAATATAGATATTCATACTGTTTCATAAGATGACGCTGTAGGGAAATTGAGGGCGGGTCGTCAAGGAGAAGGGAAAAGAAGATTATGGGTGGCCACACCCGCTCATGCCTGATTGTAAAGAAGGGTACTTGCGTATCAAATAGGACAGTCCTTTACAGAAGAAAGTCAAGGCGATGGAGGAAGGCTTGAGGTCTTCTCAATGAATTGGCAACCTTAGGTATGGTTCTGTTAATAAATAGACAAAGATGAGTCTGATACCATATTCGTAGAAGGAGCTTGTGGTGATGGGGGGAGCGGTAAATGACTATGTGAGGTTCGGCAAAGAATCTGTCAAACATTTGGGTTCGTGGTAAGAGTACCTTATGATAAACACGTCCTCAACGGTCCTTTGCTTAGTAATATTAGCGATTATTAGAGGGGATGAAATCGAAGTTCCTCACCACGAACTCCACCCTGACTCCGCACCGAAAGATTGCTCGACTTGCTCAACCTAATACTTACAGTGTTTGAAAAATTAGTCACTGATTAACGATATCATGCTCTAGAGGCTTCACAGGGACAGCTCACCCATCACTATCATAGGGAAGGTAATATTGGAGGAGACTGTTCACTTGGCTGCCTTCTTGGACGTGAGGGGAATCCTTCACAGATACGCCGGTTTTGGAACTGACTGGTGCCGTCGCTCCAGCCTCGCCATGGCTATCCAGTAGCCCAGACGCTCTCAGCCTCGTCCAAAAGACTCCCCAAGCTTGAAATTCTGCGGCGGCAACGCACTGCCGCACCCGCCCGACGGGCAAGTGCGATAAGCTGAGAGCTTCGACGGCGGCAGCACCACCACCATTTTGTACGGCACACTACGTTCATACCATGGCAGTCAATGACGATCCTTTTCGTCTATTTCTACCGAGTTTCAACTCTCCCGAGCCACTGGACCCGACTCTGGCTGGTACTATAGAGGAAAGCGATACCGATTTTTTCAACTCAGCGTACAACACGGCGTTCAACTCGCCGGGAGAGATATTTCCGGATGATGCTCTGTCGAACTCTCCGAGCCAAGCATTACTGGACAATCGCCGGCCAAATGCCATGAACCCGGCAGATTCTCATTCTCCGGAAAGCTCCCCACCGGATTCTTCATCTGACACGTCCACCAGACTTAAGCGCAACGACTCCTCTAATTCTTCTCAGTCTGGGCTATTAGCAGGCGATCTCTCCATGACAGACGATGCATTTCCGGTTGCATGGAGAGGCGGTCTCAAAACGGTTGAAGACAAATTCGCGGAGGGCCTCAAGGGCGAAATGCCTTCTGCTGACGCGGATGTTGATATGAGCAATCGAGCAATGGAGGACGATTTTGACTTCGAAAGCGCTGCAAGTAGCCCGAGTCCCCCATTGGACCTGGAATCCCTTTCTAGCAGCGACATCAGAGGCTTGAAGATGCCCATACGATCTCCTCGACCTGGACCTGCCTCTAGCCTCAACCACCAGTATGGAGTGCCAAAAGTAAGGAAGTTTTTCTTGTTTTCCGAGTCCCTTCTCATCGAGTCCGTAAATTTTGCAACTGACTGTGTACATTTCTGTAGGGGTCTTACGAGACATATCCGTCAACAATGATGATGAAGGGTCAGGACGCTTGGGCATCTGGCTCGATTCATACACTTCCCACATCAGCAAACTTCCCGCAACATAACCCCGATACCTACTCACAAAATGGCCTCCCTCAGATCATACCATTGCAGCTTACCAATCCCCCAGCCAATTACGATGGATCTGGCAGCGTATCTCCAGCCATGACGTTTTATGCGACATCAGGCATGCCTTTTGCATCTCACCTTGCCACGCGTGGCTCCCCGTACGCGTCCGCCGCTTCCACCAAGCTCTTCGTTCACCCAGTCCGTGAAAAGTCGCGAGTAGAAACCCAAATAGCCATCAAGCTGACCCTATTTCCAATGCCGCCAGGAATTACCAAACTTCATTTGCAGCCACATGCGATCTCCAAGCCAAAGCTAATAGCAAAGCCAACCCTTTCCAAGTCACCTGAAATGCTAGAAATGTACACTATGCTGGTGTGTACCAGTGCCATGCAGGATCCGGCAAAGGTCCAACGGGCTTTAGCACGAGCTGCCGGATCCCCAACAACCCACAAGGTGGAAGGCCGGCGATCCTCCTCTGAAAGTTCCCCTTCGCCGAACGATGACGAGAACAAGCCGCTCAATGGCGGCCCTGTGAATATCTGCGCGGGATGTATTACGCGGGAGCGAAAGCGTGCAGGTAGGAAAAAGAGTAAAAATAAAGAGGAGGAAGAAATGTGGCAGGAGGATGAAGCTAAAAGGATCATTGTCTTCAATACACACGAAGTCAAAGACTGGCAATCACCCCTGAAATCTAAATCTGGCTCGCAGACCGTGGATGCTAGTACTTCGGGCTCGGAATACTCTTCTCCACCTCCTGTTTTTCCAGAAGACGCTATGCAGGTCGACCTTCCGATGCGGATAGCTTGCTATTGTCGACACCAGGAAGAGAAGCTTGGATTCCAGTGGGTTCTATTTCTGGTTTCCATTCAGCTAGCTAATCTTGGCTCAGGGTGATATTTACGCTTAAAGACCATCAAGATAAGGTTGTTGCGCAAGCGATGTCAAACTCGATCGTTGTCACTGACGATCATAAAAATCCTTCCGACAAAGCTAAGGATGCTGCAGCTGCGATACCTGCGAAACCATCTAAATCCGCAGAGATTGTCCAGTTTCCCAGCGCTGGAGTTTTCCCTAGAGAATGTTTCGGGCCTCTACAATATACGCATGCGCATTCATCGTCAGACCTTCAGGGGCTACCGCATAATTCTAACCCCTATTTCACACAGCATGTTACCCACTTCAATAATCCGCAGATCACCTCGCAGCCCGGTTCTGCTTCTACAACACCCTTCAACCTCTCACGTCCACCTTCGCCATCTCTTCACACAGGACCACAGTCCAAAAGAAGAAAAACCAGCGGCGTTGGAAAGCTTCCAGATGGCCTGACCATGACAAGGTTACCAAACACACACGTACCCAATATCTCAGCGTCAGGCCGGGCACCTACCGACTTGCTAAGTGCATCTCGATCTCATGCACAAAGTCAGGGAAATTTCCCTGTCACTATGGATCACTCCCTGCATCACTCAACGCATAGCCGGTTCCCTCGGTCAATGAACGCGGGACCCACTACCTCTTTGGCATTCCAACCGAATGCCAATCCCCCCCTGCCTTCCTTTCATAAATCTAACTTTCTTTTGTCTCCCGCTGACCCAAGTCCATCAGCCCCGAACAACAATATCTATAGCGTCTACCCCTCCGCGTCTAGTACAAACCCGCCAACGCCAAACAACAATGATTACAACTTCTTTGCGAATGCCCAGCGATCTCAAAGCATGGATGATCTTTCCGTGTTACACGGAACGCCGTCTGCTTCGGGTGTTGCTCTTCAAAACCCCATGTCGAATTCGACGTTCGGTCACCAAAACGCCAATTTTGACATGTCTCGAACTCAGGCACAAGCTACTGTCCACACAACTGCCGGCATTCAGAATACTTCTGTTCCATTACGAAATCATGCACAAGCTCTCGCGAATTCGCTCAACGGGCTACCAGGCGCGATTGTCGCACCTTACCAACCGACTATCCTAGAAGTGTTCCCTGCGTCAGGCCCCAAGTCTGGAGGTATCAAGATTATACTACTAGGTAGCGGGTTTCGTGAAGGCCTCGAGGTCGTTTTTGGAACAGCACTCGCTCCTACTACCACTCATTGGGGCGAGAAATGTCTTGTGTGCACTTTGCCCCCGTCTACCGAGGAAATGACTGTCAGAGTTACATTACTTGACCGCTTGCAACAGGCTCAACTAGATCATCAACAAGCAGTGCAGTTTAGATATGTCGATGATAACAAGCAGCAACTTATGGAACTAGCGCTGGCGTTTCTGAATCACAAATATACCGGAAGGGATGAACATGCGGAAGACGTCGCTCGTAATATTCTAAATAGTTTATCCTCGTCAAATGCTAGCGCAGGCCGCGCTGGTGTCAACCTACCACAAGTGCCTACCTCGAATGCCGAAATGCTTGGGTCCATGGATTTGGAAGCATCGTTAATGAGGTGTCTTGACCTTGTTGACCTTGCTGACAGCTCCTTCAAGGCTCAGCTCAACGCCCAAAGACCAAATGGGCAGAGCATGTTACACTTTAGTGCATCCATTGGATATCTCCGTCTGGTCGCGGGACTGCTGGCACGAGGAGCCGACCCCGATCTGCGAGATAATGGTGGCTTTACACCAATGCACATGGCAGCACTCAACGGTCACCTGCAAATAGTCCGGAAACTCCGCTCCTCCGGAGGTGATCCGACGCTCCGAAGTTTGCGTGGAGCTACTCCAGCCGATATGGCAACGTTAAGAGAGATTCATGACATAGCTAGCACCCCAGACCACCATACTCGGTCGAGAAGTGCCGGAGCAACCATGGTCTCGCGCCAGAGCCGAGTGAGCGATGCGACCACACCGAGATCATCGTGGAAAGTGCGTTCGATCTCTGATTTGATGGATCTCGAGGATAGCTTTGGTGGTAAGAATGATGAAGGCATGCCTGAAGATAACGGTGCAATGGAGTCTCATGCGGATATACCTTCGAAGCCCCCGGCCTATGAGGAGATCTATCCCCTACCGGCAAAGCAAGATCACGACGTGAAGAAAGCGTCTGGTATCCGTGCCTTGGGAGAGGCCCTGCTTGATCAGAAGTGTATTGAAACATTTGATGGAGTCGAAGCTGGGAGCTCTTCTGTTGCAAATGCAGGCAAGACACGAGAGGGCGAGAATGTGACCACTTTGGAAGTTGTTCCTAAGGAGGTGAAGAGATTACGAAGCGATAGGAAGTTATGGTGCATTTGGGTAATCCTTTCCCTCGCTAACAGCTAAACTCTACACGGACACTAATACGAATGTCTAGATTCCACTCCTAATACTTGTAGGTTTAGCAATGCTGAAGGATTGGGTTCCGCAATTACGACTCCTCGTTCACCAGCCGTTGAGATATCTCCAAGAGCGTTTCATGGTATAGGCGGCGACTTGAGTTTGGTCGACGCAAGCAGCACGACGAATGAGGTTTCAGAAATATGGGAGCGCGGGTATTTGGAGTTTTGGCTGTATACTCTTTCTGGGGTTTACCAGATGTTTGTCAGGGGTGGCGCATCTGGCTCAGTATAGTTTCATTCTACACACTGTCTTATCTGTTCATGGGTGGGGTACGGGATTTTGAAATTCTTGCTTCTGTCTTCACTGCAGACACCTGATGTGGGATGTTCCCAGATAATTATCTACTCGATAGATGCCACTTTGAGAGAAGTCCAGAACCTGATTCCAATTTACTTTTTCATCGTATCAATACTATCATAAGCTATCTGGTAACATCGTCCGTCATTCATTCTGAAAAGCCTCACGTATTTCATAAGGAGCTCCCGAACTTGAACCATCACCAATTGAAATAACATACGTTCAGTTTTGTCCTTGCTATTCGAAGTAGCCAACACAACGAACTAAGCACTCCTCACACTACTATCAGTCCACTTGCACGAGTCTACTACTTCGTATATCCATGTATTGAAGTCGGCACATGAGTAGTATGTTCATGCCTGCCATATGTACAAATAGGCATCCGATCAGTTGCCGCTGCGTATGTCATAGCCATGAGAAAACGTAGAAAAAGGCCTTTCGAGCAGCCTCTTTAGCAAGCAATGTTTAGGAATGAAGCTAGATGCCATACATACAAAATACATGTAATTAATGCTTCGGTACGTAATTATCGCAAATAAAGTTACTTCATCTACCTTATGCTTCTGACCTCGTGTGCTTGATAACTCAATCGATGAATGTTTGCAGCCCAATGAGCATATGCTCACACCCTCACAGATGATGGCACAAGCAAGCAACCATACGAGGCAGCATTGTTATGGAGAAGCCGGTGGTTTCAGGCTCGAGCAAAGTCACAGGTACTGCTAAAGCGCAAACGGGCTTCCATGACATGCTAATGTTTTTGGACGCACAGTCGAGTACACTGATCCCTCAGGAGTATTTCCTTTGATCGTCAATGACTTGAGTCAACGGCTTCCACTACGCAACCTACATTGGAACTCGTCCTCGCGACCGTTGCGATCTATAAGTTTCCTTCATATTGAGCTAGTCCCGGACGGCGAATCAATCTCACAGGATACCTCTGCTTCGTTGACACTGGGGACCTCAAATCAGGCCAAGGACGATGAACTGGCTTCAGATAACGCGAGCGCTTCCAATAGCCAAGCTTCGGCGAGCGAAGGACCAAGAAAAGAAAGAAGACACCAAATCCCTGGGCTTCGGCAGACCCCATACCTAAAGATCTATCTCCTCCATTGCGGGGACACAGAATCATACAAAGCAACATCGAGGAAGTTACTCCGCGAATGGATCAAAAATCATACCCCTGATTCTCAAAACAGTACCTCAACCAGCAAGCACGAGAATCACGACGCATTCGAATGGCTTATAGTTCATGTAGTACTACCTGGAGACGATACAAGCGTGTCTCGGCTGTCTGGAAACCCGAAAAGTGATTCTCGTTGGCCTACACGAACATCTTCTAGTGTAATTGAAAAGATACGGGCGGATTTCAACGGGACTTCGAAGAGTGCTATAGATCGTGTTGCCCAAGTCAAAGCTACCGAGAATTCTGATACTGGCAAAGTTTCCTCGCGCCCAAGCCCTGTTGTTGATCAATCGCCCGAAGAGGATCATAGAGGTTGGGATGATTTGATCACTAAAGTGAAATTTCTCATCCTGGGGTCCTTGGACCTGCGAGTGAGCCAATACGAAGAGGATATCAGGGAGAAAGAGTCACAGCGAAAACTCCCGGGATGGAATTTTAATACTTTCTTCGTTCTCAAGGAGGGTCTGGCAAGAGGCTTTGAGAGTGTTGGCCTAATTCAGGATGCATTGACTGGTTATCATGAGCTTGCAGCAGGCCTGAACGCTGTCATTGGTGAAGGGGAGGCGAACGAGTCTTTAGAGCAACACACGGATCTCTTTCGTGACCACACTAAAGATGTACTCGAAGAGTTCAAGCAAGCGGCATTGTCCGAAGTTATAAGCCTGAAGGCGAATCATAAATCAAATCTTGCTACTGCCGAATTGGCCCAAGTTCCCAGCAGGTCTCACGATTTTGGGTCATCGATCCTAAACACAGATAGGAAACCGTTTCGAGAATTGATACTTGCAAATAACATTTCAGCCTTTGAATTCCAATGCTACGTATTTGCCAGGCAAGTTTCTCTTCTCTTGCGACTGGCCAACGTGGTTTCGGAACATCCATCTGTTACTGTTCCAGCTATGAATGGTACCGTTCAGCTTGGTCATATGGCATCGGCAGCCGAGTCGGTGCCCAGTAATAGCGAGCCACCAAATCTTCTCATTCTGGCAGAAATCTGCCAACGGGCGTTAGAATTCATCACTTCCACTGCTTGTGCTCTTCGAGATGATTTTAGGAATTCTGTCAAACATGATTCCCGGAAACAAGACGACTATGGTAGCCTATCCAAAGCACAAATTGACGACATCATTGAGAACCTCGTTACTTCTTGGACATTTTCCGCAAGCCAATGTGTTCTGAAGAAAACCTTGGTCCAGTCCCTTTTTGATCGGTTACAACCTCTTCTATGTCAATTGAAGCCAATTCGCCACGGTGGCGAAGACTCTTACGAAAACCCTGTCTTATCTACAAATATCATTCAACGGGAGAACCTCCCTAGTCGGACAAGCTCTTTGCCATCTCGTACCGGTACCGCCAGTCGTTCGTCCAGTCCAGAAAAAAACCCATCCGTTACGTCTCTAAATGCTTTAAGGTTGCTGCCATCTACTTCTTCGCAGACTGGGTTTCAAGAACTAGCAGCCCAACGTGCAGATCTTTCTTCATTAAGTAGACGCGCCCTTAGTAGCTTAGGGCTTCGAGTAGGTGGCTGGAGCAGCGGCTGGGCTGACCTTGCTTCTGAGCTATCTCTGAATGATGGAGTTATGGACGACGTGTCCCTAGATAACGATTCAAAGAGAGATGCAGCGAACTCTGCGATGCAGGTTAAATACAATAATGCTTCAACCATTACTGGTACACGAAACGAAGCTTTATTCTCGGCCGTGTATTCTAAACGCGCATTTTACGAAGCTTATGAGGTAACATTTGCGAGAATAGCTTCTTATAGAGTAGAAATGCTAATAGAAACATTAGGACCTCACAGCATCAGCACTGGGACACTATGTTCTAGGTGAAAGGCACAAGTCAGTAGAAGGAATAATTGCCGACATCGCGGCGGTTCGATTGTATGTTTGAATGCTCTGCTGTAATGCGAGAAGCTAACAGGCCATAGCTATCTAGAAGATTACGCAGTCGCGGCATCATATTTCCATCAACTTGCGCGTTTCTACGCCACGAATGATTGGAGCTATCTTGAGATGAGTGTACTTGAGATGTATGCACAGTGTTTGAGACGCCTAGACAGAAGCGAAGAATACATTAACATTGCACTGCAAATTCTTGCGAAGATAGTTCAACATGATATCACAGTACCACAGCATCAAAAACGGGGGGATGTCAGTGGTCACCTAGGTGGCTTGATATCTGCTTCCAAATCACTAGATCACAACATCTCAATCCCAATGGACCGCTATTTTGGTGATATCCGCCTCGATCCGTTCCTTCGCCATTACGAAAGCCATGATGGCTTTCAGCTGTTGCTGTGTTTCCAGTATCTCATGCCCGAGAGCTTGCAGGCTGAAAAGGTCCGTGTAAGAATTGTTACTGTCGGAAAGGAGCAACGCTATGAGATCTGGCTTACTGCTGAAGGTTTGCAGAGAATGGAACCTGGTACAGTCGAGGTACACTTACGATCAAATGTGCGTTGGTTGAGTTCCCTCTTTTGCATACTGTTTCTGACTTGGTAGGTTATTCTCCCGGGTTGGTATATCCTTGACCAGATCACGATCCAATCGGAAAAGATTTTGTTCACCCATGATCTTTCACTACCGTCTGAAGGACCTTTCTTTGCAGGCAATCGCGACATAGCGCCTTTCCAGACAGCCCATGGTTCTTATCCATCTCATATCCTTATCTGGGCGCATTCTCGGGCTCTCGAGGCTCGTCTGTCGCACAGCAGATCTATCAACCTCGAGCATACGCGTTCGCTTGTGGTCGACGTGGCTAGTGGCTGGAAAGATATCTCCGAGGGCAGACTTCAGCTTCGGCCTGCTACTGCTGGGCTTCGTCTTCACACAGCGGAAGCAGAAGTAGAAGCCAGCGATACGAATATTCTCGACCGATCTCAGCCTGGCAGCCTCAAATTTGGTGAGGTATCCGCAGATACCACCGTCAAAATCAGAATACCTTATAGCCTTGAGAGCGATCTCAAAGAGATAGTGGTCAAAGTTGAAATTCATTATATCACTGCAGAGGGCAGCTTCACTTTTGCTTGTAACCCTAAGATATCTATACTCTTGCCTGTTGGCGTCAATGTACAAGACGTCTTCAAAGAGACAGCGCTCTTCTCCAAGTTCACTATCAGCACCGCAGACTCAACCCCGTTGCTCATCTCAAAATGCTTACTGGAGTCGACTGAAGATTTCGAAGTAGCTATGGCCCCTCTGGCGGATAGTGAGCTTGTTGTTTTTGCTCGACAACCGCTTTCTTTGGTCACCAAGATATGCAGGTCTGTACGAAGTCAGAATAAAGGTGACAAGGTCAACCAGCTACAGAGAAAACTGCTACTGCAGATTGAGTATAGTCGCCTGGACCAAGAAATCGAAATCGCAGTTAAGCACTCATTCTCGGCTGCTTTGGCCGACTCTCCTTTTCAGACATTCTCGCGCATTTTGATTCCTGCGCTTTCTGCGGGACTGGGGTCGAAAATATCTTCGCAAGATTTTGAAATGATTGGCATAATGCGAAAGATCCAGGTTGGTGTTTTTCAGGATTACAGCTGGGACGGCGCTCTGTCTGGTATTTTGCCCGGGTCCCGACCTGAACTTGCGGATTGGCTGCAGAGCTGGCATAAGGTTGGTAGCTGTTCAAGATCATACCCCAAATAATGCTGACTATCATGCAGGATCACAAAATCATCCCAATCTCTGGCGACTTGAAGGCTTCTACAATAAATTACCTCACCGTTCCGGTAGAAATACCTCAGATGCAGGTTGTCCACACAGCTCATCTGCGGCTAGTAAGCGCTCTTACAGAAAACCAAGCCGAATCGAGCCTTGTGGCAATCAGCCACGCTGTCCCAGCAGAGCTGAAAATCAAGCATACGCGAAGATGGGGTACGCTAGCGAAGTTCCAAGACGCAAACGAAGCGCTTGATTTTTGCTATGAGATACAGGCAAGCCCAGACTTGTGGCTTGTTGCAGGCCAGAGAAAGGCACACTTTAGCGCCAGGGTTAGTTACAGTGCACGAGCCGACCCTAATTGTTGCTAAGCATCGATACAGGAAGATGAGTCCTTGAGCTTTCCGATAATACTCCTACCTCAGAGAACGGGCCACCTGCTACTCCCATCGGTTGAGGTTCGACCATCTCGTCCACACGGGAGCAATGAGCCAAGTGAAAACAGACGGTCATCGGCTGTTCCACTGTCCAGCTGTGAAACGGACTACCGCAATCAAGGCGAGACGATCTTGGTTGTCCCAAACTTAAGCAGCACTACCGTCAGCCTTGACCCGCATGGATCGACCAGCGGCGCATGGTTGGTGGAGTCGAAAAGCAGGCATGGCCAAGAACTGATTCGCGATAGTTCTTAAATGCCAAAGCATTCTCCTGCGATATCGCATGGCCAAGTAGTAATACGACCCTCTTCCTAGAAGCTGATGCGCAAAAGTAGGAGCATTGCGGTTGCAGATACCCTTCGCTATCAATGGTTCGATGGGTCAGGACGGACAGCCATGCGAAATTGCGTGGTAGATGTGCAAAGAAGGAAGAGGGCCATTCGAGTGGGAACGAAGCACCAATGCAGTAAGTGGAAAGCATGAAGTTTTCACCAGTCGATCAAAAACCCGGCTCAGTGCATTCAGCCAGGTGGTGAAGACATTGTGCTGAGTTGGACCAGATGATGGCTCTGTGATACCAGATACCCTGTTGAGAAGAGAAGAGTTGGCAACGACAGTCTGACAGGGTCAAATGTCGGATGACGGCATAAGAAGCGATGGTGGGAGTCAATAGTGGCCTCTGCAGGCTTTGGGAATTGTCCCCTAGCCCAGAGATGCCTTTCAAGATCATACCCCCTCAATCTTTGAATTGTAGATGGATCCTCCCGAGGGTGGAAGTACAGTCTCCGTAGCTATAGATGCGATCGACACCTTCCTCATTGTCTACCTACCTACCTTACCTTCGCTTAGACATTGACGATTTGCGAGCCCGAGCCCTAACCCTACAAGGGTCACGGATTTCAACGCACGGATATCCCCGTCTTTTTGTTGACCGCCCTTGCATGCCCTAGCACGACCTTAATTGTTGAGCTACTCCCAACAAAAACTGCGGCTGCTCGCTCCACACCGTCACACACATACAACATAGTATCAACACATGCGAGCACATGCCCAAGGTACCTACCTTACCTTATGGTGAGCTGCTCCCATCCCCCCGAGCAGGACCGAGGCATTCGTGGCACTGTAGGTATCACGGGATATGTAACTCCGTACCTTCGGGTCCAGATGTCTGTCTCTGCAGAGTATTCTAGTAGAATAGAGAAATGTGGAGTAGGTAGACTTGGAGTGCTTGATGCATTTCACCTACCTTAGAATACCTTAGGTTACCTGGCTTGCTTGAGAGATCTTCACGTGGTCGTGAATGGCTTTGGGAGATCTCTGGTGCTTGTCGTGTTACCGTACTCCTTCCTGTAGGATAAGGTATCTATCGAAGGTATCTTGCTTTGTTGGGCTTGGAGAACACGAACTGACTACGTATATAACAATTGAATCGCTTTGTATCCTGCGACCCAATCAACACCGGAACAACACCTTGGGTTTATCCTCACAAGCCACGGATAACACTGCATGCATGCGAAGTTGTATGCCGACTACGTACTGACGTAGAAGAGTTTCAGCTCGCCGCATCAGGGTCAGATTCCAGTCCCCGGTCTGAGGTGATCTGCACAGAGTAAGAGTCGGTCCCTGAAAGCTAAAAAGTTCTCGCCAAGGAACAACATTTTAGCTCAATTTCCGCCCGATAAAGACTCCTAACATTTTTCATTCACCATATCCTGCACTTGCGAAGCGTTCTTGACTGCTCTGAAGTGTTCGAGTACCATAACAACCGGTACGAAGAGTCGAGAGTTAATTGGCGTGGTAGGATGATTCCTAAGGCTATCGTGTAAACGGCAATTGCTGACTCTGGGCAGTCTAGAGCACCAGCACATACATCCCCATCCTCGTGCCACGTCCCAACTTGCAGAAGCTTCCGGGCACCAGAGTCTTCAAGAACGATTCCCCTCTCCGGTCTCAAACCCCGATCGGATCATACACCAATCTCTCCTGGGACCATGTCTACCACCGCAACGCCTCGTAAGGTGACGGCGATGAGGCAAGCTACCCTAAGCTCCGAAGCTTCCTCGTCCGCCAACTCATTATCTGGATCCCCAGAGGATACTCCGCGGCAATCTCCTTCCTCAACGTCACTATCGTCTCTCGGCTCGGATACCGGCCTGGACCTGAAGAATGGAAACGGCAAGATGCTTGACGGCTATGGCAATGATTTCCAGATCCCCGACTTCACCATCAAGCAAATTCGCGATGCCATTCCCGCCCACTGCTTTGAGCGGTCGGCGGCAAAGGGCCTGTACTATGTTGCGAGAGATTTCACTTCTCTGGCGGTCACTTTCTATCTCTTCAATCGATTCCTAACACCGGAGAATGTCCCTTCCACTGCCGCTCGAGCAGCGTTGTGGGGTGTTTACACTTTCGTGCAGGGCCTTTTCGGTACTGGTATGTGGGTTTTGGCGCATGAGTGTGGCCACCAGTCCTTTTCCCCGTCCAAGACCCTCAACGACACGGTAGGGTGGATCTGCCACTCGGCATTGTTGGTCCCATACTTTTCGTGGAAGATCTCTCACGGCAAACACCACAAGGCCACTGGCCATCTTGAGCGCGACATGGTCTTTGTGCCCAAGACCCGAGAGCAGTACGCTTCCAAGATGGGCTATTATGCTAACGAGCTGTCCGAGCTTATGGAGGAAACACCGATTATTACTGCCGCTACCATGATCGGCCAGCAGCTCATTGGATGGCCGATGTATATTTCTACCAACGCTACCGGTCACAACTATCATGAGCGCGCGAGCGAAGGTCGAGGCAAGGGGAAGAAGAACGGTTTCGGCAATGGCGTCAACCACTTCAACCCGTCGAGTCCTCTGTACGATTCCAAGGATGTCAAGCTGATCTTATTGAGTGACCTGGGACTGGCCATCACCGCGAGTGTATTGTTTCTGGTTGGAAAGAACTTTGGATGGGCCAATCTGGCTGTGTGGTATATTCTTCCGTATCTATGGGTGAATCACTGGCTTGGTAAGCTTTCCTTTGCTTCGAGGACGTGGGACTAGACTAACAATGGCTGCAGTGGCAATCACATACCTTCAGCACACTGACCCGTCGCTTCCTCACTACGAGCCCAACTCCTGGACCTATGCTCGTGGCGCTGCTGCAACCATCGATCGCGAATTCGGTTTCATTGGCCGCCAGCTTCTGCACGGCATCATTGAGACCCATGTTCTCCACCACTACGTATCCACCATCCCATTTTATAACGCAGACGAAGCGACGGAAGCCATCAAACCCATCATGGGCCGGCACTACCGCTCTGACGTCACAGATGGACCAATTGGGTTCCTCAAGAGCATGTGGAAGAGCGCCCGATGGTGCCAATGGATAGAGCCATCCGAAGAGGCCGAAGGCGAGGGCAAGGGCGTAATGTTCTATAGGAACAGGAACGGTCTTGGTGTGCCACCAGCGAAGCTCGCCCCTCCTGCCGGTGTGGCAGCAAAAAGCGTCTTAGAGCGGTGACTGCCGAACGGGTGATTGTTGCATATGATGATTTAAAGGCATCGTGCTTGGCCGCCTGAGGCCAGGCAAGGGCCTCCTTTCCGCATCAGCATTGGAGTCGTGGAGCTAGAAAACGTGTATTCTTAGCAACCCGGGCGTGGGGCCCGCCCATCCTTCGTTAGATTCGATTCTCAGCAGCTGCGACACTCGTCTTTTGGGCTGTCATGGACAAGATAGAGTGAACGTTAGATGGATATCCTATAGACATATCCTATAAAGTTCAATTAGAGGATTGTTGCGTCACTGGTGCGCGTGATGCGATTATGTGAGCGGTTATACTCGGGTAAGGCACTAACGCATTTGCGGGTGAGTTGAATAGGTATGGAGTACTGTAGATACTGTACGTCAGGTTCTTGACTACTGGCAATAACATTTTCTTCTGGTTGATAGAAAGGGTCAAGGTAGGAATAGGGAGGTACTGTAGATGGGTCGATAGGGTATAACTGCAGACCGATCTGCTACTTGTCTAACCCGACATCTTATCATCTCTAATTCTCTATTAACCTCCCCTCTCGCTCTCCAAGGTCTTTTTGCGGACGTCTGTCTGATCTTCGACTTTTAATGTTTGATGGTCTGAGAGGGCTGAGAGAGAGGAGACGATGAGGAGGCGAGGAGAATAGGGGAGGGTGCTGTATGCATCATCTCATCTCATCTGTTCCTTTCTCTCCCTTCCTTTTCTCGAGTTTCTCTACATACACTTTGATATTTCCATGCATCCTCCCTCTGTCTACAAATTCAAATTATCTTGCCTTCTTACGTCCTCTCGATATACAAATTCATGCGATGGACTCGAGAAGCAAACTACACTCTGATAATTTCCACTCATCTCCATCTATTGTCCCTTCTTTCTGCCCATCTGTCAGACTTCCTTTACAAGAGGCGGTCCCCCCATTTCCGCCCCTCGCTCTGCTTTCGACCTCAAGCCGTCTCTTTGCCAGCCCCGTCTGCTCCTCACACTCCAACGTGCATACCGGCTTATACCATCGAAAAGCACACCAAAAATAAATCATGAACAATCTCTACTCTATCCCCCCCTCTTCTTCCCATTATCGGTTTCCTCGACCGGAGACCCAAAACAGGTCATCTATCGGTCTGGAAATCCCAAACCATTCTATGCAAATCGTCTGATTTATGAACCCTTTAGCACTAGGTCATCGTAATGACTAAGTTTTGATCCGAGCACCATCCTGACACGATTGATTCCATGTCTGTTCTTCCTCCTCTCCTTCCTCTCTTCCCCAAAATTTCCCTCCTTCCACCCCATCATCCCCCAAAATCCCCCCATCCCACTGCGTTTCCTCTCCCAACCTCAACCGTCTCAAACCCCAAAACCTCACACCTTCAAACCTTACACACATCCTATCTTTTCCACCCTCAAACCATCGTAGCGGTTGAAAACTTCCTTTAAGTAATAATGACGTTTGGTTGGTGAACGAGATGCGATAAAATATATTCACTTGAGGGTTTGGACTGGGGAAAGTGGGCTGGGTGATGGATGAGGGAAAAATAGAGTCGGAGGATTTTTTAAAATTGGGGAAACAGGAGTTGAGCGGTTGGGGCTGGCTACAGTAGCTTGTTTGGTCTCTGCAGCTCAACGTTCGTTGGCAATTCTCTAACCCCGTTTCTTTCCAACCAGAAATTCCCTCCAACTCTCGGCTTTTGCATCCACAGCTCCATTTTCCTTCCCTCCATCATCTTCATAAACTAACTAGATCCCGCACCTATGTAGCTATGTCGCTGCTCTCGAAGAAAGAAAAAACTCAAACCCCCAATTTCATCTTACCTGTTTCCATCCAACCCCCACTCCTTTAAAAACAAACAACCCTTAGATCGCCCTTCCTTGCCTCCCCGTTTCTTTTCTTAAACTCCCCATCCGTTTTATTGCACCCCCCCCCCCCCCCACCCATTTTCCTAATAGCCTAAGCCATATATAAAGCCCCCCGGTTCGTGAATTTCCTAGCCATCCTTGACGCATTCGCTATTGTGGTCTCACAACCTCTTGATCAGGGAACCGAGGGTTCGTTGCTCGCGGTTGGGGTTTTCCTGCCTCCTCCTGAAAGTTGTATTGATGGCGTTCAAGCTTATCTACATATCGTGAGAGCTTCGGTTTTGATGGGTTGGGATACCGTTTTCTGGTCGTTGGACTTGGATCTATATATCTTCAGAACTGCAGGAGGGATGCACTCAAACCGCCTGTACAATAAAATAAGCCCTGCGGGTTCGGAGTACGTTCTGCGCTGAGAACGTGTTGCGTACGACTTTTTTTTTGGGACGGGCTTGGGGATAAGATAGGGGGGATGTGAGGTTGAGAAGGGGGGTTTTGATGTAGTGGTGTGGAAAGGTTTGGGGTTGTGGTGTGCTGGTGGAGGGTTTGAGACTGAAAACGCTGGGTGGTGTAGTAGGGGGGAATTGGTGGGAGATACAGTATACGTTTCGATGTCCCTTCCACCACACACCCCCCAGCTCATCTACAGTATCTCCACCAATCCTTCGCTTCCGAAATCCGCCCCTCTAGCCTCACTAACCCTTTCATCCCCCCCGTCTTACGCACCGCCCTCGGCCTCATGCATCTTCCATGCATCTTCCATCCACCCTTTTGCCGGAGATAAGAAACAGCTGTACTCAACACATACTTTCTACTACATTCTCCGCTGGCGAAGAGGAAGAGGGGTGAATGAAGAAGAAAGTTGGTGTTTGGTTATGAGAGATGGGTGAGAAATGCAGGATGGCTTTGGAAGACGAGACTGTTGACGCGCTCGCTAAGACGAAAGCACCAAGAGACGAGGTTTACTAAAAGCTGAACGGGACTCATCCTCTCGCCTCAGCAATCCTTCCCACCCACCTTCCGCCATCGGCCATCCTCACCCTCATACCTCGCTCACCCACCCGTCCCCTCAAAATCCGTTCAATAAACTCAAACAAAAGAAGCTACTCCTCTGCGTCGAAAGAGATAAGGCGAAGAAGGATGAGTTGGGTTTGCAGCAGGGGGCCGGGTGGATGGCGGGGAGGTAGTTTGTTTGAGGAGGTAGATGGTTAAGTTTGTAGAAAGGTCGTTGTCGAGAGACGAGGGTGTTCTCAAATATACTCTTTCTTCTTCGAACCTGCGTGGAATTATACACGTCGTTCTTCTTCCAGTGTAAATGTTGCAAAGAAGGTTTTCTGCGGATCCTTGTGTTCAAAGCGGCAAGGGGAGATGCTGGATATATTGTATGATGGGTGAGGTTTGGAATGGGAGATTTTGGGTGATGCTGGGGTTCTGAAAGGAGATGGGTGACGGTAGGGTAGATGGTGGGGGGTCAGGGTTGGGTGAAATTATTGGTGCAACACCTTTTCTTACATGTACGTCCCGTACTACCTGATTGTAGGCCCAACTTTCGGTTGTTATGAGGCGAATTCGGACGTGTGGCAGAATTTGATAATCGAATGGACATCACCAACATGTATCTCAGCTACACCTTCATGTAGAATATCAAAAACCATGACAGAGGTTAAATGTCCCGTCTCAAAGCTCCTTGGGATACCTGGAGAATATAAGATCTTTGGAAAGGTCTATATCCAAGTACTGGAGTGGCGTCGTATGCAGCTTTGAATGTATTTGAGAACACCTTGTGGCTTTAAGCCTCTGAAACGTGTATTCTCTCTCTTAATTCTCCAAAAATGTCTGTAGTAGTAGAATGAACTATAAGTCATGTATAGAGGCGGAAAGTGTTGTTTGTTTTGGCCGCTGTATCCCTCCTCCTGGCTGCAATTTGCCATTGTCACACATGGGCTAGAGCAAACAAAACTTTCCGCCTCTATGCATAACTTATCACACCATTCTCTTACCTGTAGAGCGGTTTCTTGGAATCTTAGAGTCTTCATTCTAAGTAAGGATGCCTAGAAACACAGACGTGGGCCAATTTCCCTTTCTGGTCATGATGTATAGCAGACCAAACAATATAATCAACATTTGCTTTAGAGATTGTTGATGCAACGTTATCGTAGAGGTGTTTCGTCTTATATGGAAAGGTCATATCGAGCGCAACGCTCCACATAATTCTTATGTGTTTTCATAATCTTATGCTCTTCTAAGTAAATCTATGAGAGATTCCATGTGGTTCATCACCGCGTGATTTGTTATTAGATCTGCAAGATTTCTTAGCTCTCCTTAATTACACAGGAGGTTCGTGGTCGTCATAAAATCCAGGGTGTTCTAGGTTGACTTGATCATTCTGCTCTAGCTCGGGATCTCCTTCTGGCGAATTCAAGTCAGAGTTAATTTGGGCGGGCCGAACTCTCTGCTTCGGCGGCTGTAATGATAGTGCATTGAGCCTGGATTTCGAACCACGAGCCAGTGTAGGATCCGTTGTCTGACCTTAGGTTCGACCTCTGAGCGGTCGTTAATGGGCATCTAGAGGTGAGAACAATAAATACAGACCATGTACGAGGGCCTTAGGTTATTGCTCGCAAAATCCTATCACCTGGGCTAGTTAAAGCATGGTTGGAGCTGGACAGAGACTTGGGTGATCTGCGAGCTCATACAGTAGACTTCTGCTTTGACCCCAAACGGGGCTCCATGAGCCATTCCCCTAACTGGTGGGTCTTGAAGCATGGCGAAGTCTGACTCTGGTCTAGGTTCTAGATTAGACAGCTCACCGTCTTTTACTCGGACTAAAATCCATACTGTAATTTTTTTGAGCTGGCAAACCCCAAAGGTTGGCCATGGGACCACTTTTTCTCAAATTATATTGTATCAAGCGGCCTAGGTGTCTGATGGAGGCTCTGCCTGAGGCATGCAAGCTAATGTATATGACAGCTAAGTCGGTTTGAGGTCGGACGAATGGCAGTCGAAAAGACCTATCTAGATAGAATGTGCATACATTCTAGTAGCATGTTGAACTCCATAGGACCCTACAGGGGCCCCAGATTAAATGTTGCGGGAGAAAGAGATGGGCAAGGTGCAGGTGGCCAAACGAAGAAATCTGTCTTTCTAGAAGGGTCTTGCCCAATAGGATATCAATTCCCCCAGATTCTTACCACGGACCAGGTCTGTGGCGCCTACGAGACGACTCTGCGTTGATCTTGGGTCTGACCAACAGACGCTACAGGGGAAGGAGGTAAAGCCACATGGATGACTATGGTCACCAGACCACCACGACAGGCAAGACATTTGCAATTCCGAGCCACTACTGGGTGCCTCTGCAGAAGACAATGGGAAAAAGAAAGGGGTGCATACGGAAATCGGGGCTGGTAAGGGAACCAAGCAGCGAAAGTTTCTTATCTGACATTCAAGACCAGGCGAAAAGGCGAAGGCCTATTGAATAGCGTACCATCAGTGCACCTTCTAAGGTTTGTAACTCTGGGTGAAGCTTCGCCTCCACTTTGATGAGTGCCAAGGTCACTCCAAACCCCGATCTCCGACTTAGGCTCATCATCAACAACAACTCCTGACCGCAGTCGCTGCGTAGACCGACCACTAAAAATGATGCGTGACCTGAACGGCTTTCTGAGTGGTCAGTGCATCTTACGGCGCTATGAGGGCGATCGCTGCAAACGGAGACGAGGTGGGCCAGAAGATCGACGCCAGCATGGTGTTCATTGTATGGTACAAGCGTTTTTCCAACAGCCGAAAGTCCAGCAAGGAGAACATCGCCAGCATGACCAGAGAAGGGTTTATCCGAGGATGCTGAAAGCAATGACTAGTGGTCATTCACGCTCCCTAGGACACCATGAAGGATCTTAATATCAAAGATCGGCTCCAACCGACAACAAGAGCACCGGGCGATCGAGGGGATGGACAAGGCAAGACATATCTACCGCAACGGCTCCTCGCGTCGGTAGAACGATCCGAAGACATGAATTGTCCAGTAGTAGTAGTAGTACTACTACTACTCAAAGCAAGCATGTTACCCAGAGCGCATATCAAAGTCTTGAAACAGATCGTTTCGATTGGTTCTCGCAGCGATTAATGATCTCTGTAGGCTGTAGGCGGTAGGTTATCGTCGGTGCATCGCGGGTATACCGGGTCATAGAGATGCAAGTAGTGACCGGCATGTCACACCGTACAGGCTGCTGACGATGAATGTGCAACGGGCTATCATCCGTATACTATACTACGGAGTACAGTACAGTAGTACTATCTCATTGATGGATGGTGCTTATCAAGAAGGTCAGAGAGTAAAGATGTTAGTGCCACTAGTACTTTTCACCCTCGACCAGTGATGAACATGGATCATCCCCACAACCGGGGTCTATCTAATCATCACGGTATTCCCACGGTTGTGCACGGATATAAAAAGGTTCAGCATCCGAAAAGCCCCAATTGGAATGATCTGCAAGTATTTGACTTTCCTGCAAGCGATCGATCGAGGAGATCAGCCAAGCGAGCTTAAAGGGATTTGGTGCGCCGAACGGTTAGCCGCAAAGTTTAAAGAACGAGCCACCGAGCTTGGCGGATGGGAAGGACAACGCGAGTCATGTCCAGTGCTTCGAAAATTACAGATACTACCTTACCGGTAGTACGCCGATCCTTGAATCGGTGTAGGCCCAGCTTCTAGCGTGATTTGAATACGAGTTTCGGTTTTATTAGACCCAGTTGTAACTCTCAACTAGCGATAAAACGTTTCCATGTTAGATTAGTATTGAGTACTTGAACGATGTTTGATTTAATACAGATTTGATGCTAAAATCAAGACGGTATAGAAAACGGTTTTAATGCAATAAACCCTAATTTTTCCGAACTCTAGATTATTTCGAAACCTGCTTATGAACCGGTTTTAAGACTGAACATAATGTCGAACTCCGTATTTCTTTCGCAGCGAGGTTAACATTCGGTTTAAAGCAGACATGAATTTTGGTGCAACACGTTTTACATAGAAAGCGATGCCCATCAAGAATCACTACTCGCTTGATATTCCGGTACTACTCAAACTACGTACTCGCATGCTCATTCAATCCCCGTCATAAGGTAGCATACACACTGTTTCACTTCTTTCTCTGCTTCTATTCCCATCAAAGATAGTTATTCATATCATCTTTCTCTCTTTCTCAGACCAATCAAAGAGTTGTATTCATTTCGTCTTCTTTTTTCAGATACTTCTACAACATGTGAGCGAGAGAGTGCTTTCTGTGATTTGTTTGAGAGATAGACAATTCGAGCTGTTGATAATGTGAAAGAAGACTGTATCATGATGATAGTGTCGTAATTCAGTAGGTCTGTATCTTCTAGTTAACATGACGTTAGCAAATAAGGCATACAAATGTGACAGAACAACTTACATTACTCTGCTATCATCAAAATTTCTGCGTAGAGGTTGAAGAATCAGCATGACATGTCAGTATCATCATCAAAGAATTCTTCGTCTTACCTGCTTTGCTCTTTCTGATTCTCTTATGCATCATCTGTCGTGCAATCGTGTCATGAAGACAGAGACGATAACTGCGATAAATGTATACAATTTGTATTAGCATGAATTTTTATCATCACAGTAAGTGCAATTGAAAAACATATCGAAGTTTTGCAGCAAAATTTCATCATGAAATTCTGTATGTCTAAAAATCATCAGCAGAGTTCATTGCATTGAAGAAAATACTGACTGATAGCGTTTGAACAACTCACTGTACATTGTGAACATCTGTCAAAATCATTCATCGTAAGACCTGATCACAATGATATCTTCAATCAACTCAGCAGACATAGCGCAAAGTCAAGCGAGTTCGCTTCAGAAAGCAACATGACAAAGAAGTCTTGAAACTGATGATGAAGACTTCTGTGCTGAGATACTTACAGACGCACTCAATTTCAGTGAAGAATCAAGTATCTTTGTACAGCTTTTGTCATTCTTCGAAAATTCAAAGAAGATAGCATTGAATTTGCTCTTTCATCATACAAATGTTGAATTTTCAGAATTTTGAAGTCATTTCATGCTGTCGATCGAAATCACGATATTTCTTCAAGATGAGAATGAAGATCAAGTGAATTCAAAGAGCAAAGATTGAGAGTGAGAAAAGAGAAGAAACATGATGAAGAAAAGAAAGAATGAATGAAGCGATAAGAGATTGATGACGAAGAAAAAATAGAATTATTGAAAGAGTAAAGCGAACAGTATTACATATGATGAAATCTATCTAGATTATGAAGAGAAATCACAGGCTGCTCTATCTATATACTGTCACACATGACAAAGTCGCGATGCACGACTTTATCTCTGACGCTAGTCTAGAGAGAGCTGCTAGAAACAAGTCTGACTGAATTCAGACTGAATTCAGAGCTATCACAATAAGCTGCTAGAAACAAGTCTGTCATCGCACTTCTCAACACTCTCACTCGATGCTTGCGAGTCTCTCAACTCTCACTGCTTTTCAGTCTCAGTTGTTCAATGAATCTCTTGAAGTTCTGTCGAGATAGTGACTTGATCAATTCGTCTGCTATCATATCTTGACTAGAGACGAAGTTCACTGAAATCTGATTCTTCTTGTGCAGATCTCGAATGTGATGATAAGTAATGTCAATGTGCTTCGATCTTTCGTGAATATGAGCATTCTTAATCAGCATAAGAGATGCTTGATTATCTTTCTTGAGCTGTGTGAGTGAGACAGATTGATGAGTAACCTTCTCAAGAATATCAACGCGACTGTGACTGATGCTCAGATACTTTGTCAGATTCATGTTCTTGAGCACTTGACTGATTCATAGATCTTTCTTGATGCAGATTGATAAAGTCATGTACTCTGCCTTGATGATCAATGTGACAACGAACTTTTGCTTTTAACTCATTCAGAAGATTGATTCTTCATCAAGCATGTAGATGTAGACGAGAATTGACTTGCAATCTAGTCTGTCTGAGACGTAGTCTGAGTCAGAGTATTCTACTAACTTCATGCTTTCACTGACTTCGTACATGATGTCTAGATCAATGATGAAACGAACGTATCACATTAACTTCTTCAAAGTGTGTTCATGATGTTTTGCAGAATTGCTGAGATATTGACTTAGTCGATTGAGAGCAAAAGCAATGTCAAAACAAGTGTAAATTGCAGCATACATGAGACTTTCAATGACTTGTTGATACTCATGCTGATTGATTCTCACATCTTTGAATTCAGCTGAGCGAAGAGCATCATATTCATTCATTGAAAAATCTGTTACCTTGTGCTTGTCTTGTCTCATGTTGAGTCTCTTGAGAACATCATGAAGATAGTGAGTTTGATTCATTCGTAAGATTTGTGTCTTTCTGTTGCAAGTGATTTGAATGTCAAGAATCTTCTTTATTTTCTTCAGATTCTTGACTTTGAAAACACATTGAAACTCATGCTTAAATCATTTAATGTTGCTCAATGATTTGAAGATGATAACTATGTCATCAACATATAGTAGCAACATGATTTCTTTTGACTCATGAATCAAAAGACATGAGTCTGCAGCGCATTGAGCGAAGTCGAGTTCAGACAGCGCTGTTACACAATGATCATGTCAGTCTCATGCAGCTTGCTTGAGATCATAAAGACTTCAAAGAACTCTCAAAGCACAGTTGAATCTGACTTTCACTTCTGATGAAGAAGATATGTAAATGATTTCTTTGAGAAACAATTCAGTAAACGCATTGTTTACATCAACTTGATGAAGTTCAAGATTCTTCATTGTTGCAATGACTAGAAAGACTTGCAGAATGTCAAACTTGATGATTGACGTGAAAGTATTCTCATAGTCAACTTCATGAATTTGAGAGAAATCTCTGACTATCAGTCTTGTCTTCAGTTTGTCAAGAAAATTGTTGACATGCATCTTTGACTTGAAGATTCATTTGCTTGTCATGATGTTGATCTTTTTGAGCGACACTTCTTCTTGTCAGATTTCATTGATGACTAGCGTCACAAGTTCTGCGTTGATCGCTTTTTTTCAAAGTTTTTCCCAAACTGAGTTCTGCACTGCGTCTTTGTAAATGTTCAACGTGAAAATTCTTATTGCTTTAAAAAAGTCAGATTCATTGACGTTGAATAATGCTTATGACATGCTTATGTCAGAATTGCTTTCATCGTCGTCAACTTTCTCTGTGACGAATCAAATCATCATAGCTCGCAAGATCTTAAATGCGCGTTCTTTCAGTTGTTGATCTTTGCTGTCTCTTTTTCTCTTTAAGATGATTACATGCAAGAATGTTTGAGCTGCTGACTTAAACATGCTTGATGCAAAGACTTTTTGAGTGATCTGAACATTCACATGAGCTTCACGCTCATCTGATGTATGTGACGTGATTTTAGAATTGAGTGCATTCAAGTTAATCATGATAGTCTTCAGTGCATCAGTTGATTCAAATGAAACATCAATCATGAGAGCATCAGATTTTGAAACATTAGTTGAAATATTATTCTTTGATGATCTTTTCACAGATCTTCGCTCTGAAAGAACATTGAATGTCTGCTTGCAAAATTGCAAGTTCATGTTTTCACTCTTTTCATCTTCAGCGAACTTAACAGCGTGATTCTTGATGACTCAATCGAGATCTGAAACTCAGAAACAATATTGCTTGTCAATATTTTTCACATACTTCATGAAGACATCAAGTCTGTCTCTGTTCATGAATTTGTCTCATCTGTCTTTGATTGACAATGACTTGAGATCAACGTATGAGTAACATTTGCATTCTCATACTTGTACATGATCAATTGAGAGCTTGATTTCGATGAATGTCTTCTTCAAGATCATGAAAGCTTCGTTGATCAAGAGTTTCATGATGATTCAATTTTGCAGATAAACATCTGTCTTTGCAGCTTCTGCTCAGAACTCAATGAAAAGTTCAGCATTCTTGATCATGACTTGCATCAAGTTTTCTGTGATGTGTATAACTCTTTCGACTACTTCATTTTGAATCAACATGTGTGAAACAATGTATTAAGAAACAATGTCAACTGATGAGCATCAGTCATTCAAAATGACTTTAAGTTTCGTGATGTTGTCACTGCGTACTGAGAGAAGTTTGACATCGTTGTGAAGCTTTACGCTGAGTTTTCATTTTCGCAGAGCATCTGATGCATCAAATCATTGCTTCAAAGAAATGCATCAAGTCTTTCTGAAGTGATTGTCAACTATCTCTAGAAAGTACGACTCGCTATCAAGAAATGATGATAGTGATTCACAGATGTTTATGAAAATGAAAGTCAAGATACTTGTCTTTCAATCACTGACATTATGTTCTCGTTTGTTAATGAACTTGATGAGCGCACATATTTCACACACATTCTCATGACTGTTGTTGATGAGAATAGATTTTTTCAAAGTGATGATCTTATGAAGTTGACGAAGCTTTGCTGATTCAAGATGAGCGAAACGATGATGTCACAGCTTGTACAACTTGAAGCTTTTGTCATTTGCAAAACTAAGTTGATCATGATCAATTTCAACCTTGTTCTCATGATGAATCACATCAATATGAGATGCGAAGTGATCTAGATTCATTGAATCGTCGAGATTCATTGAACTGTGCATCGCTGAAAATGCTGATGAGACGTCACGCTGCATAGCTGATAGTAATGCAAATTCATCAAGATCATTTGCAATTCTCTTTACTATGTAGACATCTTCGCATTTTAAAGTCTCAATCATCTGCTTTCTTTGCTTGTCATGCATGTACAGATCTTTATCATCAAAACTTTCTTGCAGATCTTTCTCACACATTCTTCTTTCAGAAAGAAGATTCATCTTGAGCTTAGAAACATGAAAAACAGAAGACAGCTTGACTGAGTTTTCGTGATGATCTTGCATGACTGCTGTGTCACAGTGATTGACATACAATTTTTCTTCTTCAACTTTGATGATGCATCTCTTAATGCAAACTAAAGAATCACTAAAAAGTTGAAGTTGATCAGTCATGTGTGAGAAGACATCAGAATCTGCAACTCAGTTGAATTCAGAAATCTTACTGACAATGTTCTTTGACAAAGCTGCAATATTCTTGCTCTTCTCATTCTCATCTTTCTCATTATTGTCAAAGATTTCAAAGTCATCGCTTTTCACATTATAAACTTTGTGTTTCTTGTGCTTACTCTTCAGAAGCTCAGTGAAAGTTTGAAGATCATCAGCGTTCTTGTGCTTTGTTTTGCCTTTGTCTTTGCATTTCTTCACAAGCTTTTGAGCTGCAGACAGATGAAAGCAATCGACTAGACAATGTTCATCTTCACAGAGAAAACATTTTAAAGATTGTTGTGACTGACAATAATGCAATTGATCACTGTCAAAGCTTGAAAGACTTTTGCAATGATGACTGATTTTGCGTTTGTTCTGTTCATGATCAATGCGCTTGCATTCGTTTTTTCGCTTGACTCATAGCGCAGTCTCTGTTGTTTTCAATTATGCTTTCTTCTTTTATAGCTTTTGAAGTCTCTTCTTGACATCTGACTTATTCTGCGCATCAATGACATCTTGAATGACTGTATATTCATCTGACAGTGATTGAAGTAAGATCTGAAAGCGACGTTCTGACTTGAATAGATTGCTCATATCTTTCTGTGTTGCAACAATCTTTCAAGTCAACTTGATGAAATATGTTCATGTCTTTTTAATGAAGATATTCATCGACATTCTGTAGTCAATGAAGTTCATCAGATATTGTTTCTCAGTGATTTGTAGCTTCTCTTTGTATTTATAGCTCAAAGCATCTCAAACCTCTTTTGTTGATGTCTTGTCTGCAGTGTGTTCTTGATCATTGATGATGATGCAGATGATCAGTCAGTAATGAGCTTTTGCATCGATTTTTTGACTTTCAAAGTCAAGAGATTGAATTTCGCTGATGATGCTGATGATGCTGTTGAATGTGTTCAAGTCAGACTTGTCTTCAATAATGAATTACAAGTCTTTCTCAATGAGTCATCTTTTCATGAGAGAAAATCATTGATCGCAGTTCTTGCGAGTGAGAATGAGAACAGATCATCGTTTGATGAAGAAGTCATCAAAGTTCATGACGTGCAATGTAGACTCAACTTGTTGTTAGAATCAAAGAAAAAAAAATAAAGATATTAGATAAATTGACGAGTGAAGTGAAAAGAATTTAATCTCGTCAATGATGATGAAGATTTATGCGTTCTTCGACGTGATTAAGTGTGTCTATTTGTTCACTTTCTTGAGAACTCGTAGTAGACTGTTGACTTGATGTGAGTGCTTATTTACCTTCTCGTGAGATGCGTAGTAAGCTGTCGAATTTCACTGAACTTCTCTAAGTCAATGTACTTATTTGTCTTCTTGTGAGACGCGTAGTAAGTGATCGCTGATTGCTCGTTTGAATAAATCTTGTATCAAGTTGCTGAGCATCAAATGCTTAGAGTGTTTCAACCTAATTATGTTGAAAGCTTCTTGCTAATCGAGCTCATAATCTATTGAAAGAATAGAGTGAACAGTATTACATATGATGAAATCTATCTAGATTATGAAGAGAAATCACAGGCTGCTCTATCTATATACTGTCACGCATAGCAAAGTCGCAACATGCGACTTTATATCTGACGCTAGTCTAGAGAGAGCTGCTAGAAACAAGCCTGACTGAATTCAGACTGAATTCAAAGCTATCACAATAAGCTGCTAGAAACAAGTCTGTCATCGCACTTCTCAACAAGAATCATGAATATGCCTGAGCATCTGCTGCAGAAAACCTTGTCAAGCGCATGAAATGATCACGACACGCTTAGAGATTCTTTGACGATCGTCGCGTGCATCGAGAGTATCATCGACGATTTCAAAAGATATCTAAAAGAAAAATATTGTCTCGACGAAAGTGCTCAACGTCGTGCTTTGAAAGAAGTTTGCCTCGAAGTAGCTGTTCATCAGCTAACGTTATGTACTCGAAAATGACTTGACTTGCCTTTTGATAGAAGAACGTCTCGCTCATTCACATTATAAAACATCTCTAGAGAAGTCAGCTTTCTTTTGATTCTGCGAATGTCAAAAGATGCTGCGATCGCATCTTTTAGAATAAGAAATGAGAAGAGAAAGCAAAGAGAACAGAAAGAAACGAAGAAAAGCTGAAGAAGAGAAATGAAGCTGACAGAGCGTAGCAGCGTTAATGAAATGTGACAGAGATGAACATGCGATCGCTCTTTTTCTTCAGAACCTTTCAGAAAGAAGCGAAACTAAAGAGATGACAAAGAATGAAAATCAGGCATGATGCTGAGATCTGTTCAATCTGTGCCTTCGCTTTCTTGAGAACTGCTGACATCTGTTAGTGTGTTGTCACGCTGTGCTCAATGTCGCGAAATGAAGTGTTTGAAGGTTCTAGAGATGCATCTCTGATAAGAGAGCGTGAGGTTGATGAGACATGATAAAGCATTTGATGAGATTGTGTTGTTGAGATGAAAGGTTTGAAAATGGGAAAGTTTGCTGCACGTTAGTGAGAACGCGATTTCTGAGCAGATAGCGAAAATTACCTTATCGAGTCAAAGAAAGCTTTCAAATTCATTCAACTAAGATTTATTCTGTGCACGACATTCAATTACTTTTACGAGCAGGCGAGAGATTCTCTGATTGCAGATGTTTAATGTATCAAACGACAGCGAGATATCACATAAATTGTATGTTTCATTGACAGTGCAGAAGTAATGAACTTTCTTCTCGTTCTAAGAAAGAATGCTCATCATTAGAACTGTACTGCTGTTTCACAGATACGATGTACAGCTTTTTCACGTCAATGATCAAAAGATCTACGATAAACTGACAGATGTCAAGCATTAGAAAGATCATATTCAGTATCAGATCTCTTCTCAGAAAAGATTTCTTAACATGATCTATCAAAGCAAACATTCTTTGAGTATTCTCGCGTAAAGCGTAAACGAATAGATGCTTTATTTGCGCGATTTGAGCTTCTTGAACCTCAACAAAGTCATCAACTTTAAATGTCAGACGATGCTTCGAGATACTGTAACTACAGCGTTAGTAAGATAACTTGTAGCAATTAAATAGCATGAGTTCAAGTGACTGAAAATAAAACATGATGTTGAATTGCAAAGAAGTTCAGTGACGATAGTAAAGAAACACGTATTGATCTGTAAAGCTAATCTTCTGACATTATTGCAGAATAGATTTGAGGAAATGAACTATTTCAGATTCTTTGTAGTTCATTTCATATGCTTTTCAAAGCGGCTGGCAACGAGATTCACCTGTACGTGATGTCGACTACGAATCTTTTGATTCTATTCTGTGTTCGAATAGAAGTCAAAAGAGCCAAGAGATCTCAATTCGACGCAGTTCGAACGATGTTAGAACGTTGCGTGATCAGGAAAGTCATCGTGCAGAGTTTTCACCCACGCGACAACACTCTCCCTAACAGTCACAATCGATCTACGAAGAAGATTAATGACATGTCGATGTCAGTAAGAGATGGGAAGATACTACTAGTGAAAAAGACAACTCAGGTGAAGAGTCTGCGAGTTGTGACTACAAGTGATCGAAGGATTTGCGATTCGTCGACTGCGTCGATATCGAAACGTCTTCACCACATCGACAGTGTCGTCGAGTAATTGATGGAAAGATATCAGGTAGAATAGTCGTCCCAAGTATTGAGAGGCGTGACTACAGTGCCCGAAGGAGTAGTGACTCGTCGATCACGCTGGTATACTGAGAGGGCTTGAGCCCACCTTCTTTACTTGACGCCAAGTCATTCATCTATCCACATGGAAAATCGAGAGCTCAAGAGAACGATCAGAACGCATTCTCTTCCATCGATCAGAGCCAAACATTGAACGATTGCGACCGCACGCCTATACTAACAATTCATTCAACGTCTACGTGACACAAGTCAAATCAAGAGAAGGAAAGGGTTACTCAGTACAACCACACTCTACCTTCCCATCGTGTGCGCCTCTCTTTCATCACATATTTCTCTGCTCAATGAATGGCAATCATTGAGTAAGAGAACACAGCTCTACGTACGTTACAATCACGAGCACCACGAGTGCAAAGGAAACGTCTTTCGTCTTCGAACCGAGGATCGGACCGAAACATCGTTGTATAGAATATCGTCAATGAAGAGCAGGGCAAAGACGATGCATCATAATCAAACAGCACAGACACTCTCATCAAGAGTTTACTCGAGCGTCACGCGCTGAATAGAAGCTATAGGTTCATTACTTGGTAACACAGTGTCAATCTCATTGTTTCGACTGCGCGAAGCAGTCGTATAGACGACGAGTGATTTTCTCCCCCAGAGAGTTTTGTCCACTCGATATAAATAGCATAGAGTCCCTCATGAGTCGAGCCTAAACCGATGTCACAAGAATGTATGAATTACAATTACAATTACAATTACAATTACAATGCTTTTCAAAGCATCTGAAGAAAAGAATAATTGATTTCGAGTCAATGTGATTATAGAGGTAGATCAGTGTCATTTCAAACATATGCTTTAGTCAAACAACACAAGGCAGCAGAATTCATGTGATTTAAGTCTTTCAAAATCATTATCTCAGAGTCATTCGAGATTTTCTCAAGCTTTGAAGGTGAAAGTAGAGCTTTGAATAGAGTTGAGCAGCTGTGATAAAGACGTTTCATTGTCTCAGTTAAATTGAGCTTGAATCTCTCATGACTTTCATTGAGAAGAAATCTAATCGTTTGTTTTACGTTCTTCTTCAACAGTAACGTTTTCTTCACATGACAATAATTAGTGTATGTTATCAAATTCTTTCACATTCTGAAAGATTAGTTCAGTATTCTAGGCAAAAGAAATTTCGAAGCAAAGACATATCAATGCTTATCTTCTTTCATAAAGGTTGTGCAATTGTTGAAAGTGACATAGTCTATTGTAACATCTTGATAGTGCACGACAACATGAACGTTGAGTCTGCTCAAAAAGCATCGATAGTCTTTGACTTTCTTTGTATCATCGTCGATCATCTTTGAAGTCTGCGCAAGTTGCTCAAATTCCCCAGTTTTTCTTAAGTCAACCACTTTCTCGAATTGACTCGCTGTATCAAGCTGACCATGATCAGATTCTGCAACGAACAGATCATCAACTGAGACGAGGCTCGCAGCTCGAGATGCCTGTGAACTTGGCAAAATCTGTTGTTTGAAAACAGATATTGATGCTCACTTAAATAATCTTTGAAAACCTTGCCTCAAGACTTTTAGAGATCATTTCAGATTGTGTCGTGCTTCTGCGAACATAGTAGGCAATAAGATTATGCTGTTACTTTTGATCATTGCGACGTAGCATGAGATTATTGTCTCTACAGCAGTAAATTTCTCAACTGACATTTCTCGAGTCATTGTTCATTGAACAGCGATCAGATAGAATACTTTAATTCACTCTTTCTTCAACCAGCAACATAATAGAACAGAGCATATTATTAACAAACGAGCAGACTCTTGCATTCGATATGATTGTAAGTGATACATGAAAGACTGAAGACGTGCTCACGTAGACGAGAAAGGGAATTTTTGAAGCTGTAATGTGTACTCACTTTGTCTTTTAGACGTCAGTATGGCAGAAAAGAGAAGACTTTGAGACTGCTTTGCAAGTCTCGCAAACTTAAAGTGAGCAGAATCTGTCGATCTTGTTCGAATTATATTCAGAGCTGACGTCATCATCATAAGCAAAGATTGCTCTGTTTTCATTTTCAAAAATTGAAAAGTCTTGACTCGTCGAGTGATGACGATTATACGATTAGTCTTCGCTCTTTCTTGTAACACTCTATGATGATAACAATTCTTGACAATGATATCATATTTCAAGTCTGTTCTTTCAACTTTGGAAACAAGACAGCTTCGACATTCTCGATTTGCATTATGAGACATAAAGTCAGAGTTGAATTGCTGCTGTGAAGTGTCTTCAATGAACGTCAATACAAATGCGCAGATCAGCTTCTCTTCATCGTTGATTTTCATCATGATTTCTTCATTCAGTAAGAACAGGTCTTGCATTGTCTGAATGACATTCGTCAAATTACTTTCATGAGACTCAAGTGTCAAAGAATGCACATTAACGCGTCAATTACGTTGTCGAAGATTGAGATTGACAAGAGTGAAGTAAACTCTCATCAATGATCGATACATATTTCGGTACAGATCAAACTCATCGATGAAACAAGTATATGAAATTGATATGCAATCTCTGGTAAAATTCGTGATAAAATGCTCTCTTTCATATGCTGCGATTTTCAGCTCTTCACGAGGCGAATGATGAAGTTGAATCGGACGTATTGATGCTGTTTTGAGGGTTATCACTGCTCGGACAAAGTATTTCTCGATATCAGTGAATCTATAAGTTGCCTTAGAATCGCTCTCGTACTTGTAATCAAAAAATACGCTTGACTCATGACGAATAATCTCATCTTCGATCAACGAGTAAACCTGATTCTCAATCAAGAACAACTTGTTGAAGGCTGAGTATGCTGGCAAATGTAGTGCAAAGAAACGTAGATTCTTGTATGAAAGAAGAGCTTGACACATAATCAAGATCTTGTCAAATGCAGAAGCGTTTGATCAATGATCTCTTTCGACGCAGAAAACTTGTGCAACATGTTCTATCTCACAACTCTGATCTTCACACAGTCAGTATACAACATCTGAGGGAAATATTGATGTCTCAGATGACGTGCCATCATTTTTGTAATGTGCAAAGTTCTCAGAACAGACGCGAATAGATGAATCTCATGCATAATCATGATAGAACTCGAAAGATTCATCAACAAATAGTGTCATGTCATAATGCATTTGAGACGTGATGTTTCTACATGAAAGTATTCTTGAGAAAAGATTCAGCGAATCGAATCAATACAGATTCTCTTCTGATACTCGTCTGCTCTTCTGATCTGCACTTTCCTCGCTCGAAAGTTTTTCTGATATCAACAATATGTTCTGATGCCGCATTTTGAGCAATGAAAGATGTTCTTGCATTCTCTTCTTCAGAGTTGTTACGCTTTTCGACAACTGTTTGATAGGCGAGATATCGTTGAGTAATCTCAGAGCTTCGAGTAGTGATTGATATGCTTCACGTGAAATGTTGTGCTGCTCACAAAATAATGTCATGACGAGGGTAAAATCTTGCATTAATGCAGCAAATCTAGAAAGCGACACTTCTTCAGAGATATCAACTCTCAACGTGAACGACGAGCGACGTGATGACGACGAAGGCATGTCTTCTAGAGTATTCTTCAAGATATTTCGTTTCAGCGCATTTGCTACGAACTCTTTCTGCGATGATGCAATTGTTACTTCATCATCTAGCTGTATCATGCCTTCAGAGATCGAATTCATAGGCAGAGCATTCTCATCTATGAGGCCTGAAATTTTGCTTGCAATATCGGGTGCAGTCAGAAGATTCTTTGATATTGCGATCGCATGCTCATCATTGTTCTGCGTTGGAATGTTCTCTACATCAGAATTTACAGATAAATCATCATCATTGTCGTATGATAATCATTGTGTTTGCTGAAAAGAAAACATCATGGCTTGAACAGATTTCAGATCATCGTCATCGTCACCTTCACTTCTCATGACTATCGTCATAAGATTGCGAGGCATCGCGAAAATCAGGCTAAGCCCGTCAGAAAAGATGCGGCGTGGGAATGAACACGAAATTGTCGAACTTGAAAGATTTTGGGTTCTTGAAATCGTAGGTGACGAAGCGCATCCAGGATCGCCTCGCAGATTCATGCGATCGAAAATGCGCGAAGAGACATTCAGGAAGCTCATCTTGCAGAAAGCTCAATCGAAAGAGAGACTGGGGAATATTGGGAGTGAGAAGGACGAGGTCGAGGATGAAGGGCGAAGGAATCTGAAATGATGGGAATTTTAGAATAACACCTGAATAGGCATTAGCATATGCACGCAGCGACAATTGTCGTGCTTCTGATGAGATCTCGACATCACTCACAGCAACTGTGCGAAATCGCATTCTACAAGGGGAAGAGAAGGCGCGCTGCAACACTCTGAAAAAGAAACGTCGTCATCAGTAACGCTAGGTAATTCTCGAAATTTCGACTAAGAAGATATTCAGATACGACTTCGAGAAGCTGTGTGAAAGGGCACGCTGTCGATGTATGCCGTGACATCGAAGATGCCTTAATTTTCCACACTACGTGCCATTTTTGCTGCCGCCATCATTTTTCACCCATCACAGTATAGTTCACAACATTTCCAAGTTCTCTAGATGGTTCGCGATGCTCTAGATGACGACTACATGCAAACAAATGATTGATCGAATAGAAGAAGAAGTCGTAGAAACAGAAAGAATGACGAAGAATCGATACAGAGACGAAAAATAGACTGCTTTTCTGAATTAGCGTAATTGTACAATATGAACAGGCAGAAGAGACGAGAACACTTGAATTATTTTCTCGATTCTTTAATGTAGAGTTCGAGTAAATTGATATACAAGGAAATGAAAGAATAGAAAATCTGCGATCTTTTCTCTCTGAGCTGTATCTGCTGCAACTCTGCTTTTCGCTATCTATACACGAAATGTAGATGTCGTCAATCTGTGTAGAATGTCGTTGACTGATGATGAAAAGATCTGTAAACAACGTTCTCACAGAATATGACAGCGCGTTGAATTTGATGAACGTTGCAAATAAGCAGTGAGGTTTTTCGTGTTCGAAGAACTGTTTCGGAATCACGTGTTGAGCGAGAGATTTTGAAAATGTCTCATCAGCTTCTTCATCATACATCTTCTCTCAATTTAACGATTTATGATGTGAGCAACTCAAGATTTTAAGTCTCTTTTCATGAAAGGCACATTCGTACTCTACGTAAAAGGTTTCTCTATCTCTGTGCAGCATGTTTCAGAGTTTCACTAGACGTTCGAACGTTCATACATTTCGCATTCTCTTCGTGCCTCAGAAATCAAGCGACAAAACTTTGCTCGATGACTCTCAAGGCAGTCAAATTCTAGAAGATCATGCCAGTAACCGTAACAAGCGGTCTGTTCAACAAATGCTGGTAACATCTCGCTGTCGCTTAAACTGGGAAAAACGCAGTTGCTAACGTGAGTGCGAGATTTAGAATGATGAGAAACCATCTTCTGATTGTAACTTCTCAAGTTCATCGTCACAATTGAATGCTGAAGATCAGTCGAAGGCTGTAAGAGATGATGCTGATAAAGAGAATGAGATTGAGTGCGATGCAAAAAGCTTCACTAATCAACCTATCAAAAGAAAGCGCACGAAACAACAGCTATCGCTCGATTACATTCAAAACTGAAAGTCTCGATTCAAGCACTTGAAGCACAATACGCGCGTGTCATTTCTGCGTAACTTTGGAAACGAAGAATGACTTGATCTCATTCATGCTACTTTTGAATTCGACGTTGACACAATCAAATGATACTATGTGAATGCAGTCAAGAAAGTTGATGACAATTGCAAAAATTGGAAGAAACGCTGTATCAAGAAGATGAAGATGAGTTGAGCTCGTTCTCGCTCTTTGACATTTCTTTAACATGCTCTTAGAAGCATGTAAGATCAATTCTACAGCTAGATGAAAGCGAATTGCTAGCTAGCGCAAAGAACTTTTCTCCTCTGCTTCAAGCGTTTGCTAAGAAGTATAACGTCTCTAATCTGTACTTTGTTTTCGAGTTTGCAAGAAATTGAATTGACATCGAAGAAAGCTTCGAGCTGACTCAATGATATGTTAAGAGTAAGTGCGATTGAGTCACTGAAATAGCATTGTTTGATGCTTAAAGCGTGATAGATATCTATGCGAACTTTGCGACTTGTGTCAAACTTCATCTCGATTGATTGAATGATTCTCTTCGCTCAGCTGTACATGTTGATTCAGCGAATGAGCTGAGCGATTTCTTCGATCGCATGACATTGTCTGAATTCTACAAAGACTTAACTTGAAGAGAGTTTACGAAGAAAACTACCAAGAAAAAGAAGTTCAAATCTTCAGAGAAGAAGAACTTTTTCGCAGATCAGAACGAGCGATATCAATGCTTAGAACTTGCATCACAACCAAAATTTAATTCTTTCACGACGACGTCTGTTCGATCTTTTGCGCCTTGAGACTTCTGCAGAGATACTGTCATCGAGGCTTGAGTTGTTGTTCTCGCAGAGTCTCAGTCGAACTAATGAAGAAATTCTCTTGGCGAGATCACTGTGACGATCTGATGTGTTATGAACTTGATGAGATCTATGGTTTGAATTTGCTGACGAAGATTTGAGCGCTTGATACTCGACTATTGCCATTGCTTTGAGAAAAGATTTGAGCGCTTGATATTCGGCTATTGCCATTGCTTTGAGGGAAGATTTGCCTTAGCTATATCTATCAATCTAATCGACTTGTCTCAAGTCTTACTTTGTTTCATTATTTCAAGGCTCGTCTTGATTTAATCTTAGAGTTATTCAAAAGAACAATATCAGCCTTTCGTCTTAATATACCTTACCTTAAGATATACAGAGTTTTATGCGAAGAATAACTAATAGCAAGCTGAGTTCATGCCTCGTCTGAAACTGTGTCACATTGCAACCTTGCTTCAAGAACAGATTTTCATAGAAACTGAAGTTGATCTGGCTTTACATACAGCGTCGTTTCGGTCTTCAAATTATTTTCGTTTCAATACTATTTCTATACTAATTTGATACCAAACTCCGCTTTTCATACAGCCCTAAATCTTATTAAACAAGGTGGTGAATAGAAAACCCTTTTAATAACGTTTTATTAGGCTAACCTAGCGTCTAAACTATAGTTCTGCCCAGATCGGCTCCAAATCCATTGCAACTCCACTTTAACTAATCGGCTATTGCCCTTAAGGTACTATGTACAGCTCGGTACTAGTATCGTTGGTGTTGGGGATGTGGGGCTTGAAGTCTACGATGAAACGTTATTTATTAAACGTCCAGCGTACGGGAAAGGAGCACCGTATACGGCATGCACACAGTATGATGGTTCGACGGAAGGAGAAGAGGTCCTTGCCATGCTGGTGCGCGACTCGATAGTTGATAGGCTTGAAGCCCACAACAAGGAAGCATATGCTGCTCTTCTCCCGGTACTGCGCGTCTGCTGCGATGCGAACGAATCTTCTGTGACTTTGTACCGAATGAAATTAAATTCCCAGTTCTGCCACAGGCTCCAACTGGTAAAATACCTAACGTCGATGCATGCACGACCTAGCTGGCTGCAGTACTTGACCGTATGGCGGAATTGGGAACCCCTGTATGCACCAACGGCGACCCCAATGTTGAGAACTGCTAGCGTCGAAACCGGAGGGACTGTAAGATTCAGTGAGACCGTCGGGGCGGCTTGAGGCTGCAGATCTGGGAGACTGGGCCAACAACGGGAGAGCGGAATTGTCTGCGCGGGGGGAAGCTTCGAGTACCTTACGGAATACTATACGTAGCGCTACCTAAGGTATTCGTATCCGTTCCGTTCGGGGCTGATTGCGCACCCAACTTTGAGAAGCATTCAAGAAGCCTTGGCATGCTCGATCTTTGGCCACCAATCATACCGCGTAACTGGGGGTGGGGGTTGATCAATGAAGAAACTGACTTGCAAAGCCATCATGACCGTCCATCTCCTCAAATAGTGTAGTAGGGATTACTCTTTGCCAACGTCGTACGATACAGTACCGATGAACTCTGGTTGAAGACTGCTGCCAAAGGAGGTCTCAAACTTGAGAAGCGCGCTAGAACCGGAGTAGTGTCTGGGCTTTGCTTAGTGAGACATTGTAGAGCACAAGCGTTTTCGTGAACTTCTTTTAGAGCTTCTCTCGGTCCGCCCAAGCCCAACTTAAGATTCGAACCAGAACGTGGGAATCTTGGTTGCGATGAGACACGGAACGTCGTGACGAAAGGGCTTTTGCTCGAGCAGCAACACTGGAGTCGGGGAAGATACGGTAGAATAATGAATTGGGCATGTACGGAGTACTCCGTCCCTACCTTATCCCATTGAATTTCGACTGATGCACGCCGAGATGGTGGCTTGTCTTTCTGCAGCATCTGGTATCCATCAGTACGGTAAGGTATCAGTGGCACACCATCGTTCATGAAGGTGGCGTGGGTGGTGGGGCGACTGTATTATTCTATTCGCTTGGCTTCGAGATACCTAGCGAATCAGAGATGTAACGTAAGAAACCCGCCACCGGTGTCTGTGTAACCATGCCAATCAATCAGTTCGTGGATTACCTAAGGTACAGTAGCCCCCCAGCCTCTTGGTGAGCCCATTCTCGCGGTCCAGGGTGAAGGTGGAGCTCTTGGGACGGGTGTGATTGGTCCCTCAAGTAGGGGAGCGACTCCCTAGTCCCTAGCTTTCGTCGTCCCGCATCCTTTGAACCCGCTAAGGCAGGTAAATCCCCAGCTAAGGAATAGGCGGTGACTTTTGCTCGGCCGCCTATGGATCGCCCCGAAAATGCTCCCCCTCTGGAGTCGAGGGTACTGGACTTCCGTAACGGTTCAATCAATCATTGATTGATGGCTCAGACGGGGAACGCCTTGGGGAGTTTGGTTCTTGTTACGGAGTAGGTAGCTGTTTGTTACCTTGGCGGCGAGCGTACTATACAGTACTGTAGTAATCGTACACCATAAGAATCTCAGTGACGCTTGCCCTAGCTTGTGGTTTCCATACGGATTACCATACCTACTGCTGCTGTGTGTCTTCCACCTCAGCCGTGCTCACCCTCCTCCTCCTTTCTATTCGCCCCATGGTTCTTGCAAAAGACCTCGACTGATTTGCTTCCTTCTCAGACTTGAGTCTATCACTCGTCCGGAGAGCGAACGTTCTTCAACCTGCGATAGAATAATCCAAATTCCCCCACGATTGGGCTCGCGGGAATCGAAATTCGGCATCCCGACAACCACTCAGCCAGTCGTCGCACCCTTCATCTTCCCCCTTCTCACCCCATATATTTTAGCACTCTTGGAAGTCGACATCTGCATCGTCCTCGATTGCATTCTGATATTCCTATCGTAATATTCTGCAACCACAAGCCGTCTCTTAATCATCGATCGCATCGCGCCGTAAGTTGAGTTTCTGTCGCTTGTCCCACCATCTTGGTCCTTCGTTTCCGACAAGCAAATACGAATGTCTTGGGAACCCAGCGGCTTGGTATCTTACAGTTCACCAGGAATCATCGCTCGAGTCCATCAGCCGTTGACGTGAAGTTATTATCGCTCTATCGCTCGCTGCAATTGTTCGTAACGTATATTTGGTCAAGGAGTCAAGCCGAAGATAGGCATTGATTCATACACCATCGCAATTACTCGGCTGGCGAAAAGCATAAGCGACACACCGTACCGTTCGGAATCTTCAGCGTTACTTCTAGGGTACTCGGTAGTTGGATCCGATCGTTGGATATAATTTGGAAGAGCTTCCAGCATGGCGAGTGTTCTGGCGGTTAGCAATGAGACGAAGAGCTCAATGAGTCGGGTGACGAAGGAGGGAAGGCAGTTGACGTACGAAATGGAGGTTATCCAACAGCCGGAACGAGCCCGAGCATGTGGTTCGGGAGCAAAGTGTCCGTGCTGTTCGTCCTATACGTGAATGATCTCCCGACTGACAATCATGTAGCCTCCGCAGATCGCCGTCCGGTGGATCCTCCGCCGGTTGTTCAGCTTCGTATATTTGAAGGAGAAGCGAAAACCGACATTACTTTCTCATACAATGCCAACTTCTTCCTCTACACTACACTTGAATCTGCGCGCCAAATCGCGCAAGGACGTGTCCCCCAAGCACCGACTCCATTTCCAGTCTTGACCGGCATGCCCGTTGCTGGTATGGCATACCTTGACCGACCCGATCCTGCTGGCTATTTCATCTTTCCGGACTTGTCCGTCCGCCACGAGGGTAAATACCGGCTGAGCTTCAACCTGTTCGAGGAACTCAAAGAGACCAGGGACGCGGATAAAGAGTCTGCAACGCCGAGCCCGAATATCGAGGACCGAAAACCTTCGCAAATGACTCCAATGTCGGCAAGAGATCATGTCCACTTCCGTCTCGAAGTCAAGTCGGTGCCCTTTAATGTCTTTAGTGCCAAGAAGTTCCCTGGTCTCGCAGAGAGCACCCAGCTTAGCCGTGTGGTTGCAGAGCAGGGCTGTCGCGTACGGATCAGGCGGGATGTCCGCATGAGGAGACGGGACACTAAGGCTAACCAAGGTTATGACGAGTTCGACGAAGAGAATGCCTATGCACGGTCTGATCGATATGTCACACCAGACATGTATGCAAAGTCCCAAATGCCAGATCGTCCACGGTCATCGAGTCATGGAAGTGTGGATGTTCCAACGCCGTACAGTGTGGAGCCACGCCGGCTCTCGGCGCAAGACTTGAATTTCTTCAATCAACCCAACTACCAACAGCCTCCTCCGCCGGTACAGCCAGCTCAGCCAGCGAACACCAACTACACATCTCATCTTTCATTTGGTGTCCCCAACAACAATCAATATGCCGCGCCTACATTTCAGCCACCTCCTGCGCCAGCACCTCAACCAGTACAGAACTACATGCCGAATGGCAATGGCTTTCAATACCCCGCCACCCACACTCGCCAGATGTCTGTTCCGAGAAACAACTATGGGATTCAACAGCCCCAGGCACCTCAACAGCCACAGTTTCCGCAAGCTCAACCATACGTCGACACCAAGGATTATCGTCCCCACAATGATTACCACCGTGCTACAGGTCTCATGAACAACCCGATCTACCCATCGCAAGTAAACTCTTATCCTCCTGTGGAGAATCGTGCACCTCCCGTGCAGCAAACATGGTACCCACAGCCTGCCCCGGCTCCTGTGCCGAGAGCCGCAAACCCCGTCAGCGGACAAGTGCTCCCACCATTGAAGACCCTCCATCCACCGCTCGAGAGAAAGCACGAGCCAGCTCTACCCGCATCCGCAGTGCCGGTATCAAGCATTGCACCTTCGACTCCCAGCTACGACAGCCTGCAGAGTAAGTTCACTCCGTACTCGGCGACTCCACAATCTGCCACCAGCACATCACACCTCGGCAAACGTTCGTTCGGCACAGTCTTTGACTCGGCTCACCTGAACCAGCCCATGCACAGCGGGATGCGGCCAAGTAACCAAGGCCAAGACGTTGTTCAGGTCGAGACGGATGAGGGTCTAGTAGAGGAGGATTATGATCAGGATTTCAAGAAGCTTCTGTCGTACAAGCGCGCGGATGGCACCCAGCAGTTGAAGAAATGTCCTTCCCCTATATCCGAATGACTGCCTGGAGCCACCTTTTTTCACTTTCGTTCAGCCAGTAAGCTTTGAGCAACGATTATCACACACCGCTTGAATGGACGAATACGCCTGGTCGGATAAAATTGGGTGTTGCAGCGCAAATGGTTCCGTTTTACTTGATTCCCAGCGCTGGCGGTAACGATTCAACCATGTCTTCAACGGGGTATCCTTGCGCCATTTGAGCGTATATCGTTCTTGATGTCCTTTTCCATGTACTTTCCCCACACACATCTAAGTTTCCAGTATCATCGATACCTTCGCGTATACCACCAACATCTAACATGCTCGTTCTTGCGTTCGGCGGATACCCCTTCTCGCCTGTCTTTTGCATCTGGGCGGGCCGTTTGTTTAAGAAAAGACACAGTCGCTATTGTGGGGGGAGGATTGTAAATCAAAAGTATAGTTCCTTTGGAGAGGAGGGGTTATTGGATTTTATATTGAGGCGGGGCTTTGGTAGGGATCGGGATAGGTTGGATAATGAGAATGGGGGTCTCTTATACAGGGTTAATTTCAGGGATTGGGTTTTTGGAGTTGGGCAAGGAATCTCTGTCAAATCAGCTATTCGGGCTTCTCAATGCTTGGTGACTAGATCTTGCTGCATCTCCTTAGTTCGCACCTTCTGTCCATATCGCCCCTTCCCAATAGCCCTCTCTCTATGTTATTTGGAAATGCTTTCCAGAACAACCAAATAGCCCTCTGATCTTAACCCCTCCCTCGTTCCTCGTCCCCCGTCCCCCGTCCTTCCAAAAGCAAAAAATATCAATTCCCTAGCATCTCAACACTCCCTCCCCACCTCTTAAATCTCCATCAAACCCCAAACCCCCATCCTCTTATTCCAACTCGCGAGGCGTTGTTGTTGTTGTTATTGTTGGTGGTGGGGGCGCCGGTTTTTTTTTTCTCGTTGGCGAAGGGGGACGTTTGTTGTGAGATGGTTGGTGAGTGGGTTAGATAGGGGTTTTTCTGCAGGATGGGGAGGAAGGGATATGCTGAGGATTGTTTTTTGGGGGGTTTTGGGGTTCGAGCTTCTGGTGTTGTGGTGGTGGTGGTAGATGGTGGTAGATGGTGGTGGGGTAAAGATGGCCTGGGGGTTTTGAAGCAAG
>JAABUW010000997.1_pt1 | contig 50645 bp, 45 predicted proteins | sample 5560081 | NCBI WGS metagenome assembly JAABUW01 (sample SAMN10711882, study PRJNA513363) | rock metagenome | isolation source: Antarctica rocks | place: Antarctica: Victoria Land, Knobhead sud | reverse complement strand
TGCCTTCATGTAAGGCGCCGGTAACACACTCTCTGCAAGCCATAGTGAATCTCGATGATTGATGTAAGACTGGATAAAGAGCAAAAATTTGAGCTGTCCATCATCAAGCAATGGATTCTTTAAGTGTAGTCTGCTCTCTCGGGATGAAGACTCATAAAAACCCCGTCACCCGATGCCGCAGTTAAGACTATAATCTCGGGGCTTAGGAGTACCCCGGGGCCCGAATAGGCCGATAAGATTAGGGCCAGCCCTACTTCAATGATAGGTAGCTAAAGTCATGATTAACACTTCAGCCATACAGACTTCTCTTACAGAACAACAAAGACAGTGAAAGACTTTATATTGATAAAAATCAGGTTCAAGCGTTGCATCCTAGTCACGATGTCTATATGACGATATTTTTACTTGAGAATACCGCGTGAGTATTCGTACCTAGAGATGCCCAAGAGGCGAAAGGAATAGGTATCTAACTAAGTGGATAGTATACGTTCAAGTCAACGTTCGAGTCAGAAAAGTCTTGGGATGTTCGATGCCTACATGTTGATGCCACTCAATCAAATATTACTTTTCATTTGAAAGACAACAATGTTGGCTGCACTACTACACCATTTAGGGCAATTTCAAAAAGTGATAGCGGTCAATCCTCTGCGCCTCGCCAAAAATCCGCAAACCGGAGGTAAGGCGGTTGTTCAAGACGTCTCTTCCTCCTCGATGGTTACCAAGAGGTTCTCCGATCCCGTCGACATATAGACGTTCCTGCAGCATTTATATATCAAGGTCAGAGGTTCTTCATTCGTCCGGGTGAGATGTGACGCTATAAGCGCCACCAACAACGACTTGTTGTTTCATCGAGTGTTTCTCCTATGCACAGCCATCCTCCTGTTTGAGTGATGATGATTTTTTCCCTTCTTTTTTCCCTTCATTTTAACGTGCTTATGCAGCCAAAGGCTATGAAGCACAGCATACTATCTACGTATATAGATACACATAGAGTCGTACTGACGATGTATGTAGTATGGAAAAGCTCTCTGCGTGAAACAGGCTCTTAGAGCTAAAAAACCACACCGTTGTTTATCCTAGTACAGTATAAGCTGCTTATAACGGAAGTGGCAAATCCCAATCTACGTTCCGTTATGAGGAGAGTTCCGGTGTATACAAAGGTATTACTAGGCACCTTCTATACCCCCATTTGAAGCTCCATATACCCCCATTTGAAGCTCCATATATGTACCCCCATTTGATCCTACCAAATTCACCTACTTCGCCCCCATCCAACCACGTAAATCCTTCTGCTGTAGGCTAGCTCTATGACGTTCAGTGAGCTTTCTTTCGTGTTTTCTGAGGGTGCTAGTGAGCTCCGGATTCATATTAGGTCCGGCCTGTTGCTCCTCATAAAGCTTCAATTTAGCTAAGCCCTGTAAGGCCTCTGATAGCTTAACCGAAGGAATTTCAGTGATCTTCTCCTCGGAATCCTCAGGGGGTTCGGGGCCGAATTCGGCTACTATTTGATCAATGAGGTCCTCATCTGTATCCCGTACGTCTTCTTCAGAGGGATTAATGAAGTTCTTGATAGCCATTGCCTCACTAATTTGACCGGAATCCCGCATAGATTGAATCTGACGAGCAATTTCCTGAACAGTGCTCTCGGATTCAGCCCACTCATTACCTAGTATAGGCCTTTGAGTGAGACCTCTCGCCCCCCAATCATATGCTTGAGCTCGAGCCCAGCAATTTTGTATGGTAGAGATCTTAACATGATGCTCCCAGACGGAGATACCCCATCGAATGGCCCTAAGAACGTTCATTTCGCTGACTGAATCTCGATCTGAATCGAAGCATTCAATCATTCATTGAATTTGTTGCCTTCTAACATAGGTCTTTCAATTTTGAATTATACCCTGATCCAATGATTGATGCACTGAGGTAGCATTCGAAGGTAACCACATAACCTTCGTGTGACGAAGAGAACCTTGCTCCTCATCGACTTTCAGGTTTGACACAGCCAGCTTATGAGCACTGAAGCCGTCGATAAGTAAGAGCGTAGGTTTCGTCATTTGACTATCAAACCACCGAAGATATTGCATCATTATTCCGTTTGTCATCCAAGATTTTGCATTAGCTCGCCAGTGAGCTTCGAGTGTTTCAAGACCATGAATATTAATCGCTTTAAAGCATCGAGGCCGTTGAGCTGATCCAATGAACCAAGGCTGAAGCTTTCGACTTCCGATGACATTGCAACATAGCTAAGTAAGTTAGTCTCATTCAGCACTAAATGAGAGAGTGAAAGTTACTCACATTGACAGTGATTCTATGCTTATTCACCTTTCTACCTGAAGCATCAATCGTTGATAAGGTTCGCTGAGGACTGACCTTTCAGAAGTAGCCGGTTTCATCCATGTTAAATACATCTTCAGCGTCATATTTTTGACCTTTCTCACGAATCTGATTCATCGTAACGAGGGTGTCAACGCTGAGGTCAGCGTCATCGACTTCATCGTGCCTAATTCTCAATTTCAGGCCGTGTCTGAATTTAAATCCAGCCAGCCAACCATCAGTCCACTTGGGGGTAGACTGACCTTCATAGCAGGAAAGCCAAGTCCATAATTCAGTCGCTTTGACGCGAAGAACCTCACCAGTGACTGTGTTATTGGCGTGTTCATATCGTTGCTCCCACTCAAATAGAGCTGTTTTCAGTACTGACCATTTGAATATTCTATCACGCTTCGAATCACGATGTGAAGGGCCGGAATCCTCATCCAAATGAGCTCATTTAGGCCCAAGAATTTCACTTGCTGAAGAGGTACTGAGAGTATATCCATACTGTTCCTGCCACCAGTGACCACAGGCTTCCAGGCGGTTCCGGCCAATGACGGCCTGATTAGCTTCAGTGAACCACCAGACCCGTAATGCTCGCCGTTGACTGCTTAGAATAGCCCTCCGAGGGCGCTTGGATGAAGGTAGATTGATAGGTAGGTTGAGGGTAGACATTGAATATACCGGAACACACCAAAAAAATTCCAGAAAGAAATTCCCGTTAGCTTATATGGAGATATTCCGCTAATTACACCAAAATTAGGTGGGGGCCGGAAGTTTTCTCCGTTAAAACCAGAATTCCGTTATCCGGAATTCCCCTATAAGCAGCTTATACTGTAGTCGCTGTAACCTGAATCCACTTTCCATACTCAGTCAGATGAGCTCAAGGAAATCCTGCTGCAAGCAGCCGACTCAAAATCCTAGACAGTATATCCCGTAGACCAGTTGAACATTGTGCAATCACACCGATAAACTGGGCGACGAAGAGCTATGCCCGAGGTTGCGAGCTGGCCGTGCGAGTAACAGATCACGGGCTTCGCGTTATTGTGAACTGTCTATATGACCAAGTGGTCACTTAGACAACTCGAAAATGTGAAACTGGCCGCTTCGAGGTGGGCTTCCGAATTCCTTGCATGGCTAGGTGGGCTTTGGTCTATGTATGTGGAAGCTGGCCACTTCGACGTGAGCTTCCGTTCGCTGTTTGACCACATGGTCATCTAGCCACGTGGACTTTTCGACCGGGTATGAGCTCAACGCGTGGGTAAAGCGCTGTTACTACTCTGTCGATGAGATTGTTCAGCTCTTCTGACAAGCATAGCTTGCAGAAGGTTCGTAGCCAGCACCTCGTACGGGTAAATTTCGTTGCCGGTCTGAGTGATGATGAATGGTGATGCTGTAAGAAGAAATCCACTTCGTTTTCCTTCTGTTCCAAGGACGCTGTGCACCGAAGAGAAAAGCGATCATGTGAAAGCTCGCCAGCTTTCGAACCGTCTATGACCTTAATGCTGTTCTCATGATAGCATTATCAGGTTCGTCACGTTCCGCTTGACAGTCATTCTGGTTCAGTTGGTCGCTTGCTTGGCTTTCCCTTGCAACCACCAACATTTCAATGATCTACGTTTTCCAAAAGTTGCGGTCTTCGTGTATGTACTCCTATTCATCAGGAGTCCACACACTGAGAGAGTCCGCGCATACGCCAGTCTTTAGCCGGCTCCTCTAGGGTGACATTGGGTTTAGCATCATCTCAAGGAAGAATTACCTAGCTTAGTCGGACTTCCTGGTATGTCCGAACTCGCGGCCACAACGAATACCTTACCTAGTAGTTGCAGGCTCTGTCTTCGATGACATAATAGCTCAACTGTCAGACCGTTACAGTAGAACCGTAGGGGGTAGCTTAGGAAATGAATGACGTTTCTGCATTAGCGATTCCGTTAGATTGACTAAGTTCATTGTACGATAGTTGCCTTTTGCGAGATTGAACGTTTGTTCACCTTGACCGTACGATAGTTGCCTTTTGCGAGATTGAACGTTGGTTCACCTTGACCGTACGATAGTTGCCTTTTGCGAGATTGAACGATGGTTCACCTTGACCGTTTACTGGTCAAATTACTATGCTAAGGCGATGACGGCTTCAGTCGGTATTTACTGTGTTGCTATGCTGTCGGTTCCAGTTAGCTCGTGGATGAATCTGTATAAAAGGAGAGGTTCCCAAACCATACCAGCTCTTCTCTCCAGACCATCATCCACGCCTTCTCCTCTTCAAAGTCCCTCTTCAAAGATTGCCTTCGAAGTTAGAAATTTGACCATCAAAAATGCTTCCCTTAACCCAACTCGCCCTAGCTGCGTCCATCTTCCTCGGACTCGCTCCTTTGGTACCTGCCGCACCCACAGCAAATGCGCCCGGCCTCGAAAGTCGAGATGACCCTGTTACACCCAACTCGTTCTGCAAGGGTAGAGCGTATCCCAAGGGGGACGGTGTCACTCACCCCGACACTATCCACTGGTCAGTGTATATTCCCGGCCAGTTGGAGGGATCAGCACAGGGCACCGGTGAATGGGGCGGAGGTTTCTTGGACAACTTGCGCGGTCAAGCTGGGTGGATAGTCAATTGGCAAGCGCAGCTCGACGATGCTGGAACTGGCATAAAAGCACAGTTTTTCACTTCCGCATTTGCTACGGAGGTGAACGTGCATGATGCTGCATGGCTTGGATCAGATCCGAACAACCGCATCAACCTCTCTTGCGACTACTCCCCATGAGTTTAGGTAAGCATTCGCTCCCCAAATTTGGCACCCCAAGATACAGGAGTCTGACGAGTCTTCAAGCAATGTTCAAAAGTATGCAGACTTGCCAAACAACAACCATCGGATGTGTTTCGGGCAGGATTGTGAGCTCTCCGTTCGAGGGTGCAGGCCACGGTCATCTTAATCGTCTGGCTTTATTCTTTATTCTTATCTGTCGTTTCAGTCTGTCACTATATTAGGTTGTTAGTAGAAAAGTTGAGTCCAACGAAGGTCAACCATCTTTCCGCAGTGTCACTGAATCTTTACCCTTCAAAGGTTTCATGAGAATTGCTAGTGATCCATCGCGGAGTTAAGATCTAGCGGCAAGTTCGTTGCAGTCCTTCTATATTCTGCAAGCCCCAGTACCAATTGCAGATCGATAGGAAATTGCTGGACGTAGCAAGCCACTTGATCTGAAATTCTAGCTTGTGCATCTTGCGATCAGCTGCAATCGAATGAAACACTATTCCGTTGCTTTTCCTGCTCGTAAAGGCTTCCAACGTTTATGGACGCCCAGCTAACACCGCTTGAATAGACAGTCACTCAAGACAATGGTCGGATTTGAAGAAGAAGTAGTCGAGTGAGACGTGCGAGCAAATGGGCATCCTAATTTCTTGGAGTTGTACTTGATATGAACCCCTGATCACCATCCAAATTTCTCGATCTCAACGCTCACATTCCGTCCCTCACGCAGCCAAGACGAGCACATGTTTGTTACGGCTCGATTCATCCCGTCCGGGCCAGAACAAACCACTCCAATCTTGGCTTGGTCCTGATACCCAGACAGCTCGTGGCCAACAAGCCAATCTCTTGTAATTCTTTCAACTGGAGGATGTCCGCACTCGGCGGTGGGTGGGGGTACTATGACATCGACTCCTTCGGCCTTTAGCTCTTCCAGGTTCCTAACTTCGAGCCATTCGAGATGAGATCGGTGACGTTCTACCCAGATGAAAAGGATTCTTCGCATAAGAGGGCTGGAACCAGAGTGTTCCAGGTCACGTAAGGAAGGATCATTGAGGATGGACCATACCAAGGGCCAGGTAACCGTAATACCACTACCTCCAGCAACTATGATTGAATAATTGCTATCCTTGAGCATCCTGACGGCTGTTTGCGAGCCATAAGGCCCATCAACCCCTACAACAGCTGTGTCATGGCGCCGAGAGTATTTTAGCAGATCGCTAGAGAATCCGCCTTGAGCTCTGACAATTAGCTTGAGATCGCCATATTTGTTACCATCACTAGGCGCCTTAGACGCTATTGTGAATGGATGGGCCTGGATGATATCCTTGTGAGAAAGTGATGGTACAGTTAGAAAGACATGCTCTGTAGCTTTCCAGCCGCTACTGATGCCTTTTCTAGCAAAAGACCGGAAGGTGCGATGCTTTGCTGATAGAGGAACAATCGCCTGTAATACCACTGTTTGCTGATCCTCTTGGACCTCTAGAGAGACCCTCACTTTTTCGCTCTTCGAAAACATTCGATAGACAAGCCTATCGATGAGGAAGACAGCTAAAGCAGCAGCCACATAGGGCCTACTGGTCTGGTGATGGAACCATAATAAGACCAATGCAATGACTTGCAGAATGATATGCGTTCCCAGAAAAATCTCATACCATCTTTGACGAAAGCTTCCAAGTGAGGTAAAATAAAGGGTTTCGTAGGCGAGGAAAGCCCCTATACCTAGTAGGATGATCTTGCCAAGCAGGAACCTAGCCAAGGTGAAGCCGGCAGGTCGCAAGATGGTGTACCAAACTCCAATCATGCCAACAGAATGAAAGAGGGCGAGTAGGCACATCACCTCTCCTAACCGACGGTAGAAGATGTTGAGTGATTCATACGAGTATCCCGTCAGGACCTTGAGGGGCTGGTTCTTTGCAGCGAAAAGGTACAGGAGTGGTAGATTAGCGACAAAGACCAAAGAGGTACGGTCCGCGAAGATAAAGAGCATCGGTAGAGATAATGGTACATTCCATAGCGAATAGAACACCTGCAAAGCAATAAAAGCGAGGACGGCTAGGGTGCTGCTGTTTGACGGCAAAATCTTGTTAATGTATGGAATGGGCCGTGGTTGGTAAACGAGAAAAGCTCTTATCTGGTATATCACAAGAGAGATCCAAGACCGTGGTATAGCAGCTTTTGACATGCCCAGTAACGGAGTCCGCTCGTTTTCTCGGTTGTCTACGCTCAAGGCCTTCGGAGAACGTGGAGTACCTCTAAGAGTAGTGCTAGATGACGAGGCTCCGCTACCAGGTTCTTCAGGGAGATCTGGTGTTTCTCGGCGATCTGTCGATACCGCTTCTTGACTCTTCGTCCTCATCCCCCCTCGAAAACCCTCACCTCCCTTCCGTCCCCTCGTACCTCTCGCACTCCTCCACCCCCTTAATCTACCTCCCCAATGCAGAACCGTAAAAACCAGTAATAGCGCTAGTAGCACCAATTGATAGCTCAAGATAAACCTTCTCGAGTACAAAACCCCTTCAATCAGCTTCCTGAATCCGGGGCTCTCTTCCACCCCGCTAGCGGAGAAACCCGCATTTTTGACGTGTGAATTTGAGCGTAGGGAGAATCTGATGGCAGCGTGTATTTCTGATTTCGATATGTATGTATAGGTATCCATTACTGCTATGCTGTGACAGTCCACCGTGCAGCAATGGATTTGGCGGCGGTTGAATGGACTCGGCGATAATGACGTGTGTAGATTGGTTTGGCAGATAAAGATAAGATTTGCCGAAACCTGTGGCCCGTGCCCACCCTGCTTCGACATCCTAGGGGAATGTCGGTTTATTGGATGAAACCCTGAGGGACGGAGGTACCTATAACCTTATCGCCCCTGAATCTCTGCGTTCGAGTCTACTGGGGAGCGAATGGAGTAGTAATCACCGTGATAATGTAACCATACCATAAAGTAGGAAAGTAGGTAAGATGCTTGACTGATACTATAGCATGCAGTTGAGTCTCTGAATATGCGATAGCAGTGCTACGCCATTGAATTCCCAATTTCCCGTTAGCGCCTTGCCCTGAATGCCCAAACGCCAACAGCCAATCCCAAAAAGTCTATGTACAAGAAGAGAAAAGAGTATAGCCAATCATTGCCCAGGCATACCAGCCTTCATGTTGGCGTACATACTGGCCGGGTAATTCAGCATGTTCTGGCTCTGGTCCAAACTCCCCAGTTGACCTGCAACCGTGGCGATGAGACTGTCCGCGCCCGTCTTGTCTGCACTGGCTTCCCAGAACATACCGCCTCCCAAGTTCTTCTGCGTGACATAGGTAGTCTTCTGCTTGACCATATCAAGCGTGTCGTAGGAGATCAACTCTTTCGCGGCCGCATCATAGCTGTATGTAGCGCCAGACTCGGAATCCGTCATTACAGTTGCGCCAGCCTTGGGGAGTGCTTTGTAGTCCCAGATGCCGTTCTCCCAGCTGCCGCTCCCAACTCCGGTGAACGGCTTTCCAAGGCCATCGGTGCCCTCGAAAGCACGGCCATAGATCGGCATACCCATCTGGATCTTGGATGCAGTCACGCCGGCGGCTATGTAATCCTGGATGGCCTTGTCCGTTGAGAATGGTGTGGCATTCGGGTTGGAGCTGCTGGGGTAGAGATTGGCTTGATGACCTGTGGCATTGGCAAATGAACCGGTGTAATCGTAGGCCATGAGGTTCCACTGGTCAAGATATTGGTCCATATCCTTGAGATGCATAATACTGTAATGGGCAGGGCCAGCAGGACTTGCAATAGTAAGTAGGAAGTGGTAGTTAAGGTTGTTCTGCGAAGAGTAGGCGTCAAGAGCTTGACGGACGGCCTGCAGAAGCAACACCATGTTTCCAGCCTCCCCGTCGTTGGCAGGGTATTCCCAATCAATATCGATGCCATCGAAGCCCAGGTTTTGTACGAACGCAACCGCACTGCTGGCAAACTTGGCACGGCCATCAGCCGTCGCAGCCATTGGAGCAAAGTTTGGCGCATACGTCCATCCGCCAATGCTGAGCAGGGTTTTCATCTGGCGGTTCGCCTTTTTAAGAAGGTAGAGTTGCTTGGTGCAGCCGTAGACATTGGTACCAACATCATTCCAGGAGTCCGTGGGGTAATGCTTGTCGGTGTCTGCGTAGGTATCACTCAAGTATCTGTAAGGTATTCGACATTAGAAATGTGCTTTCCAACTCATGAAAAAAGGTAAGCTATACACTTCACCGGTGTCGGGATGAACGTTTGCGAACGCATATAGAACGTGCGTCAATTTATCCGCTGTCAGATTCTGAGGTTGGAAGTTACGTCCATATATGCCCCTATCAAGTATGTCAGGATGTACTTGACCAAAAACCAAGACAGTAGAGCGGTTTACCAGTTCACGAAGTATGCAGTGGTTTTGTATCCACCAGTGGCTCTTTCGGCCAGCGAATTAGACACATCACGTGGGGCTTCCATGGAGCCAGAGAAGGTAGGAATAGCAAGCGAAAGAGGAGCGAGAGAAAGGAGAAGCAAGAGGTTATCTGTTAGCCCGAACATGACAGCGGTAGATATTGAAACTGTTGAATACTGAATGTGAGATATATGGTCATATGAAGCAGAAGCCTGTTCTGCGCCAAGGATCGGATCAATTCAAGTCGTTGAAACAGAAAAGTCAGAGGACTGGCGGAGAGAAGGTCATATATATGCGAAAGACCCAATTGACCGGTCACAAAGCTATTGCATAGGGTCGCCATGCTTTACGTTGCATTGAAAGCATAGTGAAGGGAAGGTCATTTAGTATATCAGCAGGCATTCCTTTGGCCATTCCAATCATGTTTCGAGTTCATGCCCACCAAATGATGCCCCAAGTAACCACGACGGAGATTAGGACCTGACCTGGTTTTGTCCGAGATGGAATAGTTTATTATAACGACAATATTTCTGGCGGCGATGAAGCTAGGTGTTACAGGGGATGAATGAAAGTTGAAACGTTGCGTCCCTTTGAGATTTGCCCTAATTGCAAAATGGACAAGGGGCAGCAGATGGTAGCCACAAGGAATGTGACGCTTCGAGGATCATACCCCTCCGACCTCCTGACAATCCTTCATCTGAAGCCCTCTTAATGCAGACCCTTATGCATCGCTGCGCACGGCGCATTTACCAGTGCACAGGCCGACTTGAGCCAGGGATTGGCCAGAAGGCCTAATCGCTTTCGATATTTCCAGTAGGCATTTCACGACATATCAAAGAATCACCAGGACCAATAGTGCAGGTTGTTCAGTGGTTGGTCCAAGGGTAGATGTCCGAAAGGCACATGAGGACGAAAGACAGAGCGTCTGTAGGCTGTCAGGTCCGTGTGATTTACGCGGGCCGTACCTCACTAGCGCTTGGGGAGCTGCCTGCCTTCCTCATTGAGACAAAGGAGGGAGTATCGAAATCTCGGTCATCGATGGGTGTTAATCTTGCCTGACGTGACGGCAAATAAAGGGGGTCTTGACGCCGTGAATGTTGGTCACCGGCGACGGACATGGGGCGGAGTAGGGCAAGTCATGGGGGCCCCTTCCGATAAGATACTGACCTCAGGCCCCTCTCATTCCCCCACGGTATGCGACTTGGTGTAACATCTTCGTGAAGTGTGGGTGATACAGGTTGCAACGATAGTATCGGTACGCGTCGAGGTTGTTGTACTGTAGGCTTCAACCACCGGTTCCGTGAACGTCGAAACAAGGAGGTTCACAAGTGTTACCTCGGTGGTTAAGGAGGGGTGCATGACCACCCGCAATCATGAATGGATGGCATTATAAGTGACAAGCAATTCTTGGGAACCTCAAGTCTCATGAGAGGAGAATGAACTGACAAGGGTTGTTTCCTCTTTGCGTTTTTGTCACTGTAGTCATTAGAAGATCGATTTTTTCATTTTTGGGTTCCTAGAAGGGCGTCTAATCCTATCACGTGACCTTCGCTCCGGTGCTTTAATAATAGCAGGTTCCTACCAGCTCTCCCATTTCTGCCCTCCGATGGCAATCATGCGATTGAACAATGGATCCCTCAACTGGCAAGCAGTAAGTTTCCACGTCTTTCCACTTCGATCCACGATCTCCAATCCATCCGCGACATTCCTCCCTGTTGCCCACCCGACCACGAGTTTCGCCTTCCATCCCAAACCCCCAACTTTCTTGAGCTCTGTAATGTCCTGGATTGGAATGCTGAACTCAGCGTTCTTCTGCTCGGTAATACCAGAGCCGTCACTGGCAGATCTTGAGAAAGAAACTGTCGGCACCGTTGCCCCACTAGTGATGTAAACCCAGCCTTTGTTACCATTGTGGCGAGCCTTGAAATCGACAGGGCCAGTGGGGGTCTGCTCGCTCGGCTTGGGAAGTACGCCGAGGTGATTCTTGGCGTGCTCAGATCCAACCTTCGCTCTCACTTTATCCACACCAAGCTTTGTTTCTATACTTGTCTTGGCAGTGCCCTTGAAAAACCCAAGGATATGCTCCCCGTGACGATGTTTGGGCTTCTCGGTTGCTGCTTTCTCGGCAGCAGCTATCTCAGCCGGGTCCTTATGGATGGCTTCGTGGATTTCTTGATTGGAAGCATCAAGCGTGAGATCGTCTCCATCGAGTTCTTTGGGATGTTCAGGAGGAGGTTGATCGGACGATGGTGGAGGAGGTAGAGGAGCTTTATTCGCTTCACCAATACGCAAAAGGGTGATGGTGAGTTGCGCATTCGTAGGTACACCTTTGAGAATCGAACTGGAAGAAGTTAGCATTGCGCATTGTTCGTCCTTCACTATCTGACTTACTTTCGAAGCTCAAGATATTTCTGCCAATTCGGAACATAGCGATTCAACAGGTCCAGTCCTCGCCAGATAAGAGGGTCACCGAAGAAACCGAAGCCGACACCGAAGGAGCTCATTTTCATGACCATGGCAGGTGTAGTGAATAACGCCACTGCTACGGCTGGCACAAGGACTCCGGCCAACCTCAAACGGAAAGCATCTTTGGGAAAAGGAGGTGTTGGCGATAAAGCGCTGTGAAAACTTAGCGTGGTCCGAGTTCTTGAGTCACAGAGGTATACTTTGCAAAGCGTTCCCATCCATCTGCAATATCTCCAACTACATGCATGGCGGGCCGCATCTTCGACCACATTGCCTCCTCCATTGGCTGTTTCGTTTTATCATGATGGGCGGCTACTGCAGTCTCATCAGATGCCATTTTCTGATCAGCTTCACCACTGGTAGGCATACCACCACCTGTCGAAGCTTTCGCTGTGGCACCTGCGCTAGCCAATTGAGTCGGGTCTGGCACAGACTTGCTCAACATATCATCCGGCTGTTCGCTGTGGTTATTTTTGCCAGTTGCACTACTTAGAGCGATCGATCCTATTCCAGTAACGAAATTGCTAGCCTCCTGCTCCACGGCTTCTCCTTTGTGTTTCTCTGGTGCTCCTGTTGCACTATCATGGCTTCCCAGTACACCGGCTTTGGGAGACTGAATACCGCCAGTACTCGAATTGACCAAGGCAAGGGGTGCGGGAGGAAAAAAAATTGGACGTGATGGTGGGTATGCTATCAGAACTATAAGGGTTGTAAAAAATGTGGGAATCAGAAGATTCAAAAACCATGCCAAGGCATAGGCCTATGCCGCAAGTCAGTCTGACTTTTGCGGAGTGGTATTATCCTTCCATTCTTACCGCGGCAAAAGGTATCGTACGCCTAGGTTCTCGCCATGAGCGCAAACGAGCAATGTGATTCCCAAATCCCATCAAGCCAATGATAACCGTCATGTAAAGTCTTTCAAGATTACAACGCAATTTATCCGGCGAGAAATCGTCCTCGTCCACGATGTTGAGGTCGAGGCCTCCAGGCGGCGGACCCGTCGTCGCCTTGACTCGATACATTTGTTTATCGAAGCGTCTGATGAGCGTCCAGAGCTCCTCGTTCGGAAGTCCTCCAACCATGGTAGGCACATGCTTCGGATTCGCGTCCCATCCTAGATCTTTGACGTCGTCTGAAGCGTTGTGCTGAGCGGCACCCTTGACCTCCTGATCTGCAACCGCAAGAGCATGACTATCGGATGGCGCGTTCAGCGCAGATGTGCTTGAGGTAGGTGTATTGAACGTAGAGCTGTTCGTAGTGGAAGGGCGCGTTATGTCGCCGGGAGTGTTCTGGTTCAATTGGTGTTCCTTCAAGTCATCATCAGGAACAGGACCACCGTCCTTGAACACGTATCCAGGCATAGGCATTGTAGCTGTGTGTGACTGTATCTCAAGCCTATAATGAACGGAAGAAGGGTCGTCGTAGAAACTACAACTTGCGCACGGGCAAAGCAAGAAAGCGAGACCAAACATCGACGTCATACTCGTAGGCGGCTCGTACTACTTAGGCTTAGCGGTATGTATCCCCTTGGCGCTTTCTTTTGGGCCTACCTCCATTTCACGGGACTCATTCTCTAGACGAATAGTATTAGGAGTGACATGAATACCTAGTGCATGATTCAAGGAAGTCTCAGATTCTTCTATGGTAATGCAGAGAGCAATCTTCACGGTCAAGGGTGTACACCGAGTATATAATAACCATGCAGGAAACGCAGACCCGCCTCGGGACCATCCCAGCCCTCCCAGAACAATGTGACAGATAATACAAATTGGAACCGCAACGTAGGAACTCCATCCTTCCTGTTTAAAGTGGTACAGTCGCATTGTATGCGAACTGCTTAGGAAAGTCTCACTTCAACTCTTCGAAATAGTGCTGGATGTTCTTGAGTTCGGTGCCAAGGAAGTCCTCAACTTGGGATGTAGCTTTTGAAGCCATGTGTTTTTGGTTAAGAATCTCGCTCATATTAGACGAGCCACCTCCATTCCATGCAAGAATCTTAGGGAGAGACGTCAGTAAATCGTGTGTTGTTCATGTACCATGGCACTTAAGCCGTGGAGTTCAGGGATCGACTTACATTCTTAGTGTTAGACGGAACATCACTGAGACTACCCTCAGTTGCAACGGCAAGGAGGTTTTGCTTGAGCTGCTTAGGCGTGATATCCGCAACAGCAAATGCAGAGTCCTTCGACGGCTGCAGCGAGAGGAAATACGCCAAAAGACCGGCAATATGGGGGGAAGCCATGGAGGTACCGGAGATAGTGTTGACGGCGGTGTCGCTACCAATCCATGTGGACATAATGTTTAGACCGGGGGCGAAGATATCGTTGCACTTTCCATAGTTGGAGAAGTATGCACGTTCATCAGCGAGGGTTGATGCGCCAACAGTCACGGCCTTCTCAGCTGCGGCGGGCGAATAGCTGCAAGAATCGGCGTTGTCGTTTCCGGCGGCGACAGCGAAGTGGATACCAGCATCAACAGCAGCATTAACAGCGAGGTCAAGGGTGACGGACTTCCCGCCACCAAGACTCATGTTCGCGGCACTTCCTTTGAAACCCTTCTTACCCTTGCCTTTCTTAGCAAGTGCTACTTGCTCGGAATGTCGAATGGCAGCCCATTCGACCCCTTTAACGACATCTGACATCGTGCCTGATCCGTTGGATTTGAGGACTTTGACAGCATAGATGCTTGCCTTCTTGGCTACACCGTACTTCTTCCCCCCAATGGTACCAGAGCAGTGGGTGCCGTGTCCATTGCCATCTAGATCCTCATCGTTGTTAGGGATGGTTTTACCCCAATGTGCTCTACCTTCAAAATCGACATGATCCACGTTTGTGCCGGTATCGATAACATAAACATCAACACCTTCACCGCCGTCGCCGGAATATAAGTATTTGCTGAAGGTTCCGAGAGAAAGACTGTCACGGTGTGATATTCTTGCTAATCCCCAAGGAGCATTTTTCTCAATCTCGCCATCCGTCATGGTGTGAACCTCAGAGTCTTTCTCAATGTATGCGACCTGATTTGTTCCAAACGTCAGCGCTAGCTTGAGAATAGGTACGAGGCTTGAGAACGGAGTGGGAGATAGTGATCACGTGCAACGTGGCTCCAAAGATAAGGAATGATTGATATTTAGACTTACATCTGGATGGCGGCGAACCCTTTCGATGACGTCCTCATCGAAGTGTCCAGAATACCCAAGAAGACTGCCCGCGATGTTGTAGGTATGTTTCAACCCACTGAAGGCAGATATAGATATTTGGGATCGCTTGGACAAGTCCCTCTTCGCCTTTTCGACTTCGACATGCTGCTCATGGACCCAGTCGTGGTGGGCACATGCAGAGGCATGCGTTACATCTTTCTTGAATACGACGATGTAAGAGTCGGGGATTTCGAGCGATGTTGATGATGAAAGGACCGGAGCAGCTTCGTTGTGAATGGAGTCAACAAAGATCGGAGACGCCGAAGCCAGTAACGGCCAAAGCGACAGAGCGAGGAGTCCCTTCATGATGGGGGCTCTGTGGGATAGAACAGTAGGATCGGTCACAATCTGAACAGAGTAGATATATTAAATTATAAGTTGTGTTGGGGGTCGAAGAGGGTTGATGACGACTATGCAGGTTGATGATAAGAGAGAGCTCTTGGAGGTTGGGAGGGAGCACCTGGAGCGTGATCAGGCAACCAAGCGGGGCGGCTGTGCACTAGCGCCGATAGAAGAGCTGGACCCTGAGATGGTTGTGGCTGGGATTCGATAGAGAGTACTTGATGCTTGCCAGAGGTACATTGATAACACGCACAACAACTGCATGAATATTGAATGTCATATGGATGAGGCCAGGGTCCTAGGTCATGATTCAGTGTTGTTCGAATGCAGTAAACACGGGTTGGATGCGTTATTTACCCTCAGTACTCGGTTCAGCTTAATGAACAGCCGTCAATGACCCAGGTTGAAAGCACGAGATCTTGGCACAAGACCGCACTGTGACTGTCCGCATGATGGGCACTCACTTCGACTAGGCAGATGGTGGAGAAACCGTAAACGGCTGTCACTCCTTTCCCATACTGGTCATGGCATCTTTAGCCCCTCGGCGACGAGCGTCCACCTCGGTGGGCTCGCCGGAAAGCGTGGCTGAACTACACGACTTCCTAGACATTTTATCACAACGAATGCAGGACAGCGACAATGATAGACAGGTTCAGAAAAAGCTACAAGTTGGACATCGCATTAGACAAACACTGCTTGAAACCTCGAGCGCCAATTATGTCAAAGACACTTTCCGACGCTTTGATGGCTTTGAAACACTAATATCCACTTTACGAGAAATATCAGGACACTACGAAGATCAATATAATGCCAGTGAAGACCATCCAGCACTGCTGGATTTGATGCAAGTTCTATATGAGATTCTATCCGCAGCCTTGCAGGACCACAAGGGTAATCAAAGATACTTTCGCTATCGAATCAACGGAGGAGGATGGGAGGCCATCAAAAGAACATCCCAAGAACTGCTGCAACCAGGCCCAGCCAATCAGCGCAGCAAGTCCGCAGTGATCGCCGAACGACTGTTTGGGTCTCTGTTATCTTGCGCTCTCAATGACGAGACACTAGTAGGGTTTTTCGGAAGGTTGAATAGGCAAATAGGTGAGGATCTTAATGGCCGCCCAGATACGGATTCTGCTTTGGTCACTCGCCAACTGCTGGAGAAAGATGTTGGTACTCTAGCCTTCTTGCAAAATCCAGAGGCTTTGTCGACTATGCTTGAGCTCTGGAATACATTGGAAAACGCCTCCGACGTAGCAGATAATCCGGGCGACTCCATCTCCTTAAGTGTTCCAACCATTATCGCTTATGTTGCTGGCTTGTCCGCACACAGCCTGATTGCTCTCCATGGTACTGGGCTGTTGAGCACGATACTCAGCTACATGATCACAACTTCTTACAGCGCCAACCATGTCTCTGAGCTTCGCAGTCTTGCTACCCCTCTTTTAAAGTTAGGTGTTACCAATTTGAACGATGCCCACCTTTTGTATCGTAATGCAAACTCTTCACCTCTATTAGCCGACCTTCTTTTTCTGGCTCTAACAATGTCCCATTCCGCTCCATACTTGCACTTTGACCTCTCCTTGCACGGTTATGCTTCAATCGAGTTGCCAAACATAGGTCGTGCCTTCCCACCAGTATCATCCAGTGCTGGCTACACTTTATCGATGTGGTTGTACGTTGTCAGATTCGATCCCAACTCGCACACTACATTATTTGGCGCATTTGACTCAAGTCAGACTTGTTTCGTACTTGTTTACTTTGAGAAAGATACTCGAAATTTAATCTTTCAAACATCAGTGACATCTTCACGGCCTAGTGTTCGTTTCAAATCGACAATCTTTCAAGAGAAACGCTGGTACCATACATCTATAGTGCATCGGCGTTCCAAACCCACGTCTTCTTCCCGGGCCTCGCTTTTTGTAAACGGCGAATTCGTTGAACAAGTCAAATCACACTACCCAATGCTTCCTCCTTCGAACAGTGCGAGCACCGAGACTATAGGCTCTCTGTCCTTAGATCGAACAAGCAACCCGGTCCAGGCATTCCTGGGTACGCCACAAGATCTTGCATCGCGTCTTGGCAGAGGGGTGATTTTCACGCAATGGCGATTGGCATCGGCTCATCTTTTCGGAGACGCGCTTAGCGACGATCTGATTGCAGTGCATCACCAATTGGGGCCAAGATATAATGGAAACTATCAAGACTCTCTTGGATCCTTTCAGACATATCAGGCGTCTGCTGCATTGAATCTTCGAAATGAAAGTTTACACCCTGGAAAGGAGGAAAAGTCTGATATCCTTACCGCCATTCAACAAAAGGCTAGTCATCTTCTTCCGGAATCGAAGATCCTACTCAACATTTCTTCGACGGCTGTGTTAGATGACAACGAACAAAACAATAACGAGACACAACTCGTTAGGTGTCTATCGAAACCGGCGAGAAATACCTTAAGAAACGTTACACGCGGTGGCCGGAACGCCCTCGCAATCAACGGAGCTATACCTTCTATCAACGAAGCTTTGCTTCACACCTTTGGATTTGCTACAATCACCGGCGATCCTGCTGTCACAGTGCCCCAGTCATTAGATGATGCCGCTTGGTGCATTGGAGGATGCGCAGCCGTGGGCTTGGCGCTTCTTGAGGCAGCGTACAGCGGCGATGCCGTTGTTCGAGCTTTGAAAATACTCTTCGAAAGTGTTCGTGACAATTGGCGCAATAGCGAGGCAATGGAAAGAGAAAATGGGTTTGGCGTCTTGTCAAGCCTATTATCGAGTAAGCTAAGTTTGGGTCATACGAAGGCAATGAACGACAATGAGCTGCCCAACAGCCCAAGTGGCGACAAGCAGAGCCTTTATAAACTCCCGTTGGAGGTCTTGACCCTGATACTTGAATTTGTGGGCTATCGAGAGGACAAACCCGAGGAGTCTGTCATTAATAATCCTCTGGCATACCGTGTTTTACTCGTGGACTCGGACATGTGGCGCAGTGTGGCACCTTCGGTTCAAAGGTTATATTATAAGCAATTTACCATTTTCGGAGTCGGCAGTAAATACCATCGCTTCAATGCGAAACGCCTTTCACGAATGCGTTAGTTCCTGCTGGGAAAATCCTTTGAGTGGTGTTTTGCGTTACTGATCATCGGTTAGGTATTGTCAAGAAATGGTTGGAAGCACTCAAGGGAGAAACCTTTACCCCTGATACACTTCAATACTTTATCGGAGCCTTCAAAGCCGTACTCACCATGCATCCTTCAACAGAATCTTTGCGTGCCTTGGCTCTGTATATTACATATGCGATCCACAAGCCAAAGCAGAAATTATCATTCCCCCTCCGCCCAACGAAAAGTTTGAAATTGAGATCAGACAATTCCTCACCAGTACAAACACCATCAACAGCATCACCTAGCCCCTTGACCAATGAAAGCAAGATATCCTTAGAGCTCACTCAATTGCAAGTTGCGCTTCATATCCTGGAAATGTATGTGGGTATCCTCTGCGATGGAAATGACACCACAAATATCAAGAAGTTTGCCAGGACAGTAACAAACAAGGTTCGTTCGACTCTGCATTGTAATTGATCCTGTTAACTTGCTTTAGTGGCTACTTCATCTGCTTGCGGATGAGGAAGTAACGGTAGTCATTCTAGCTACCAAGATTCTATGTCGATTGCTCGTTCTCAATGGATCAAGCTACGTAAAGAAGTTCGCTGAGAAGACAGGAGGATTTGTTATTATGAAACACCGTCTAAGACGCTGGTGGAATATACCAACTGTCTGGCCAATTGTGTTTGCCGTCTTGTTTGGAAAGGACATTGCAACCATAAATCTTGACAGGAATTTTGACTTGTTTGGCCTTTTAGACAGTTTCTCAGCTGGCGGGGATGCTAAAGTTGTATATCCGGAAGTGCTGCCAGTTATTACAGCAATGTTGCAGAATGGCCTCCGAGCAGTCACCAGAGATCAAGAAGATCCTGATTCACCATCAATTAAGAGAACCAATGGCGACACGCTATCGCCAGGAAAGGCTCTTCACGGACCTGCACACCCTCGTCGGCGATCCATGTCGCTAAATACGGAGCTTGCATTACTAGGTGAGTGCTTTGCTCGAGCATCTCATGAACAATCTTATGCGTACACAGATACGGACAGGCCTCGCGAGCGACGACTTGCCGAATCGACGTCAACACTAAGTATAGTCACTAGATTTCTAGGCGACTTGCAGACCAACTCTCAAGCATTCCGCGACTTCACGATTACTTCGAATTATGTTCAAGAGCTATTTTTGGTACTCTTCCCAGTCATCGTTAGCACTAATGTTGTCAGTCCGGAAACGGAGTTGCATTCGCGTGACTCGTCGTTAACGTTTGATGGCAACAATGTGATCATTAGGCCTCTTTCCCACGCCTTGATGAGAGGCACGCCGATTGTGAGAACCTCATCGGTTGAGCAAGCACATGTTCGAAAATCATCAAGAACATTGGCACCAAGGCGTATGTCTTCTTACGTCCTTGTAACGTCAAACATCCCTCAAGCGGGGCATTCGCCCTCTAGAATTCAGTCTACGGCGGTGCCAGAAAGAAAGACGTCAGGGCAAACGAACGGTAATGGTTCAATCGTAGAAGAGCTGCTTGAAATCATCATTGGGGTTTTTTCCGACCAGATGTTCTCAAGGAAGGATTTCCCTGGGTTGGGACTATTCATGAAGGTCCCACCGGGTTTCCAAGAACACCAAGCTTACTTCGAATCTTTCGTTCTCAGCAATACGTTGTCGCACCTTGGTAATACTATTAAATTAGATCAGAAACTTCTTTGGGAACCCCGTGTTTTAACAAACCTAGCTCGACTCGCTACACATGTTGGGGAGGCTATCTATGAAGGATGGTTCATTGATGGGGCAGGAAGCTTGCTAGATTTCCTTGGTAGCATACTGGAGTATCTTCAACGTCCAGATATCATAAGTATGAAAAGCACAAGATTATGCAGTCAACTGATTTCCACCATGAAAGAGGTGCTGTGGCGTGTGGTTCTACTCAGACTATCTGAGCTAGACGATTCAGTTTCACCAAAACAGACAATCTCCTTCCTGGAGAAGCTTGTGTACTGGCAAACGGTATTACTTGCGATAGAAGATACTCATGAAGAGTTCTTAACCTCACTGTGCTATCTACTTTACAACAAGCTGGTCGGTACAGATGAACGTGTAAGGATGACTGCAGCGAATTTCTGGCGTATGTTACTCGTGCAGAAGCCGGAAGAGACCATGCATATCCTGCAACAAGCAACAACTGTTGACAGTGGTAAAATCACCAAAGGATTTGGAAAACTTATGGAGCTTGATAACGAGAGCTTCCTTAGTTGGGTGGATGACCATCGCGAGAGCCTTGATAGTATATTTCTCGTTGGCCTGTCCAAAAAGTGGGATGATTTTGTCAAAGAAGAGAATCAGAAGACAGAGGCAACGGCCAAAACTAGGATCAATAAGAGAAAGGAAAAGCTTAGGATTTGGCAATCGGAGGAAATCAATATTGATGACACCCTTCGACGTCACGAGATCAGCTCTGATCACTGGCGGTCGAACATCTACGCTTCAGAGAACCTCAGGCGACAGCGAGCACTTCAAGACCAACAAGACAATCAAACATTTAATAGCTCGACCTGGGCTAGGATGAGTCGAGAGCTCCGCCGCCCCTGTGGTCTCTTCGATGATAAAAAGCCTCAGAAATGGCAACTAGATCAGACGGAAGGGCGAAATCGAATGAGGATGCGTCTTATCCTGGACAAAGACGCTCATTTGCATGACTACCAACCGAAGCGAAAGCAGTCTCAGGGTCCCGCGAAGCACCGGCGTAGTCTCGGCATTCGAAAGAAACCGTCAATGAGGGATGCGCCGGCAAGTCCGCGTCCATCTAATAATCCAAGTAACGCGGAGAATACAGACAATACCTCGGTAGCCAAATCCGCCGCATCTCCAGAGCTCTCAGAAGAAGACTCCGAGCCGGATGACGATTTCGAGATCATCGAGGATCCTCGAGAGCAGACTGAAGACTACGAAGATAAGAACCGCAAAGTCATGCGCAGTATTCACCGCGGTGATCAGGTTGAGCATGTCCACAACGTATCGCGGATAGTGGGACTAGAAGCATGTGAGGGCTTGCTCATACTGGGTAAAGATTACCTTTACCTCATGGACAATCTTTTTCAACGCTCAGACGGTGAGATTGTAAATGTCTGGCAAGCTCCGCAGGAAGAGCGTGACCCGTATCTACAAATGATATCGGGGCGGGAAGCAGGTGAACGGGGCACTATACTTGCGAAAACGGATCGTGAGACGCGGAGCTGGCGTTGGGATGATGTTCTGAGCATTTCGAAACGCCGCTTTCTATTCCGCGATGTAGCAGTTGAGGTCTTCTTCGTTGATGGACGTAGTTATTTGTTGACGAGCAACAACTCCCGTTTACGGGACGAGCTGTGTCAGAAGCTCCTTTTGAAAGCGCCCAATATAAGCGATCGCACAGCATCCCTTAGCCATGAAGAGACGTGGAGGATCGACTCTGTAAGGAATCCCGAAGACCAATCACAGACTCTCGGCTCTCGATTCACCAACGTCTTTGCCCAGAATCTTGCCAACCCAGCGACCCGTAAGTGGATGAAGGGGGAGATATCAAATTTCCACTACCTCATGCTTGTTAATACAATGGCTGGGCGTACCTTCAATGACTTGACCCAATATCCCGTCTTCCCTTGGGTTATTGCCGACTACACGAGCGAAGAATTGGATCTTTCGGATCCTCGAAGTTTCCGGGATCTGACAAAGCCAATGGGATGTCAACATCCTGAAAGACAAGCCGAGTTTCGAGATCGCTATCGGTCTTTTGCTGAGATGGGTGATCATAACTCGCCGCCTTTCCATTATGGCACTCATTACTCATCTGCAATGATTGTAACCTCTTACCTCATTCGACTACAGCCTTTTGTACAATCTTATCTGCTTCTTCAGGGAGGCAATTTCGATCACCCAGATAGGCTGTTCTACTCGATTGAGAAAGCCTGGTCATCTGCTTCACGTGAGAACATGACGGACGTGAGGGAACTAATACCCGAGTTCTACTATCTCCCAGAATTCCTGTTGAATTCCAATGGATATGACTTTGGGTCGCGGCAAGGCAACGGTGGCTCAATTGATACAGTAATACTCCCACCTTGGGCCAAGGCAGATCCTAGGATTTTCATCGCCAAGAACCGAGAGGCACTCGAAAGCGAGCATGTCAGTAAATACTTGCATCAGTGGATCGATTTAGTATTTGGGCACAAGCAGCGCGGAGAAGCAGCCTTGGAGGCCACAAATGTCTTCCATCACCTGTCTTACCATGGGGCCAAGGATCTTGACACCATTGACGATCCTGTGGAGAGACTGGCAACAATAGGCATAATTCACAACTTTGGGCAAACGCCACACCAAGTGTTTCAACGGCCCCATCCGCAGCGCGAAGAGGCGAGGCACAAGGTAAAGAGGCTAGATACTGCTGCTGAAAACCTGACTCGCCTTCCATTCCCTTTGATGGGTTAGTACTCGATGAGGACCCCAAATGCTCAATCTGACACTAACATGTTTGCAGAGAATCACGATCGCATATCTTCACTATCGTACTCATGGAAGCACGATCGTGTATTGTCCTCAAACCCTTTCCGGTTGAACATGGGTCCGGTGTATGACAAATATATGGAGTGGGGATACATTGATGGCAGTGTCAGGTTCTACTCCGCCGAATCAAGAAAGGTAGGTCGCCGCATGTGCAGCTCAGCAACTTAGCGCTGACTGGACATAGCTTATCGGACTGTTCGAGCACGTGCATCAAGGACAACTCTCCTCTGCTCTCTTTGCCGACTCCAAAACCCTTGTCACAGCAGGTGCAGACTGTACCATCTCCGTCTGGACAGTCGTATCAAACTCGAAGTCGGTAGACTTGCAGCCTAAGGTCTGCCTGTTCGGGCATAGAACCTCTGTCAACACACTAGCCGTATCAAGGTCTTTCAGTGCTCTACTGTCCGCTTCCGCTGACGGTCAAGTACTTCTATGGGATCTTAACCGCCTAGAATTCGTGCGAGTATTGACTGGCGGAAAGCCTGTCGAAGTATGAGAAACACATTTTTCGAATATAGGAATATCACTAACGCCTCCCAGTGCGCCCGCATCAATGACATCAATGGCACAATCATGCTCTGCCGCGCCTCTCACATCTCCCTCTTCACCCTCAACGGCGACCCCATCCTCTCGCAAAACATCTGCGTCGAAGGCGAGGACCTTATCTCCTCGTGCGCGTTCTACGAAGGCAACGGGAACGAGTATTTGGAGCGCGATCTCATCTTCACCGGTCATAGGAGGGGCGTTGTTAATGTAAGCTTTATGTCGCCCCTTTGCTCCCCAACCCTCCTCCGAACATAATCTATTTCGCAAATCTCGTTCTAACCATTATCGACTAAACAGATCTGGAACAAAACAATCCGCGCCGGCGCCTTCGTCCTCGAGCACGTCAAGCGCATGAACCATCTCGACCAGGCCGGGTTTAATATTGCGGGCGCTATGACGGCTGTACTGCCCATGGCGCAGGTAGTGTATACGGGCGATGAAGATGGGCGTGTCGTAAGTATCTTGTAACTTTAGTATTGGTGTAGAGGATGCAGGAGAGCTAACGGATTGCAGTACGAGTGGGATTGTATCCAACGACAATGATTCGGTATCCGTGGGGTTTGTGAGTGATGAGGGGGCATTGATGAGTATATCATGAAAAAGTTCTGATGATTCGAACTAGGGGGTTACATCACCAAGGAAGGGTGGAATTTATGATGACGTTTCTCATTGATAGCATTCTTTACAGCACATGCATGGCGGGTTCTTTTCGCGTTAGCATGGAATTGAATCTAAAACTTCGACCAGAATCCCCAAGGACACCCTCCAGCAACCACCCCCACCCCTTACCACCTAACCTCTAGCCCTTTCCATATGCATTCCCATACCTATCCATCACACACCCCTCCCCTCCCCTCCCCTTCCCTCGACTCATCCTTCCACCTCTCCCCATCACACTCATCCCCATCCCCATCCCCCACCTCACCTCTCCACGCCGTACCTAAACACACACAATCTCCCAACCCCTACAACCGCCAAAAACCCCCTCTTCTCTCCCTCTCTCTCCCAAACCAAAAGGACTGGTTTCAAAGATGTTTCTAGCCGTGAGCTGTACGAAAAAAAGGTTGTTGGTAAAAATTGCAGAGCCAGCTCGACCTCAGCTGTGTAATGTATATGCCGCTGGGAAGAGATGGTCTAGGGTAACGTGGCAGGTTCCCGTTTTCGGGAGGTGATGGCTCAGGCGAGCCGAGTCGTGCGTGCTTGCTTAAGTATAATCTCGAGATTCCTTTGATAGATTTACAACACCTGATCCATTACCCTTTTAGCGGATACGAAACGAGGCAGGATGTAACAGTAAGATATGCGACAACCCAGGAGGTCACTCCCACCGTTTATCAAGAAGCGTTGATATGTACAGGGTATCACATCTAAACTCAAACCCCACCCCACACCTCCACCAAATTGTCAAAATTCTTCTTTCCCATCGCCTTCCTCCCCACCCCCTTCCCCAGCGCCCTGTCCAGCAACGCATCCCTCTCCTTCCTGCCTTCACACTTCTCCAACGCCTCGAAAAACGCCTTCGGCGTGCTCCAGTGCTTCTGGATCTCCAGCGCCTTGTCACCGGTGATGAGACGCGTGCACATGAGCATTTTGAGAAAGATGTCGCGGAGGGTGAGGCCGTCGGATTTGGAGGCGAGGGAGGCGAAGGAGGCGTAGGTGATGGTGTGGGGGGTGGTAGGATGGGTGGTGCGGAGGTGGGTGAGAAGGGGGAGGTAGGTTCGGGGGTGGATGTGGGCGCTGGGGATTAGGTGGAGGGGGCTGGGCTATGGAGGGGTTAGTGGAGTTAGAGAGGGGGAGGAGGGGAAGAGTACCTCGTACAAGTTCTTCAGCATAGTGGTCATGCGTGCGAGGTAGCGGATCGTGTCATCAATCTTTGAAGAGCGCTTTACGAAGTATCCATCAACAACCTGTGTTGATGCTATGGCCGATTCCATCATCTCATGGTATTTCGTTGCATGTTCTTGGCTTAGAGTCTTGTCTTCGACCAGGTATATTACGTTTTTCACGCCCGATTTGCGAAGCCGAAACTTCTGTTCATGGAAACGCCCGTCTTTCACGCTGCCGATCAAATCTTCGAGCGTTTTTCGCTCGACAATCCAGTCCAGCGCGACTTCATCGCCTTCTTCGCCATAGCGAGCAAGTAGATTCGGATCCTTACACTTGGCGACCCAAAAAAAGTCTCCAAGCTCGAGGGAGCGCAGAAGAGGTTTCACTCCTTTCTTGACAAGCTCATTCTCTAGATAGTCGCGATTCTCTTTAGAAAACACCTCACGGGTGTCGACGACTAGTTGCACAGTGAACGTTCCAGGCTGCAAGCGGATAGGTTCGAAAGCGGGAGCAACGTAATGTTGTTCCAGAGGACGCGGCTCGTCCTCTGGTACTTCAGATGGTCTCTCGAAGGGCCGGACACAGGGTCTTGGCAAACGAGGTATGTTGTCTTGAAGCGAAGCACGGATTGCTCTTGCAAGCTTTGGATCGTTGTCCAGTTCATGATCTGGCGCTGGGCCAGATAGCAGCTCACGGAACTCGCTCCTAGAAGCTTCAGTCCGCTCTTGAGAGGATGCGAAGGTGCCAAATTTGTCGGCGGTTGCTCCTCCTAGCCGCTGACCGCCAATGGCAGTCTCTCTTTGCATGCTTTGTTTGACCGGTTCAACTGCTCGCGGATGGCTCATAGAGTTTTCAGGACCCTCGTGGTCGTGGAGATTTCCTCCTAGATCTACCACATTACTCCAAGCTCTTTCATTGACAGCAGTACTTGGCTGTTTGCTCTGGTTCACATCTGCATCACTCTCTTGTGCTGCTATCTTCATCCTCTTCGCAACCTCCCAACCCTCGTCAGTCAAGGCATACGTTCGCGTAGGTCTTCCTCTCTCATCCACCAGATCTTTATCGACCAATGTCTTCATTGAGTTCCATGCTGTATAGTATCCAGAGGAATCACGGGCAGTGGTGAAAGATGATTCGCAGTACTCCTGAGCTGTATGCATGAGTTGGGCTTTCGTATAGCATGCGTTGGCGGCTATTGAAGATAGCGCCATGATCAATGCATAAGGTCCAGAGCGGAAGGCTGGCACATATGGTTTGGGTTTGGCCTTTCGAGGTTTCTTTGCAGGTGTAAGATCCAGCGAATCCTCTCCGCTTAGACGCTTGCGAGCTACGTCGCATTAGCTAGCTGAAGGATCAAGTTGAGAAGAAAGCGATTACATTTCCGGTTTGGCTTTGGCATTGGCAAGCCATTCTGCTCACAATGCGCTTTGAGCCTTTCTGTCAAACGGTCGCATAGCTTGGGCCCGAAGCCGTGCAATTGCTGAGCTTCGGAAGGATGGCCAAGAGGTAATGGACATGCTTGTAGAGACTCCAATGCCCTCTTGTATCTGCAGTGCCCTTAGCGCCCATCCTCGCCTCATTATAATGCAGTAACCCACACGGTCGCGCCCTTGGAGCTCCTCTCTCTAGCCACATCATACCATTCTTTTATCCACCCAAGCAGCATTGGATTGGCGCATTCTTCTGGCATGATGACGCTCGTCTTCCATTACGTAGTGGACATCGATGAGAGATCCAGAAGTAAACGGACTAGAAGGAGCTTTAGGCAACATATATGTCGAGATGCATAATTACCTACGGAGTAGAGAGTAAGGTAACTGAAGTGTACCGGTGGTAGGACGATGCGGGCCTCAGGCTAGTCGCGCATTCACGTGACCTCTTCCTGTAAATCAGTCCATGTTGAACGAAACTTCCCAATCGTAGCGCAGCATTTCTTTTGGGCGCGAATGCTCAGATATGGTGGGATTGTTCGGAAAGGAATCTACGCCGTTCTCTTCTTGCTTTACTTTCTATCGATTATTGATATCGTACGTATTATGTCTCTTCAACGAGGTTGATGATGAGAGTATTAAAGAGTACAACAAATTCCTAGTCAAATTCGAGACTGGAAGCTATTCTATTCCAACACTCATCTGCCCTGATTTAGCTTATTGCAACCCTGATGACATTCAAGAATGCGAATCAGTTCATTATGTAGTGTATTGTAGCAAGATCATTGGCCTAGGACAAATTGTCTCTATTCGCAGAAACGGAGAGCAGGAGTCGAACCCATGGCTCGAATCCAAACCTTCATCTAGGGTTGGTCTTGGCGGTTATTGAATACACCGTAATTTTGTAATCAATAATTGTGTAGGCAAGAGCATGCCCATGGCTCAAGCACAGAAAATTAGCGACCCCACAATAACTTCTACACCACAGGCACACTCAACAGCAAATTGCTCCCACCTTGTTCCATTGCCCACCACAACACGCTTTTTCAGACTGCCTAAAGATGTGCTTGAGCTATTGGAGTAATAGGCGAGTATCCTTGTTAGAGTTAGGGCTTGAGGATATCGAGGAGATCGAGGATGCCATAGCTACCAGTCTTGCTGGCCGAGACTCATAAATACGCGCACCTACGAGTATCTCGTTGAAGCACCAGCTATTAGGGTTCTGATCTTATTCTTGGCTCGAAACATATATTTACTATCAAGACATCATGTCAACCAATTCAAAAGTCGCCCCAAAACGACAGGGCCAGAGGATGCCCAGATTAGACAGTTTCAAAAACCCGCAACCGCGTCCACCTCCTCAAGCGAAGAGTGCTCAGCGCAAGAATGTACCGATAACATGTACAAATTCGCAATGCACCAACCCAAATGTGGTCGAAGAAGACCTGGTGTTGGTCTGCGTCTCGTGTGGTAGCGTCGTGCAAGAGTCTCGTATAGTCTCCGAAGTTACCTTTGGCGAAAACCCTACTGGTGGAGCGACGCTTCAAGGCAGCCATGTGGCTGCCGACCAGAGCTATGCTAGAGCTCCTCCAGGTCAGAGACTCAAGATGTCCGGAGGTATGGACAGTAGGGAGATTACCGAAGCGAATGGTACATACCTCATGCGATACCTGGCATGGATTTTGCTGACATATCGACCACAGGAAGACGCTACATTAGTCAGTTGTGCGCGGCATTGAATATCCCAGCTATCCAGGATAGGGGAGTGGGATTGTTCAAGCTCGCTGCGGGAATTAACTTCATTCAGGGTCGCCGCACCAAAGCGGTGGCTGCCGTCTGTTTGTACATTGCCTGTCGATTACAACCAGGAGGCACCAAACACATGCTCATTGATTTCTCTGATGTCTTGACGGTGAGTTCTGCCACTGTCTTGCAAGATTTTGATCCATAACCCTGATGCGTTGGGAAGCTCAATGTCTTCAAACTCGGCCAAATTTACACCGCGTTGCTGAAAGCACTCGATTTTCACCAGCATCCTCAACATGTTCAGCTTATAAATCCCGAGGAACTTATTGAGCGTTTTTCGAAAGAATTGGAATTTGGCGACAGCCAAATGCGAGTCCAGACCGAGGCGGTCCGTATCGTCCAACGTATGAGTCGAGACTGGATGACGACCGGGCGTAGACCTGCTGGTATCTGCGGCGGTGCTCTCATCTTGGCTGCTCGAATGAACAATTTTCGCCGTACGGCACGAGAGATGTCTTACGTGGTTAAGGTAGCGGAAGCTACGATCTTAAAGCGGCTCGACGAGTTCAAGGTCACCGAAAGCAGTGGCTTGACAGTTGAAGAATTTAGAACAATCGATCTGGAACACGCTTGCGATCCCCCAGCATTCTATGAGCAGAAAAAAGGCAAGAAAAGACATAGCCGCAAGCGTAAAGCTACTGAGCTTGACGACGAGGAGCCATCCGATCACGATTCCGAGCGCGCAGCCTCAGCTGTACCACCAAACATGAGCGGGCAGTTGGTAACCCCAGCCAACACCCAGTCACAAGCACAGAATGACGCTCAGAGTATGCCGCCGCCGCCGGTCCCTATAGATCCGGCTCTACTCGAAAAATCTGCGCAACGTTTATCCGAGCTGCAACCGTCCTTTGATCGCGCTTCTACCTCTCCATCTCCATCTCCATCAACAACAAACGACAACCCCGAGCCGAAACGCAAGCGTGGTCGACCATCAGGTAAAACTGCAAAGCCAGCTCCACCTTCACGTAGTGAGCTCGAGCACGAAGCCGCCATCGAATCAGAGATCACCCAATTTGTGGACGATCCTTCCAACATCGCTTGTGCTTCTGCACTCCATACAGCTCTTGATAGCGCCGCACCACCTCCATCTCCTCCTGCCACCCAACAGAGCTCCACTTCAAAAGAAAAGACGCCCACCCCACAGGAGCCAACCCTCCTCGAGCCTCCTCCGCGGGAGCCATCCTCTACAAGACCGACACAAACAACCCCGACCCCGACCGCCACCCAACCCTTAACCACCACCACCGAATCCGTCCTCGGCACCATCCCCGACTCCGAAATCATCCCAGACGCGGAATTCGCCTCCGACCCCGAAGTAACAAACTGCCTCCTCTCCCCCGCCGAAATCACCATCAAAGAACGCATCTGGGTCCACGAAAACCGCGACTACCTACGCGCTCAGTCCGCTAAACTTCTAAAACAGCAACTCGCAGAGCAAAACGGCACCGCGCGCCAGATCGTCCGGCGCAAGCGACGTCGAGGCCGTATGGGTGATATGCGCAACTATGGCATTAATGGTGAAGGCGGCGAAGGCGAGGGAGAAGGGAGTGTGGGCCCGAGAACGCCAGCGGAAGCGACGTCGATGATGATGAAGCGGAGGGGCTATTCGAAGAAGATTAATTACAAGGTGATCGATGACCTGTACGTGCCTAGTCGGAGCGGGAGCGCGAGTCTTGCTGGGACTCCCAGGAGTGCGGGTAAACCCGCTCTCAGCTCGCCTAGTGCAGAGCCTGCGACCATAGCGGAGGGAGATGCGGCGGAGGCGGAGGGCGAGGGCGCGGCAGCGGCAGCAGAAGGTGGTGTGGCAGACGAAGCAGAGAACCCGGATGATTACTACGAGGATGAAAATGAGGAGGAGACGCTCGAGGATATCGTGCAGGAGCTGCAAGAGGAGGGGGAGCTGGAGGATGAGTATGAGGGGGAGGAGTATGAGTAGAGAGCATTTTTCTGTTGATGATGATGAAAATTCGGCGGTGGAAGTTAAGGGATCGGAAATGTGGGTGGAAGTGTGGCTGTGGAAATTAGGGGGGTTGGGTAAAGTCGATGGAAGTGTGGTTCTTGTGTGGGTGCAAGACGGTTCACAAGCCTGGATGTGGCAGTGGAATAGAGTGGTGCTGTGTCGCTATTTCAGATACATTATTGCTGACGGTGATTACGATTCGTTTTCCTCGCTCGGTAAGGTATTATCATATCTAGCTTAAGCAGCCCCACGCCATCCTCCCTCAGCCCTTCCCCGTGCCCCGCCTCTTCCACCTCACCACCCCCGCCCGCCCCGGCCCCTATTCACTCCTTGACACATCCCCCCAACATACACTCACCCATCACTGCCACTACTCCTGAACGTAGCGCAAAGCTCCACATACCTATGCGTCAGATCCAGCACCGGCTGGGGCAAACTAGTCGCCTGCACGATACTCCTGACCTTGACTGCGCCCTCGTTCTCAATCAGTTTCCGGACAGTGCGCAGGAGGGATGGTGAGAACTGATATCCATTAAAATGGAGCAAAAATCAGCCATGCATGCTTATGTTTTTATAAAGGGGGAAAAGGGGGTAAAGGGACGAACCTCAGAATACCACCGATACTGCCACGCGATCAACCGAATCATCGCCTGCAACCCCTCGGAATACATGCCCTTGCTCTCCCACATCCTCAATACCCCGACCATCGCCTTGGGACTAAACCTGACTCGCAAACAGCTCTGATACGCCTCCACCGCCTCAGGGAAATGATGCAAGCGCTCCGCTAGCTCGCCCAGGATCTCCCACTCCTCGGCGCTTTTGTTGTACGAGGAGGCACCTTCGGAGGACGGGTCTTGCTTGGAGCGGGCCATGTCGGTGCGCCAGATGGTGTAGATGCGCAGGTCTTCGTAGAGGACCATGAAGAGGTTGTCGAGCCAGCGCTCGCAGAGGCGTTTGTTGTGGATGTGGGTGTAGCGGGTGTGGGAGGGATTGGGCTGGTGGGAAGGAGGGATGTAAGCTTTGGGGGTGGAGATGGACGTTGGGAAGGAGAGCTTACGTCTTCGCTGCCGGATTTGACGACTTCGGATGTTACAGTGTGTTCGGGTTTCTCGATTGAGTCGTCGACTGATGGTTTTATGGGGGTGCTGGTGTCCCCGTTGGTATCTTCTTCGGCGATTAAGGTTGCTGATGGGGATGACGGCTCGTTCTGAGTTTCTTCTGCTGGGTCACCGTTTGTGTTTGAATTTAGGGCTTTGCCGTTTACACCAGGGCTAGGGGTACCTCGTAACGCTGTCGTGCTTGCGTTGTGGCTCGCTGCAGTTTGCTGGCTGGTACCCGTTTGCTTCTCACTCCTATACTCTTCTTCCATAACGAAAACTTGACTTCTTATTCTGAGTAATTGATCCCAACCGATCTTTGAAGTAATCTCCGTGAGCAAACTGTAAGCCTTGAGAAACGTGCCTCTGTAACTCGCCGCATGCAGCTTCCGTAACGAAGGATGAACCAACTCCCCATCGTAAGTCTCTGAAGGTTCGTTTATCTCATCTAGCATACTCTCCGGCAGAACAGGAAGAAGCACACGAGCTGGCTCCGGCATCCTAGGCGAGTCCTTGTCTTGATATGTAAACATCGGGCAGGAGTTCAATGTTAGCAAAGCAAGATCCCATTGCTCGAGACCCACATAAATCTCGGCAAGCTTTGCCCAGGTACCGAACTCGCTAGGCGCGGCAGTCACGCTACGCTTTGCGCATTCCAAGGCCCAGTCCAAGCGGCCTTTACTTTGGCAAAAAGTCGCCTGACAGTCCAGGAGGGAGTAATCCATCGGTAATTCTTCAATGGCGTCCCGAAGTAGTTTGACAGCCTGTACCTCTTCATCAGCAGCTATTAGTACGCGAGCGAGTAGCGAAGAAATTTCAGTGTCTCGAGTGCGGAGCTTTTCGAAAAGATTTATTCCAGATGCGTATCGACCAGTGGTATGTATGTAATCGAGAAGTCCGGTCGTAAGGTGATTAGAGACCAGATTCGGTACCTGGATCTCGGGTTCTGAGCCCAGTTGCCACCCTATGCAAGCGTTAGTCATCAAATATGTACAGAACCTAGATTCCCAGACCTTTAAAAAAGAGTCGCTCAGCAGCGTCGAGGAATTTGTGCTCCACTTCCGTGCTTGTGACAGGATCAAACCTGCGAACCCCTATGATCTTCTTGATGCTGCTTCCAGTTCCGTCATCCGCATATGCGTATGCCCTTAATACGCCGCAAAGAAATGTTTCCAGCCAAAGACTCTCAGATGCCACTCGTTTGTCTCCTCGTTCATCAATACAGTAACTCTCCACTCCTCCGGGAATTTTGACATCGACACGCATATCCAGCCGCGAGAACGCATTGTAGCAGCTACTGAACATCAACCCTGATGACCACTAACGCGAGACCCAGCACGTACCAATATAATCCAGAGACGATTTTATGCGATTTATCGTTGGGCGTGTATATGAGGGTGTTTACGTACGCAGCCAAACTCGCGGAGGAAGATGCGTCTACGCCGGTAACATGATGATAAACGCCAATCTAATCGGCTGTATCAGCATTATCTATTGCACCATGTTGCGCCCCTTGAGGCATACCTGTCGGCCACCAGACTTGACCGATTGCTTTATTAGATGCACAAGATCAGGGGGCCCTAATTCGCGTAGAGATTGTAAAGCATCATTGCGACTTTCGATGGCCGATTCTATTTCCTCTTCGACAATCCTATGATGAGCACGATCAGCCTCATAGCTTCGCTGTAATCATGATCTATACTGCAAATTTGCTAGTAGACTTGCAACAGGTACAAGATCTCCTGCAAAGCGCTGTAATAGGTTTTGTTGCAATGCATCAATCGATGTCAATTGACCTTATGGTTGGAATGCCCTTTTGACGTACTACGCAGATTGTTTCTGGTGTAGCGGACGGTTGGGGTAAACGAGACCTGCAAATCTAGCTTGGCTGCTTGCACAGTTCCCCGGCCGGGCTTGAAAGAACTATATGAGAAAAGATCACTCACTTACTCAGGAATAGCTGGCGCAACCATTGCACTGTCAAGCAACACCCTTCCAGCGGCTCGTCCCAAAAGCTCCGGAATCTATCTCTCCGCTAAAGCCGAGTGGTGTTCACAACTGCTGACCAAGGCTGCCAACTTTGACAACGATACTTGCGATGATTGCTGGTGGGACGCGAATTTGGAGAAAGCCGCAGGGCTGAAATTTTGGCGTTAAATTAAAGTTGGCGGGCGACTACTGTAAAGACGCGACAGTCCCGTCTTCCCTTATCTAACATCTTCCTGTTTGGGGAATTGGTGAACACTTCCCAGGATCTCTGTTGCCGAGCGTTGTAACCCGAGACTGCTTTCAAATTGAATCCGACTGAAAGGTTGGTCAACACAATCAATACCACATATAAGACCAGGTTCATGCCTCTGAATCAAATGTTCATGGTCTTTTCAAGATCCACTTCTCCCCACATATAGGCGAGCATGGTAGGTCTACATCCGTTCAAAGTATTCCTTACTGTTCACAATTCTCTAATATCACTCTAGACCAGTTTCCTTGCGCTTAATATTGAGCCTGAGGAGGATAGCGATAATGAGGTTGATGATAGCAAAGAGATTCAAGTATTTCGGTCTAGGTCTATCCCTGGAGATGAGTTACTTGAAACCTAATCGTCAAACAGATTGAAGAAGCCTTGAAGCTTTATCAAAATGCGCTGAAACTACACTCTCAAGGACCTGACTTCTACGATGAAGCGGAGATTGCCTACCAGACTTTATTTCAATCCGAGATCTTTACCTATTTGGAATCTTTATCAGAGTCTCGCCGTTTTCAAGTCTATGGCGCTTCTGACGTCCTTGAGACCGGCTCCGACCATCCTTCACCAAGCGAATCTGTAGCACCCACGGCAGGTGTGGATGGAGCTCCTAGTACGCTGCCTCAAATCTTGTATCTCTCATACAAAAACCATGGCCAATTTATTTTGGACCGATTGAGATACCAAATATTTCGATCTCAGCAGATACATGGCTCAGGTGAGCTTCAGAGCCCTGAAGATGTAGAGGCTATCTCGAAGGTCATATCGTCTAGCCTTGGCTTTTTCACTGAAGCCCTTGATAGAGACGATACGGATTTAGAACTATGGCGGCAAGTGTCTAAGCTAAGCGGCTTTTTGGGCAGTAGGCGAATTGAAAGATTTTGCTTGGAGGCTGTGCTCGATGACGATGGAGGAAGTCCATATGAGTGGAGAGAGCCATTGGGATTGGAAGAGAGCTTTGCCATGGAGCAACTAAAGATCCTGGTTCAAAATTTACAGGACCATGTCTCGGATGATCAGACATCGGTTCACTCGGACAAACAACCCAATATCAGCAAGTTGTTGAAAAGGTTCTTGGATCCTTGCCCTTATCTTCCGGTGTCATTACTTAATCCATCTACAAAAACCCTTGGATACACAGTGCTTAATTCAGTTACGATCAACTGGGAGATATTAGTACCATTACCAACTTGGGCCAGCTGTGGAAAGGCCATTCTATCGGAGTTGGGCAAGATAGCACAAGGTGTAGTAGATCCAGAGCCTGGCGCGAATTATAACGTAGTACTTCCGGCCAAGCTTTCAACAGATGCTGAGCGTATGACGATCAGACCCCGAACGGACGTAAGCGTCCTCATTAGTAGTCGGTCTATGGGATACTCAAAGACGACCCGGATGCGAAATGATGAAGAATTGAAAATTTCCCAGGGTAGCGCTATTCTAGAATATACTAACGAGGAGCTGTTGTCGCCAGAGAATCAGGGTTTCAACAAGGTCCTGACTGGCACAACACCAAGCTTATCCATGGCCCATGAAGGGCACGCTCTTGGACAGGGTCCTTCAAGCTCCAGCACCCATGAGCGAAAAGGCCTTGACGGCGTATACGACATCATTCTGGATAACGAAAACAAAGATGACCAAACCGGTAAGCAAAACAAGACTTCCAGCAGCGGCAATACAATTTCTCTTCCAACACGCAAGAGATCTTCTGAAGTCGCTGGAATGCAAGAGCCTGTTGATGTTGGACGTTCCAGAAGCAAACGGATAAAAGCTAGGGTATCAATCGCGGAGCCAAGTAATCAGGAATTGCCACAAGAGGATTTGACCCAATATTACGAAGAGCAGCTTCGCAACTACACACAAGCTGATCACTGGATGTTTGAGCGTGCAGGGGCCTTCCTCTTAAAACTTAATGCTCAATCCCTTGGTTCTTTGGCTGAACTCAAAAGAACCATTTCAAGGGCGCGCTCAAATGACGTATCGTATCACCTCAGTTCCTCAGATAGATCGAGTGATGTCGTGGCTCGAGATTTGAGGGGTCTTATCTGCTCGTGGGATATGACTGCAAGCAACCTCTTCCTGCAGAGAGCTTCCCTCGATGAGTCAATAGGAGGCGCTGATGGCGAAAGAGACTCCAGTCTCACTGTTTTCCTTGAGCACTCTAAACGAGGTCTCCAGCATCCATCGCACAAGCCATTGTTGTCAAGTGACAATGGATTAGAGGAGTTCTCGAATAACGTGAACAGCACTTGGACTCACCTCGATCAGGTTTCTCTCATGTGGATCGAGAAGCTCTTGAGTGCAAAGCCTGAGAATCACAAGCGTGATGGAGGATCTGACAATAGTGGCTCAGCTTATACAACCTTTTTATGGCCCGACACGCTCAAGGAGACTGTTGTGCAGATTCTGGTGAAACAAGATGAATTCATTTATACGGCTTTGTTTAACCGGGTCCAGGACATAGAGGAGCACCTCTTGAGCTCAGAGAACGGGACTTCGACTTCAAGTATCGAAATAGCTGATAGTACTGTGATCAGTGTCATACAGAGTATTTTTGAGCTTCACCTGGACATATACGGACGTATCACAAACCCTAGCAGCGAAGTTGACCTTGCCACGCGAACATTGCAGCTAGACCGTCTTTGCAGATGGGCTGAACTAGCTAGCTTTGCTTACAGTAAGAGGCCAATGTCAGATCCTTGTACCACGCTCCCAGATCTTCTTTCAATTCGATTCATGTGGTCTTCTGTCGTATACACAAATCTGGTTGATCCGTCTTCTCGTGATCATGTCCTGTTATGTTTTCAAGATCTCAGACGAGTTCTTGAAGGTCTCGACTCTCCAGTCATTGAACTGCCTAACAATGCGATAATACCAGAAATATCAGTTGAGGCTGTGGAGAAAGAGATTTCTTGGCTGACAACAATGGATTTCTTTCTAAATATCTTCAGCCCGGGCAAAAATGACCCTCTGGCAGTTATAGAGAGCTTGGAGCCAATGCTGGAAAGGTCTCTCAAGCAACAAAAAGCGAAGCTGCGTGGTCGTTTGATGTCATCCGAAAACAGCACAGAAAGCGGTCTGAGCAACCGAGATACTACCCCAAGTAATCGAGACTATAGTCCATCTCCTAAGAATACATCTGAGGAAAAATTGGATCAGATGCTGCAATTTCTTGACAAAGCAAGCGTTAATCTGAAGTTATTTCTTTGGCGAAAGCTGGGTCGGGCGTATGAAGCAATTCAATATACACCGCGGACGGTTTCTTGTGATCTTCGATGCATTGAGTTGATCACGGACTACTTGCTCTCTGCCGCATATGCGGATAGTACTGCGGAAACCCGCAGAGTTAGTCTTCCCCGTTGGCTACGGATCCTGGATGATCTGATAGTGAGAGTGCTGACGTTTGCTCTGAACGACTCGGTAGCGTTTGATTGTGTGGACGAGGACCACCTTCAAGGGTCTGTAGAAGCGCTAGCTACGATCCAGAGGATTCTTCACGTCTTCGCCTTGTGGGAGGACTCGGTCCGTATTTCCCAAACGTTGCCGCCAGCTCAGGTCAACGCTCCTGCTGTGACCGCTTACGGCTTGTCGAAGCAGAGGTTTCGTAACATGCTCGTTCGAACCTGGACCCTGCAATACGTGCTACTGAAGGAAGCAGTAGCACAAGCCCCAAAGCTGTTCGAAACGCCCAATGACGACCTGGCGGATTACCTTAAGATAGTACACCACGCTTTTGGTCTACGATATTACTGCAAAGAATCAAACAAGATCTTCCTAAGGTTAAAGAAAGCCGAACTTTTGCGACTACAACCCCAGGCCGGTTGGGAAACAGACGTAGGCCAGGTGCTGTTCGACTTGTACGGTTTGAAGGTTTGCCCGACCTACATGGGATCTCAAGACCATGGATGTCCTCCGGAGCCGTTTGGCCGTCAGACTGTCATTGAGATCATGGATGTTGTCATGGTACAAGCAAACAGAATGAATGTTAAAGACCTGTTGAAGAGTGAGCTGAAATTCACTATCGAAAAGATGCACAACGCCCTGAAAGGTCGAAGGGAAACGGTACTTATGAAATTCAATAGACATATCTTCAATAAGTACCTGAGATCGCCTGTCAATCCTGTGTTTCTCTATCGTGCCTTACGGGGTATCGGAGATCTTTCTGGTACTTTAGTCAATAATGAGGATTCGATTATTGCAGAGAAAGGGTGGTACTTCTTACAGGGTCATATTGCACTGGCAAAATACCGCTCACAGAAACGTACTAGCCAAGGTCCGGTCGACGATCTAGACAATGCAAGTGCTTTCTTCCGGCAGGATCTCGAGTTCAGCATGGAGAAATGGGAAACCTGGTACAGGCTCGGTCAAGTTTATGACGCTAAGATCGAAGAGGATACTACTTGGAACGCAGAAAAACTCAATAACCACATTGAAGATCTGAACATGCTTCAACGAAATGCAATACATTGCTATGCAATGGCGATCGCAGTCGCGAAGCGGTCTGCAGATGCATCTTTTGAGACTATAAGCAAGATCTCAGAGCTCTATGCGGATTTCGGCACACGAATCTACTCGTCCTCGAGAGAACCGTTTTCCATGGGTGCTTTCAGCCTAGAGAATTTTGCTAAGCATTTCAACGGATCGAAAATGGGCATGTACAAGAATCGTCCTTTTCGGGACCTGCGGCTCTACCCTGCTTGGAAGTTTGCGTCTGAATTGTTTCGACGAGCTCTTGTTCACAAGCCACAAGACTGGGTGTAAGTTGGGCTTTTCAGACACTGGCATGCCCTTCCATTTCCTGCTAATAAGATCTAGGCTGTGGTACCTGCAGGGTAAATGTTTGTGGAAGATGCATAATTGCGATGATCATATCCGCGGCAATGCACAGCGCATCAGCTACCATTTACCACTTGATTCTTTCAAAAAAGCGATTGACGTCCTACCAGAGCGACGGGATAGCAGACATCCAGAGAAAGACCCTACACTCGAGCCACACTATAAGCTCGTTTCGATAGTGCATAAGCTGGTACAGACAAGGCGGCTTCAGGTATGATCCACAATCGCTCTTGGAGACAGTGCTGACTCGAACTTACAGCCAGACGATGGCTGCCGATATTTGGCAGCCACAACCTACGCTCGCAAGGTTCCAGCTGTTCAAGACCTAGAGGACTGGGAAGGTTACATGATACAGGTGCTGAAAACACTGAGATCTGCAGATAAAGCCAATTGGCATCACCGGATGGTTGCAAGGGTAGGTTATGTCTTAAATTGTAGCAAAATGATCACGGCAAGTTGACATAGTAGGCTGCCCATATTCTCTACGACGACTCGCCGGACGAACTCCAGTCAGCTTTAGGTGCAAAGCACGAGCTCACGCAGCAGATTTTTACCAAGACCATGGGCATCCAGGTTTGGAAGCCTGAGAACGAGCGCCCAGGAAGGCACTTCGTTTACACCAGTCGATACGTCAGCTTCTTTGTCCGACTCTCCTTTCAATTGAACGATAGAGCTAGTTTGGAAGTGCTGGCGAAGCGTATACGAAAGAGGTCGGGCGATTTCTTCCATCACGCCCAGATATGGTCAGAAGTTTGTAAGACATACCTAGAGGTACTCCAATTCCGCTCTCCTAACCTTTCCGGACCAAATGCTAACAGTTCCCACCAGCTCCTTCGTCGCGCTAGCTCCGTCCCCGAAGAATACCACGAAACCATTTTCAAACTTCTCCCTCACGATCACTTCGCCCTCAACGCCGACCGCCTCGAATCCTGGGCTCACTCATCATCCACAACCTCTCCAACCCTTGGCCTCCTCAGAGAAATAGTAGAACTCAAACGCCTCAATGGCACCCTCATCAAACCCGCACCCATCGAAGACCTAATCAGTGACACCTACGCCCACCTCTACCATAGCACTGTCCCTGACCTCATCGCTAAATCTAACGACGAAGAAAGTAAGGCGCGCATGCGTGTAAATCACCTACTCATGAATACCGACGGCCCTTCCATCGACACCCCCTCGCCAGACAACCGCCCCGGCGATCCCGCCCCAAAACAAAGAACAAAAGGCGTCAGCAAACGCGAAATCCTCAAAAGAGCCGAAGCACTCCTCCTCAAAACCTCTGCCCCTCCTCCCACCACCAAAACCCCATCAATCTCCCAACCCTCCGCCCAACAACCCGAGCAAGACCTCCCCCGCAGCCTCGCGACCCTAGCCGTCAAAGAAGACATAGCGGGCCGCGATGTCGCCAGCAGCGTCCCAGGTAGCCTCCACGACAGCGCGGACGACGAGAGCGAGCTGAGTGAGATTGAAGAAGTGCTCGAAGCGCCCAAGCCCCTTTTTCCGGGCCTGGTCGGCTCGGCGGCGAGGGCGGAGGAGATTGAGGATAGTGAGCGAGAGGGTGAGAGGGAAGGAAAGGAAGAGGAGGGGGAGGATGGGGAGGAGGGGGAGGAGGAGGGGGAGGGTGAGGGTGAGGGTGGCGAAGAGGGTGGAGAGTGATGGGGTGCATAATATCGGCGATTATGGGGATCTGGTGTTATGGCGCTATTTTGCTGAGATTGGATGGTTTGCTTCAATCGTGCGGATGGTAGTATCAGTAGATTCGACCCCGGCGCTAATATAGCATCTTTAACAATCCTTGTATCGAGTACGATAGAGATTGGCTTTGTTGTACAAATACTCTCCACAGGTTCACGTTGTCCCTTCTGCATTTAGATACTGAAGAGAAAAACACAACGGGTATTGTGCCGTCTACTGTCTATGTCTACTTGGATTACTTTCAAACGGCATCGAGGATCTTTTTAAGTACGGGGATCATCGGCAACGACAATTGAAAGAAACGATGGATAATACCTGCATCGTAACCTAAAGTGATCGAACGAAAACATTCAAAATCTCTCCTTTCCTTTCCGTTTCTTTCCTCTTGCTCGAACGAACTGTCCTGGACCCCCATCAACGGAACCAAAATCATTCGTATTCGAGTAGACACGATCACCCCACTTTCACGTTTGTAGCAACAGATTCAACGAGTTTAAACCTGGTCACGAGCAGAAACAACCGTACCGCATGTTTCAGACGTAGTTTGCATGAAAATATAGCTACAGAGTGCCATAGGTACCCTTTCTACTGTGCAAGGTAGATCTCTAGCAACCCGCCCACCCCAAAGCAAACACCTTCATCCCATAGCGCCTAACACCATACGCATAATCTTACACAACCACCCCCATCCTCCCCATCCCCACTCCCTCCATCCTCTCCAGAGCAGCCATCCCCCAAACATCCCTCCCTTGCCCTCTCCACATATGACTATAGACTCCTACATCCTCATCCACCAGCAGTGCCAAATCCTCGTCTTCCGGCGGTAAACGGATGCCGTTGCCTGGTTTGGGGTATGGTAAAGGGTCATAGTCGGAGGGGAGTTCGTAGTAGGTTTCGTCTTCTTCAGCTGTGACGGGGGGGTTTGTTGTTCGTGAGGGGAAGTCCGGGTGTAATGGTGCAGTTAACGTGTTTGGCTGTGGGGGTAGAAGTATGGATGCGGTGGATGTTTTTTGGGGGTCGAATATGGGAAGGGTGGGGTACAATGTGCTGGCGTGGAGGAGGAGGGAGATGAGGTGGGCGGCCGGGAGGCTTTGGAAGTAACGACGTTTCTGTTGGTTCGAGAGAGTTAGGCGTCATTGTTCCTTTAAATGTTAGTTTGCAAAGCGACACACCTCCACAAGACTCATCCCCTGCGCACTAGCTATTCCCTCCAAGTGCACCCTCTCCTCCCTCAGTACCTCGCAGTCTGCACAATACCATTCCTGTTCCTCAATCCGCACCACATCCCAGGGTATTGGTGGGTCATGACAGTATTGGTGCCAAGGCGTATTACACCCGTCACAAAACACAATCACATTACTCGCCGGACTGTGGCCCCTCCCGCAATTCTTACACACGCTTGCCTCGCCAGGCTTCCTATACCTTCTTTTCCCTTTCTCTTTCTTCGCACTCCCCACCTTCTCCATTGACTTTGGTTTAACCGTAGGCGTCACCTCGGTATCCGTACCTAGGTCAATAACAGTCCGAGGCACCGGAGTAAAAGTAGCAACTTTGGAAATCTTCCGTCCTGACCTTGATTGCGTCGGTAAAGGCATATACGTCTCGCTCGCATCCGTATCATCCTTGTCTCCTTCTTCGACGTCCTCTCTCTTCCTCTTGATTCCCCTGTGAAGGCCCCGGCCCATTGATGTTCCAGCTCTGCTACCCCTAGGTCTCCCCCCACCGAAACCTCGTCCTCTCCCAATATTTATTCCCTTCCCTCTCCCTCTGCCTCTCCCAGTGCTACTTGGCGTAGGCCCATCACCAGGGCCTGTGAGTGTAGTCACAGCTGTTTCCAGCTTGACCTTTGGTGGCCTGCCGCCTCCATGTCTGCCACCTCTACCTCTCCGCCCTCCGGTCTTTGCTCTTTTGATTTGGGGTACAGTAGCAGGAGTGCTTATATCTTGCGCCGTGACCATCTGGTTGAGCACAGACTCTCGAGCTGCTTCCCAGCCGAGACCCGCTTCCACAGGAGCCTCGTTTACAATCGGGGGAGGTAGATTAACGGCTGGAGCTGAAAAATTAGGTACAGGTGTAAAAGTCACATTGGGCGTGGTAGGTAGGAATGGCGGAGCAGCTGCTACCGGTATGCCAGACTGAAGGGCCTGGCTTTGGGCAACGGAGCGGGGCTTAATGCTGTTTTTGGGAGGATGTTGGGGAGTCAGGTTACGCTGTGGGGAGAATCGGATCTCCTTTTTGGGTTGCTCGAGGCTGTGGAGGTGTGGGTTAGCAGGTTTTAGTTTGGGGTAAGAAGGCCTGTTCCAATCGGATTCATCCGTGGTGGAGCCCATTGGAAGAGGTGCTGCCATCGATATGGTTTAGGCAGTGGGAAGGTGCATCTGCTTGTGCCTTGTAGATGGCCCTGATGGTTGGCTTGGTAAATAGCCCTACAGCGCGGTAATGCGGAAAAGCCCTTAGCTCCGCGGTCCTGTCAGTTGGCGCCAAAATCATCAATTTCGGGTGCTGGCACCACATATACCTCACTTCTGTTCCTTATCTAGATCTATATACAATCAAGCTACAACCCCTTCGGCCTTCAATTTAGCAATATGTGTCTCACTCATACCCAAGATATCTCCAAGAACCTCATCAGTATGCTGTCCTAGCAGTGGTGGCGGCATTCTTATGCTGGGTTCTGAGTACGAGTACTTGACAGGCGTGTTAACGAGCTTCATAGGACCGCAGGTTGGGTGCTCGACTTCTTTCACCATATCACGGGCCAACACTACGGACGTCAGTCACTGGCGATCTCAGATATATCCATGGTTATGACCTACCATGGGGGTGATTCAATGTTCCTTGAATGTCATTCACTGCAGCATAAGGCATACCGCTCTCGTCAAGGAGCTCCAGCCATTCAGCCGTTGTTCTCTTCCGCGTTACTTCCTCAATCAGGACTTCAAGAGTCACTCGATTCTTAACTCTCGAGTTATTCGTGAAAAATCTCTTGTCTGACTTCCATTCCGGCTTTCCAAGCTTGTCACAGAGAATGCCAAACAATCGATCATTACCACCTCCTAGCAGAATATCCCCGTCTCTAGTTTTAAAGCCTTGGTATGGGACAATAGACGCTGAAACATGTCAGCAACAAGTATGATCCTCAAGAAGCGCAATGGACACACGATGCGCGGTTCCCCATCGGCCCGAATCAGGCTGTCCGCTTATCAAAGCCGAGCTTGCCATATTCGCCAAAGTTGCTACCTGGCAGTCACTCAGAGCCACGTCGATGTGCTGCCCCTTGCCTGTCCTCGCTCGCCCCAGAAGTGCTGCCATTATGGAATTGGAGGTGTACAGTCCTGTAGTCAAGTCTGTCACAGCAACTCCCACTTTCACTGGTGGACCATCTCTCGATCCCGTAATGTGCATCAATCCCATCTCCGCCTCAACCATGACATCGTAGCCGGCCCTTTTCCGGTATGGACCCGTCTGCCCGTAACCAGTGATGCTGGCGTAGATGATTCCTGTATTGATCTGGTTAACACTCTGGAAGTCCATTTTGTATTTCTTGAGAGTGTCCGGGAGGTAATTCTCCACTAAGACATCACAATCTTTGACGAGCTTATGCAGGATTTCAATTCCATCAGGTTGGGCAAAAGAAAGTCCCAATGACTTCTTGTTCCGGTTGACCTGAGGAAAGAGCCGTTCAGAAATTGCTCTAATTCCCCATTACGTCAATGCTCACCGACAAGAAGTAGGCACTCTCTCCGGGACTATCTGTATGATCTCCTCGTATATGTTTTGCGTATGGCGGTCCCCATGCTCTTGTATCATCGCCTCTTATGGGATGCTCTATCTTGATGACTTCTGCGCTGCAAAATTCTGTGTATCAGCTTGGAGAAATTCTTGACTTGTCGCCCACCTCTTGGGAGGTGCATACTGGGTTTGTGGCTGCCTACCCCAGGTCTCCAAGTATTTGTGTACAATAAGGCTGTACAAGAGGTCAGTCTGGAATCGCAAATAGACCGATTGAGCTTAAGGTACTCCAGCCAAAACCCTAGTCATGTCCAGCACCCGAATGCCGGCCAGGGGCAAAGTTGGTGACTCCGTGGCCGCCGTGGCGAAACTTTGGTATCTTGGGAATCTCGAACCATTGAGGATATCAATCTGCCTCTGATGCTTTGCAAGGCACCGAAAAAATCTGGACACACTCATTTCACCTTTCGAAGCATGTGGTGATTAAAGGTAGGAACTGAGAGCAGGCGGGGGAAGGATCATGAAGCCCCGCAGCCGAGGTTCCAAAATATACATAATTACGTAGATATGTTCCTCGACAATTCACACTCTACATTTTCTATCCGAGTTCATTGCTTATCGACGGTGATACATCTTTGAATCATGTTCACCGGTATTGTCGAGGCTATTGGCAGTAAGCACCTATATCAGCTCACAACATCAACCAAGACCTCCAGCTAAGCTGACCCAGCCAGCTGTCTCCGCCCTCGAGAAGCAAGGTGACACTGCCAGCGGTGGCGGTGGAACTTCGCTGACCATTTCTGAATGTGCCGACATCCTCACAGATGCTCATCTTGGTGATAGCATCAGCATCAATGGTAATCCAGGACTGCTTTTCCCCCGCCCTCAACGCCATAGTATGAAGCCAACTGCTGACCCTTGCGATAAGGAACCTGCCTCACCATAACCTCCTTCACCCCTGACAACTTCAAGGTCGGGGTCTCCCGTGAAACCCTTCGCCGCACCAATCTCGGCTCCCTTGCCCGCAGCTCCTATGTCAACCTCGAGCGCGCCGTCTCCGCCTCGACTCGCATGGGCGGCCACTTCGTTCAAGGCCACGTCGACACCATCGCCAAAATCCTCTCCGTAACCCCCGATGGCAACTCTCTGGTTTTCCGGTTGCAGCCCCGCGAAAAAGAGGTGCTGAGATATATAGTGGAGAAAGGATACGTGACGCTTGATGGGGCGAGTCTGACAATTACGAAGGTGGAGGATGGTGAGGGGTGGTGGGAGGTTATGCTGATTGCATATACGCAAGAGAAGGTTGTGATGGCGGGGAAGAAGACGGGGGAGGATGTGAATGTGGAGGTGGATATGGTGGGGAAGTATGTTGAAAAGAGCGTGAAGGGGTATTTTCAAGGGGAGGGAGTAAGTGACATGGGGATGCTGGAGAAGATGGTGGGGAGGATTGTGGAAGAGAAGATGAGAAGGACGTAGATGGTTCGAGATAACTTAGACAATGCTGCGAGTGGCTAATACATTGATGAACGCCAGTACGTAGGGCTCTTGACGAAACACTTCCAACAGCTTGCAAGTTTGGCTGCAGAAGGAAGAAGTTATTCTAGTGCTGCACCTCAATCCTATAAAACGAATGACAGTCTTCATCTAGTGATTCGGAAGTGCCTTCTTCATCCGTTTAGTTCGTTCCCCAACTCAGGTAGCGCCTTTCTTTGTCCAATTATGCGTGACAGAACCTGATATATGGCAAATCTCAAATGTGCGCACATACAATTGCAGCATACATCAACATCGTCCGCTTCCTGGACAACCCATCTCAACATTGGCTCCAGAAAGATAGGCGGAAACAAACAACACACGATGACCCCCAATCTACTGTTGCCCATACAAGCTGTGGTCATGCCCGTACGTGCCCCGATTGCCTTACAGGCACAGCGATTCTAGCTGTCCTTGATCTTTGTTGGAATACGAGGTCATATGGGGCATATTGGTATTTTGGTTGTTGTTGTTAGGAGGCTATCTAGGAGGTGGAAGGTGAAAACTCTACTAGCGGGCCCCAGCCCTACCAGCCCTGTGAGGCGGAGGTTACCAACTCCCCTATTTCCAACAATCTTTACCTCGAAGGGAGCTTAGCAGAGAGCGTAGACCGCAACTGATAGCGCAGCTTCTTTGCTTCCTTGGCCACGCCTGGTTAAGCCGTCAGTGTCAAAGTTCGCTTCCGAGACTTACTACTATGTAGTAGATAATTAGGTTGTCGGACACGTCATCAGTCAGGGTCTTAGCGATCGTGTCTGTCTCTACTGTCACGCATTGCAAGCAAGCAAAACAACATGAAGATAAAACATTGGAGGCTATACGATAAGACCTCCAGCAGTGTTTCCAGGAGTTGGATGAGTTTTCCGAAAATTACGGATTTTGAGTCTAAAAGAAGAATGTTACAATACGATGGTATGGGTCGGGGCATGCTGCCCACCTTGCAGGTCTAGCATACATCGTTTCTCTTTTTGCCAGGGTGATGGTGGATCAAGGTACTTTGAACCTAAGGTAGAGGCCCTTTACTGTATGGATACTAGAGCTTCTTGAGCTACTGTAGATACAAGCTTCTCTACGGAGTAGACTTACGAGCTTCAAAATCTTATTAACCCTTCTCTTCCTCAAGCATCAAAGAATAGTGCCGCGAGCATGCTGCAGTAGTCGGATGGTTCTCGCCGAGTGTCTTTCTACATTCAGCGTAAGCTCGATGGTAATTTCGTCCTGCCGAGGGTGCATCCTAATACTGCGATCCCGGCAAGCAGAGCCTTCTTATTGTCATTAATCTTCTTTAACACGTTATGATTGATCTTTAGCTTCGAAGTGTGTGTCTATTGCGGTAATCCCTTTAAAAACAAGCGTAAGATTGTTCTTGACATATTCTAAGATTGAGCCTATTTAAGATCCTTATTTGAAAAGGTTACGAATAATATTGAGTGCGCTTTTGGGAGCTTTTTTCTCCTCGCAGCGCTTCTTTTTTCCGCCCGACGTTATCATGAGAAATGACGAGGTCGGTCATAGATGTGAGGGTATCAGAGTGTTCTTTGCGTCTTCGTACTTCCAGCGTCTTTTCTTCCAACTGCAGCGCTTCTTTCTTCCGTCCAGTGTGATAATAAGAAATAGCGAGGTCAGTCATAGAATTGAGGGTATCAGAGTGTTCTTCGCCCAATATGCGTCTTCGTACTTCCAGCGTCTTTTCGTCCAAATGTATCGCTTCTTCCTTCCACCCGGCGTAATAATAAGAAAAAGCGAGGCTAGCCATAGAATTGAGAGTATCAGGGTGTTCTTCACCCAATGTACGCCTTCGTACTTCCAGCGTCTTTTCGTTCAACTGCATCGCTTCTTCCTTCCGCCCGACATCATAATAAGAAACGGCGAGGTCAGCCATAGAATTAAGAGTATCAGGGTGTTCTTCATTCAATGTACGCCTTCGTAATTTCAGCGTCTTTTCGTTCAACTGCATCGCTTCTTCCTTCCGCCCGACGTCATAATAAGAAACGGCGAGGTCAGCCATAGAATTAAGAGTATCAGGATGTTCTTCACCCAATGTACGTCTCTGTACTTCCAGCCTCTTTTCTCTTAAATCCAGCGCTTCTTTCTTCCGTCCGACGTCATTATAAGAAGTAACGAGGTTTGCCGGAGACGTGAAGGTATCAGAGTGTTGTTTGCTCAGCTTGCGTGCTTCCAGCATCGTTTCATGAGAGTCTGCCGATGAATCAATTCTTATTGACGAAGGACTAGTCCACTTCGATTCCTGGGAAAGTGAAGTCCCCTTAGGCTCGTGAACAAGCGAGTGGTACGGCAATATACGTCGTGTATCATCGCCTGAAATTGACGGTGAGGGCGCTGCAGTGGTGTAAGAGTGTGGCGTTGAAGAGCTTCGTTGCGATGCAGGGGACGAAGGAGGTAGTGAACTATAGTCGGGATTATTTGGTGGCGGATCGGTTGAGGTATACGGGGATTTGGGATGGGGCGGCGTTGCAGAAGAGTGAAGTGGTGAGGGCGACCGAGGGTGGAGAGAGGAGGAGAAGGAGGAAGAAGGTGCCGACTTTTGAGAAGCTGTGAGCTGAGGTGAGGCCATGAGGGAAGAATGGAGAGGAAGAGAATACTGCTGAGCAGCAGCGGGCTTCAGGAAATCGTGAGGCCGAGGGCGTAAAGAATTCGAAGCCGCTGCAAGTAATTGCTGTTTACAACACCGATTGTAAAAAGCGGACGGTACATAGTCATTACCAAAGCTTTGCACTAGAGAGGAACTTGATGGTCTTTCTTCCGGTACAAAAGACAGCATTATAGATACCAAGGACATAGCAGTTGTGGCCATCTGTCCAAGCGCTGCAGGTGGATCAACCTCTGCCAGAAGCCATAAGCTGATCGCGTCCGGGTTATCTTTGAAGTTCAATCTCCTGGAGCCGGTCTTCCTGAAGAAAGTCTTCATTTCTGCCATCGATGATCCTCTCAAGGCCGAGATGATCTCATAGAAGACACATCCCATGGACCAGACATCAGATGCCTCATCTCTGCGAAAACCATCATCAACCTCCGGAGGGCAATAGCGTGGTGTGTTGCTGGCCAAGCTCGTTGAGTCGCTAATGGTGTCGGCGCTCAAGCCAAAGTCCGTCAGAAGCAGTGTATTGATATGAATGAGAATGTTTTGTGGCTTTATATCCTTATGCCGTATACCATTCTCATGCAAGTAGGCAAGCGCAACGCTTAGACATCCAAAGGATGTCTGCAGCAAGTCCTTCCGGTCCGTAGGTATAGGTGTAGCGTCGAGGAATGTGCCTAAATTCATATCCGCCACAGGTTCGGAAAGCATAGCTATGACCCTCGTATCGGTGTAGCTACCTATCAGAGAGACACAGTGGTGATGGTTCACGGCTTTGAGCATCTTGATCTCCTTGGCGAATATGCGAAGGCCTTCGGGACTGCGAGTAATAACCTTCCGAGCATAATTCTTGCGAAATGAAGGACACCAGACATGATCCACGAAACCTGTTCCACCGGACCCGAGATCTTTCAGCTTGTCCAAGTATTCATCGTCGTCGCGCGTAAAATTGAGATGAACATCTTCGGCCCAACGTGAGCTGCAGACGTGCTGTTGAGCTTGTGTAAATGCTCTTGGCGATGAAGAATTCTGGAAGAAACTTCGCGCCAACGAAGATTGAGGGAATGGGAACCATAGATCGTTAAAGCCCTTCGCATGGAGAAATGGCAAGCGGTCAAGCTCTTGTATAGTGCGAAGGATATAGTATAGCTTTGGTGTCTCTCCTGCATCTGCTTTACCACTGAATCGGAGCAGACGACTTATCTGCTGGAAATCGATATCCTCTAGGGGATGCTTCTTTATATTGCGCGCCGGTGGGAAGTAAGCATCAAGTTTATCTTCATACACGGCGTCCTCGTGCTTCACGATCTGCTCTTGACACCGCAAGAAGTCGTTGATGATAGCTGGAGATAGAACGAGCGACGTGGATTGCAGCGCGGATTCCTGCATTGGGAGCGAACCATCGTCAATACCCAGCTCGAGAAAGGCCGAGATCAAACGCTGCTGTCCAACACCACGAAGCACAAAGTATAGGCGGGGAGCTCTGGACCATTCGCGCATGCCATTGTCTTCCAGGATACCACCAAGTCGGGAAATATCTTCGTCGGAATAGAATTGCCATGGAGTGTGGAAGAAGACCTCGAGCGCCTGCTTTGGATCGTATGTGGGGCGCGTACTCGTCCCGAACATGATGGGCCGAACTATGCTCGAGTATTTATATCTACTCGAGTATTTACACAGAAGGATCAGCCATGACTTATCGACTTCGGGGCAGAACCGCTTGAGATGATAATGAGTGCTCAAAGGTTTTGAAGGGAGAAATGAAAGGCTGTACCAGGATAGGTTGCAGTCAACGCGGGGTCTTGCAGAATGCAGCATCTCAGCCTCGTTGTGACTGGTAGGTGGTGCGAGCTGAGTGAGCCTAGACCATCCGAATAGGGAAGAAGGCGCTAATTTGAGCGAGTGCTCTATAAAGAGTGCTCGTCTATAAATAAGGCTCTCTCTTCAGCTTTCTTCACGACTTCTGCCCTGATCATCATGGATCCTGGAACTGCAGCTGGTCTTAGCCTGGCCGTGATTGGAGTAGCCGTGCAATGTTTCACTGGCCTTATGTCAGCCTTGCGACTGATAGCAGCTGCGCGAGGACTGAAGCCTGAATATAGGTATCTTACGCTCCGGTTACAGCTCGAGCAACAGCGGACATTGAGTTGGGCATCTGGATGTGGCCTTTTGTCTTATATGGAGGGAGATGAGAATGCTCTCGATGCCAGCCTGACTAGGCTTCACCGAGGT
>JAABUW010000996.1_pt1 | contig 50686 bp, 13 predicted proteins | sample 5560081 | NCBI WGS metagenome assembly JAABUW01 (sample SAMN10711882, study PRJNA513363) | rock metagenome | isolation source: Antarctica rocks | place: Antarctica: Victoria Land, Knobhead sud | reverse complement strand
CGCGTAGTGCCGTCGACGCCTTCTTTGCAGCTGCCTTGAAAGCCGGTGGCCGATTCCACGGTGAGCCTGCTCTCCGTGATCAAGAGACTGGGTATTATAGCGCTGCGGTCCTGGACTTTGACGACAATTCAATCGAAGCAATGCATCGAGAGCGACTACGGGAGCGATCCGATAGATCAGACGTGAGCAAGGAGGACCAACGTGTTCTATATTGGCAGAAAGACGTAGCTCGAAGCTCAGCCGGTGACGCTACCCATGCGGAGAAGCCGATATCGCGGGTTATGATAAATAACGTTACCACCCCCACCACCTTCGTCTCACGGTTCGCCCCCACAGCGAAAGAGCATGGTGAGACGAACGCGAAAGCCCTAATCGGTACGCTTCTCGGTGCTGCAGCTGGCGCAGCTGTTGCCTATGCCATGACGAAGGGAGAAGCCGAGGGCCCGAGATCAACCCAAACGCAAACGATAACGTACCAGACCATCGAAGCCAACAATCCCCAGATGATCCAATCGGCTGCCGGCTCGCGACGATCTTACCCGCCTTCGAACTCATCACACGCTCCGCGTACGACATTGAGAGAGCTGGAGTACCCCAACGTCTCGGGTTCGGCCATCGGTCGTCGTGAATTACTCGAGACAACCTCGTCGACCAGACGTCTTCCCGGGCCGGCTGCTACTGCAGGCATGCTGCTAGCTAGCACGTTGATTGATACCTTTGTGCCTCCTTCGGAAATTCGTCCCTTTCCTCCCTGCCCCATAGTAAGGAGCCATACGGATAGTGATATAGGACGTTCTCAGGCCGTCTCACGGCCATCGAAGATGTCGCGTGCGTCTTCTGCAGTCAAAACCGTATCACAATCAGATCACAAGTCTTCCTTGCGATCCCTTGCTGTGACTGAAATCAAGTTGGCGAGAGGTGTTCCTCTACCTGTTAGTGGGGCTACTAGCTATGTGTCGCGACACCCCACTGCAATTCGGACGCACAATCTAGACATGAAGAGCGAGCTAGGCTCTGTGGCACCGAGCGACAGTGTCAGCCAAGCGGGCTCAAGGAAGTCAAGAGAGAGTAAGAGATCAAGTCATCATAGCCGTAGCAGGACAGGCTTGGAGGTTGTAGACGAAGATAATGTTAGTCGGGTCAGCGAAAGAACTGTCAGGGAACGTGGAAGCAGGTCGAACAGAAGGAGAGAGAGTGGACTCAGTCTGCCGATGAGACCATCCAGCAAGGCAAGTGTGCATCGTAGCGTCAAGAGCTTCATTCCTGGTCTCTGATGGTTGAGCGGATGCTTTACTTGGGTTTTGGGGTCTGTTGAGGGGTCTGTTACTTGTGGGATCAATGTCTATAATTATTATATTTGCAAATTGCTATAGCATGGTTATTCCGCCATCGGGACAGAAGAAGTGATTGCTATAAAGTATACTTACTTGTAGTGGATTGAGTAGCGTTGGAATCATCTTGCCTCAGTAGTCAGATCCTATGAGAAAGATTATATTTGAACTTGTCGCTTCGCGACCCTAATCTTCGATTAGAATTAATAAATTCTTAATTCTAAAACAAGCTCTAAAATCTTTTTTTAGAAACAAATATTTAGTAAAATAGCTCAATACTAAATACAAAGTCTTGTTTAGTACTTGTCTACTAATTTTAATAGATAAAGCACGTGCTTAAACATAATCTTTCTATAGAATCTAAAAACAAAATCTTATTTTTCTATTAAAATAAGACAAATTCTAATATATTAAAAGTTTAATAAAAACAATTTTTTACTATTGATATATAAAACTCGATTGCGATTTTCGATATATTATTGTTAAATTACTAGCAACGCAAGCATCTTACAAACAAAATAAAAAAATGCTACAAAAATAGACAATCAATTGCAATTATAAACAAATATATAGATATAAATTATTGTTTGTTTATTAATTAACTATTTTAAATTGTATTTTTGTTAAACAATTTACGCAAAGTCGACGTCTTTAATATCGAGAACAAATTTTCGCAAAACTCAAAGAGTATTGCGTATCTTAATTAACTATTTTGATTAACAATGTTTGCTCTTCGAAGATTTAGAAAATTTAGCAAATCTTTTTTTTTTCTTTTTTACGTTTATATTTTAAGCTTTTTTTAATTGTTAAGCTTTAAATCGATATTTTTTAATATTAAATTTTTTCTTTAACTTAGAGATTTCGTTTGTTAATATTGTTAATTTTGCTATATCTTTATTTTGTTGCTCTATATTTTCTATAAGCTTAACTTATTGCTTTGTGTTCTTTGTATTTTTTGTAAATTTAAATTTGATTATTTTGTAAAAAGATCTTCTTAAAACGCGCAAACAAAACAAAGATTTTTTAAAATTTGTAACATTTATTTTACAAGAAAACTTAGCAAAAAATTGCTTTAAAAAATAAATCTTATTAATACTAAATTTTAAATTGTAATATAACAAATATACAAGAAAAATATTTAGATTAAACTTTTCTATGTTGCAAAATAAAAAGATATCTTAATATTAAAGATAGTAGTAACTCTATTGTTCGAGTTTTAAAACGCAATTATTAATATTCTCGATATTAATAAATTGATCGCGTCGGATCGAGTTATCAAGTTCGGGTCGAATATCCAATTCGAATCGGATCGAGTTGATTCCAAAAGTTGAAACCAAATTGTCGATTCGATTCCTAATATTGGAATTGACAATTTGGATCGAGTTGCAAACTTAAAATCGAAAACCAATTTGAAAAATCGACTTGAATTGCTAAGACTACTATTTTTAGTAATTTATTTTATTTTTAGTATTAATTAATTAATAATTTAATAGAAATAATTAATTTATTTAATTTAATTAATAAATAAATATAGTAGATTATTTTTATATTATGCATTACTATTGTGCATTATCTAAAAAATAATTAAAAATCTAAATTTAAACTTATTTTATACTATTTTTAGTATTTTTGGCGTTTTTGGCGATTCGATTCAATTTCTAACGTTGAAATCGAGAATCGAGTCGAATTGAGTCGATTTGATTTCAAAATAACAGAAATCGAATCGAATTTCGGGTCGATTTCTAATGTTAAAATTGTCGGGTTGGGTTGATTCCAAAAGTTGAAATCGAAATCCGACCCAACAGTTAGTCTAGATATTAATATTAAATTATTGTTTAATTGCAATTTTAAGTAGAACGCAATAAAAGCGCAAATTATTTTTTTAATCAAACTTAACTAATTATGCTTCGTACAATTACACTATAGTGCAATCAAAATAAGCAATTAAATAGACAAATTTATTTTCGAGACGTACTTCAAACTCGAATACATTTTTTGTGTTAAAGACAACTATAATAGAGATTTTCTTGTTAATTACAAACAAATAGTTATTGTATTAATCGAAAATTAATAAATTAATAATCGAGATTTTTTCGACTCAATTATTATTTTGTCAATTGTAATAAACATAGCTCGCAATATTATATTTTAGCTTAAAAACGTAAAAGAAACAAGAAGATACAATAGTTTTGTTTTTATAAGTTTCAACAAAAACTAGAAAGTTATTATTGCTAGAATTTTAATTATTGAAAATAACTTGCTTCTTTGAATAATTCTATTTGCAAAAGTATTAAAACAAAATTAATTCGATACAAATTGCAAAAAAGAAAATTTATTAACTTCTAAATAAAAACAATCTTGTTTAAAATTTTTAATAAAATCTTTTTTTTACTATTAAATATCTTTTTGTTTTTTTTCTTGTTTTTAACAACTTTTTAAGATATACTTTTAAATTTTTTTGTACATTTAATAAACAAAAAACTCTTCTTCAAATTTTTGATTAATCTATTGAAATTCTCTTTTGCAAAAGTAGTTAATATTTAATTGACAAACAAAATCGATAAATTAAAGAAAAGATTTGTCGAAATAATAGTTGTTTTAACAAAAATTTGTCGATTAAAAGTTGTAAAAGAATTTAGAGATATTAAAGTTTTTGCAATATTAGAAGATGCAAAACTCTTATTAGCAATTGAAGATATTAAATTTTCAACAATATACAAAAATGTCGATTTCTTAATAGTATTAATTGACTCGATTTTTAGAGAAAAGTTGTTTTCGTTTATAATAAAAAAATGTGCCAACTAGAAAAAGATAGATGTAAAATAAAATTTCGATTTTTGTAGTCGAAAAGATACAATTAAGTATAGAGAAACACAAAGAAGCACAAAAAAGCTATTCTCTACTTAAAGAAAAATTAATAGACAAAAAAGTTTATTTTTTAAAAAAATCTCTTAACAAGAGATATAAATAATCGAGTATTAAATTAAGCAATAATAACAAATATATAAAATTCGCAAAGTTAACAACACTACGCAATAAATAAATAAAGATAATATTTTATAAGTAAATAGATTTTGCAAATATTAAGAATATTGCTATTTAACAACAAATATTGTTTTTTAAAAATATAATACAAGTATTTTTCTACTTGTTGACTAGTTAGCAATCTTAAGACAAGTCGCAAACAATAATAAATAAATAGCAAAAAAACGTTGCATATTTTTGCTCTAATAGTTGTTCTTAAATAAGAAAATATTATACTAAACTTTTAATTATTAATATATTTTGTTAATTGTTTTTTTTATTTTCAAATCTTTATTTCTATTTTTTTTTTTTGCAAACAAAGCTTCTTTTCAATTATAAATAATAAAATAAATGCAAAACTTGTTATTGTGTCTATTAACTTATATACTAGTTTTTAATATTTAACAAAATCTATAATTAATTATAGTCGACATAATATTATAAAAGAAACAAATAATTAAATTTTATTGTTTAAAATTAAAAAAGAACAATACAAGACAATTGTTAAATACTTCGATTACGTCAATAAATATATAGAAATTGTCAAAAAAGTAATAGAAAAAATCTAAATATTGCTAAAGTGTTAAAAGCTATAAAATGTAATTTATCGAAACAAACGCAAAATATTTGCGAAATTAAAAATATTTATTTTAAAAAATCTTCGACGTAATTAAGAGCAACAATACAAAAGATACAAAGAAAAAATTCTATCTATTTAAAGATTTTAGAATAAGACAACAATTAATTAGAATTTTAATAAATTTTTAAAAAACAACATTGTACAAATAGCTTAAGTTACTAAAAGAATTTTAAATATAAATTAAATATATAAATTCTTAAGTTAAGTTGTTCTTTAACATTTATATTGCAATATCAAAAATCAAAAATTAAAAAAACTAGTTATCTCAAATAATTAAAAAGAAGTTGTCAATATATTGAATTGCAAAATAACATTATTTCTCAAAAATCTTGCGTTAATTTTTTTTAACTTATAAACTTATAAGTTTAATTAAATTAAACTAAATATTTTCGATATATTTAAAAATTAAAAAACTAGAATTATTAAAAGCAATATTTCGATATTAATAACAACAACAACTTTATCGAAGAATTAAACAAGAATTTGCAAAAAAAGATATCAAAAATCGATATTATTATATTAAGAAATAAATTCGATATTAAAGCAAGCAACAAACAACATATTAAGTAACAAATAAAAATTTTTATAAATTAAGAAATTTACAAGTTAAATACAAACTTTAAATTTTGTTAAAAAGCAATATTAATATTGCAATATTAATTAAGTATTAATAAATTATATAAGAAGATTAACAACAAAAAAAGCAAATATATATACAAAAAAGTAGTACTTTAAAGTTGTTTGCTTGTTGCTAGAATTGTTGTTAATTAAATATTTTAAGTATATATATTTTAGTTATCTTTACAACATTGTCGAATTTATAAATCTTATAAATAGTAAAACAAATATAATAGTTATAATTATTAAAACTTGTCTTATTAAAGTATACAACAAACGTTATACGCTAAACTTGCTAAAATATTAAAATTCGAATTAATAAAGAATAACAAATTGATAGAAAAATAAAATAAATAACTTAGAAATCTTTAAATATATTGTCGAGAAATCTACTTTTCTAATAAAGTATAATAAAAATACAATCAAAATAATTGTTTTTAAAATTGCAAATACTAAAATATAAAAAAATTAAAATCGAAATAAAAATATAGTTGTATTGCAAATATTCAAATAGCTTTAAAATAACATTGTTAATAAGAATAACTAGAAATTTAAAATCGAAAATCTAATTAATATTAAGTACAATATATATTTTTATTATTTTAATGCTTGCAATAGAAAGTCGAATCTAGAATAATTTTGCAATATATTTTACTCTTTTACGCAATAAATTATTTGTATCGATCTTTTATATTAATTTCTCTATATAGTATTGCGTTCGAATTGCAATTGTTGTCTTATATTTTATTTCTATTATATTAAATACGCTTGCGAGAGTAATAATATCTATTTTCTTTATATTGATATCAATATTTCAAAATACGTCGAATTCAATAAGAGAAAAAATATTATTTAAAATTTTGTATCTCTTAATTAAGAATTTAAAAAAAGCTATACTTTAATTATTAAGAATTTTTATTAAAAAATTCTATTTTAATAATTTAACGTAATAGAAAGAAACAATATGCTAGTTAATATTAAAAAAGCGTATATTTATAGTTTTAAAAATATAGCAATATAGAGATAAACTAACTTTGCAAAATACAAAAGTCTAGAATCTATTGTTTGCGATTGCAAAGATATTTGTATAACAAAATCAAAAATTGTATATAATTCTATCGCAAAAGAAGAAAAGATTGTTCGAAAAACAATTTTACTCTAATATATAGCAATTTAACTTAATAACAAATTGCTTAATAGTATAAAGTTAAAAAATATAAATTAATTTACAATTTGTTATATTTAGCAAATCGTTTTTATTCTATTAGTATTTAGAAAGTCCAATTAATACAATTAAGTTAAAAATAGATTTCTCGCGTTTATTTAGCTTATTTTAAGAAGTCTTATTAGCAATATCTTAATTTATAAAACAAATTAAAACAATTTATAAGTTAAGATTAAAATTAATATTTTGCTAAACAACAATTGTATTGCAATTTAAAAAATTATCAATTGCTAGCAAATTAATTCTCTTTAAGTATTTAAAAATGCTTAAATATTTGTTATGTAAACAAAAAGACAAACTTATTTTTTAAACAATTTCTTTAAAAAGTAAGATAAGAGTTTGCAAACAAAAATTAATTAAGCTTTGCAAAATTTATTTTTGCGCTAAAATCGAAGTAATTATACAATAAAGACAAAATTGCTTTTGCAAAAAAAGAAAAATAAAGAAAAATAAATATTAATTAATAAATTAAGAATTCAATAAAGTTTAGTTGCTAATTAAATAATTAAAAATGCGCAATATATTTTTATTGCTTTAAGAATCTAATTTCTTTAATAATAAGTTTACTTTTACTTGCGCAATTAACTAATCTATATAAAGTCTCTCTTTTAAATATAAATAATAATTTTACTTTACTATTTATTGCAATTAAAGCAATTATTTGCTATAAATAGTTGTTTTATATGTTTGTCTTCTCTTTTTTTACTTAATTCGAGTTTGTTTTTATTTTTGTTTTTTTTCTTAATTGTTTATTGTCGCAATCCAAGTTTGTTTTGTCAAATTTTATTAATTTGCTTTTCGATATTTACAATCTAGAAGCAATTCTCTTTCTCTACTTGTTGTCAAAAATTAAGAGAGAATAATCTAAACAAAGTAATGCAAATAAATAGTTTATTTAACAAGTAACAATAGTATTGAGATTATAAGTGTGTAGAAAGATAAGTTGTATTAGAGCTATGTACGATAAATATATATATTACTAGCGCAATAACGCGTAAGGAAGAGACGTTTGCAAAAGACTTTCGCAGATAGGAATTTCTTCTATGCTAGAAATACTATAATATTTTGTTGTTACAAAAAAAGAAAGACACTATCTTAGTATTGTAAGAATATTATAATGCATATATAGTAAGACGTTTGTAGCAATCGAATCTTTTTGTAGTAATACGTCTATAGTTTATATAGGCAACTAGAGCAAGAGATTTTGTTAACAAAAGAATAGTCTATTAAGATGTAAAAAGCGACAAAGAAGTAATATAATATTTGCGAAAGACTTTTGTATTACAACTTGTTTAAATAAAAAATCGAAAAAGTTTTTAATTGTGTCGAAAAATTTTCGCAAAAAAACTATTGTAAAGAAACTTTGTTCTAATAGAGATTTGATAATCTACTTCGATAAAAGATTTGCTAGCGTAGTAATAAACTTCTTGAATATAATAATAGCAAATTTATAATCAAAGAGTATAAATGCTACAAAAGTTGTTTCTTTAATAGACGAGAGCTTTGCATATAATTGCGACAAAATAAAAGTTATTTCTAGATAATTTAACAAATATGTTGTCTACTTTAGAAGTTCTTCGAAATTGTATATTAAATCTATAACGTTTTTTATTTTAAGTAGATTTTGTTATTTATCGAATTCGAGATTGTAGTTTTTTAGCGTATTAGATATTTTGTATTGCGACAAGCGAAACTAATATACTTTTTTACAATTTTTTCGACTTTAAAAGATTTGATTTTTTTTGTATTATCTCGAACAAAAACAAACTCTAAATAATTAGATTGTAAATATTTGAAAAAATTATTTTTAATTGCGACAAGTTCTAGTTAAGCGACAAAAAAAACTAAATATACGCGTTAATATAAGAAAAGATTTAATTAATAAGTTAAGCGTTCAATCTTTTCTAGTATTGTAAATAGATTAATATACTATTGCTCAAATTTCTTTTCGATAATAAAAGTAGAAAAAATATTATAATTGCAATAGAGTTGTATTAAGATTATATTATTTGCTTTTATAGTAAAAGACTAATACTTAAAGTTATAGCAATACTTTGTATGCATTTAAGCAAAAACAATAGTGTTAAAGACTTTTTAATAAATAATAAGACAACAATTCTTAAAAGTAAATGCAAAAAACTTCGATATCTTAATATTGCTATTAGATATTGCAACAAAATACAATATTTCGATAACAAAATGCGATACTTTGATAGCAAAATACAATATTTCGATTGCAAAAGTCTTTTACAAATCGATAGCTTATATAGAGATAAAACTATACGCGATCTTATTAAAAAAATACTTGATACTATATATAGTATTATTGAAATTGCGCTAAATGCGTAACAAAGTCTCTAGCTACTAGTTTAAATAAAATATTGTATTAATTAGAAAACAAAAAGCAATTTTTATTGTTTAATTAGTGCGTTCGCTTTGTTTGTTTGTTTGCAAATAATATGTTGTAAAGTAGAGCAATTTGATGTCTAGTTTAATAAATATAGCGATTTATATCTTCGAAAGAAATTTTTTGTCTCGATTAAAGATAATAGTTTTCGACAATTCTTAATTTGCTATATTAAGATAATTAAACAACTTGTAATCTTATTAAATAACAATAAAAGTATTCTTTTCTAAAACGAGCAAAATACGTTTAAAGAATTTGCAACTTATAAATATTAAACAATTGTATTGCTTCTTGATTGACGCAAGTAATATTAACACAAAGTCGATAATAATAGTGTAAAAATATATTAACAATATAAAAATTAATTGCAAGAAACTATAAAATTAATGTTATTAAGTTTAATAAAGTTAACACTTTAAGCAATACTTAAGATAGTTTTGTAAATATTAAATTAAATCGCGAATATAATAGAAGCAAGAGATTTGCTTGTAGTATTGCGCAAAATTAAAATAACTTTTATTGTATATTGCTTTCAATATATTTTGAATCGTCAATTATAGAAAACAAAGTTAACAAAATTTGTAGACGTAAATATTAATAATATTGTTAAAACGAAAAATCAAACTATTTAATTTTTAATAGAACAAAAGATTTGCGTTGTTTGCAACGTCTTTGTCGAAAATCTTTAAAAAAAAAATTTAATTTAAATTGATACAATAATTGTCAACGATTTTCTTGCAAAAGTCTTTTTTTATTTCTATTAAAACAATAGTAAATAGAGTATCGAATTTGTTGTTTTGCGAGAGTAGTAATATATTGTTACTAGATAAACAAAAAAGAGTATCGAGAACAATATGTTATTTTTCTAGCTTGTAACAAAATTCTAGTTTAAATTGTTAAATATAGTTAGACGCTCTTACAAGTTTAAAATTAAGTTTGTTAATAAATGTTGTAGTTATACTTGTTTGTTTTGCAATATTAAGAGCAATACTCTAATCTATAAATATTACAATCGACATAACAACAAAGAAGTTAATAAGATATTTAATTTTTCAAAGTATTTAGACAATATTTGCGATTTTTAACTTAATAAATCAATAATGTGTTTTTGTCAAAATAAGAAGTTTGTTAAGAAATATAATAAGTTTGATAAACTTCTTGAGAAATTTTTTTTTTATTCTAGTTTGCGAAATTCTTTATGTAATATACTATTGCTTCTATATCAAATTTCTTGCTTGCATTAAGATCGACGTATATTTGTTTAAAGAAATTTGTATATACGAGATAGAATAACTTTGCTAACATAGACTAAAAAGTATTAAAAAAGATTATTTTTTGTTTTGTAGAATTGTTAAAACAAGTATTTGCGAAAAACTTTCTTTTAGTACTTTTAACAACAAAATTGTTGCAAAGAAAAGCAATTTTTAATTTTTAAAACAATTTCGCGATATTTATATATATAGACACGTAGTCGCGAAGCTATTTTGTTAGATTAAGATAAATTTTCAACAATTGTAGATTTCTAGAATAACGAAGATCTATAATAGTTTTTAATTTGTTTTCTACAATAATTAATTCAAGAAAGTCGATCTTTTAATTAAAAAGATACACAATAAAATATTTAACAAAGACTTTTTTCGATTTAATAGAAATATTATTTGCAAACAATATTTCAAAAATTTGTTGCAAGTGTTTAAGATATTTGTTAAGAATTTTGAAAAAAATTACAATATTATCGATATAGACTTTCGCATATTAACGATACTCTCAAAGAAGACAATCTATTTAATACTATATATAGACGAGAGAATTCTTGTATTTTATTATTATTATATTGAAGAATTCTTGTTCTCTATAACTAACAACAATAAAACGATGTTAATTATTAAAATAAACGCGTTATTGATAGAAGAATGTCGAGCAATTAATTATTATAATATATTAATAGTCTAATATAACAACAATAATCTTAGTCTAACAAGATAAGAGATAAACGTTCGACTAGATAATAACGTTTAGATTGCGAATATTAACAATAACGTGTTTCTTTCTTTCTTTATTAATTGTTCTTTATACGCAAAATATTAAATAACTAAACAACGTCGATTTCTAAATTTAATTAAGCTTGTCGACGTTGTAAAACTTGTCAAAGATTTTATTTACTAATTTTTGATTCTTAGTATCTAATAAATAAATCTTTGTCTTGTTTAAAATGCAAGACTTTTAATCTATCTTAAACAATATATATATTTAATTCTTTTCTAGTAGTTTTGCGAAGCTAATATTTTTAAATAAGAAAAAATAATTATTAAGAAGTTTGCAAAAGACTTCTACAACTTTATTACTAAAACAATAAATAGTAATATTATTGTTAAGAACAATTTTTGCAAAAAAGTGCTCGCAAGACTTCGAGAAAATTTGTTGTAATATAAAAGATATTTTTGCTCAAGAAGATATTTTTGCTCAAAAAGATATTTTTGTACAAAAAGATATTTCGAAAGACATTTTTGCATCGAAAGTTTGCTACTATAAGAAAAATAATATTGCTATAGACATAAATTGCGCATTCAAGATTAAAGTAATATTTTTAAACTATTTATTTTTGTCGATTACAACAATAGCAATAAAAATTGCGACAATAATTTTTCTAAATTAGTCTATTTTTGTAAAGCGTGTCTCGCAGTGCTAGATCTGCTTCGCAATAGCGTGCCCAGCGTACACCAGTACTTGTTTGGCAAAGAATCGCGCGAACTAGATTCAAGCAGAACTAGTATTGAATTAACAAATATTGTCTGCGCATTGCTCTCTCTTAATAGCAAACAAGAAAGTATCTTATAGAGAGCGAGATTTTTTTTGCATTTGCGTTTTTTAGCAATTAGTTCTATTACAAATACTACTATTACTATTACACGTACTATCTAACTTAACTCGTTTAACTACACAACTCTATTTAAAAAAATAATAATTATTTTATAGTTCTAATTACTTTGTCTGAACAAAGCTGCTCAATTAGAAACAATAATTAACAAACTATTAATAATTTGCTTTCGCAAACGTATCTAGAAATCGATTGACTCTTAGAATATTACTAATAATTAGTTGCATAAAAAAACTTACACAGATATTGTATCTCAAAAACTAAACAAAAATAATTATTTTAATACTAGCACAGTTGTTAATCAAAACAAAGAAAATATCGAAGTATTTAATTTTAAAGACAAATCTATACTCTTTATCTTAACAAATACTATTATATAATATATTAATAATGCAAATATATTGCAATTTTTAAGATTCGAAGTCGAGTTTGCAATTGCGAAACTTTAGTTTGCACAATATATCAATAGCTATTGTTGCAAATATAGCAATAATTACTATTGATTTAATTAATGCAAGAAAATTAGTTGTGTTAAGAAGTTGTCAATACAAGAATATATTAATTATATTAGTTTAGAAATTTAATTTAAGAATTGCAAAAATTATATCTAGAATAATCTTGCAAACTATTTCGATAAAAAGTTGAAAATACTTTAAGTTGCGTTATATTTTATTAAAAAACAATATAATTAATAGCACAAACATATATAAGAGATATATAATAAAAATAAAGAAATTATCTAAAACTATTTTCTTCGATATATTAAAGAATTTTTTAGTACGTTTGAGATTTGCGATATAAAAATTAAGTTTAAGCTCGAAAATGCAAAACAATAGTCTTATTAAAAAATCGAGAAATTTGCTATTTATTTAAACAATCTATACTTGCAATTAAAGAAACTAGTTATCGATAGCAAAAAAATACAAAATCTAAAAAACAAATATGTCGACAAGATTTGTCAAGAAATACTTTGCTAACAATATAGCTACACTAGTATTACGCAAATGCGTAATAAATTTATCGAAATCGAACAATATTTGCAATTAATTGAAAAACTTTTAAGACTAAGTAGTATCTCTTATATTGCAAGAAACTTTGAAAAATATAATAAAAAAAATCGATTTTTGCGCAAGCAAAATAACTTGTCTAGCACAACTAGCAATACAAACAACTCTATTATATCAATTACTAAAACTATTGTAACTATATAGACTAGAGATAGTATTAACAATAATTAGCAAGACAAAAATAATTGTTAAATACTTGTTAAAAAAAAATATATTGTATCTATCTATTACAAGTCGCGTACTTAGTTCTACTAACTATAGCGCAAAGCTCTTTACAGTATGCAGAGCATAGTCTGCCAAGAAAGTATTATATAACTGAATTAATAAATTAGTAAAATTAGCAATACTAATTTACTAAAATTACCAATTCAGAAAATTAATAGATTATTAAGATTAGAGTAGCTAATTCAATAATTTAATTAATCTATTATATATATAATTTCTAGAATACAACTCTTTTATAGATTGTATTTAACTTAAAATAAATTCTTATTTATTGTTATTGCTATATCTAGCTGCAACTTTTGTTATCAAATAATTGTTTATATTGTCTAAAGATATCTACAAATTTTTTTAACAATATAGCTCTCTCTAATATTTCTAAGATCTCTTAGAAAGTAGCAGTATAATACTTTGAATATTTTTCAAAATATTTGTATTAGATTAACGCGTTTCTATTTCGAGTATTAGTTTATCAGTATTACGTCAACTATCGATTATAGAAAACAACAAAATTAGAATCAATAAATTTGATATCTATTATAAAAACTATATTAGTCTAAAAAACTAATTTATATAGATAGATATCTATTTTATTTTCTATTTTGTTTTAGCAGATCAAAAAACAATTTTTGTATTAATATTTCTCAAAAAAAGAGTTTAGTATTAATTTAAGTTAAACTTACAAAAGTATCTAAAAAATTATAACAAAAATTCTTGTACAATATTTACGAACTTCGACAACTTTAAAAGAGAGTTTCGAATTTTTTTTAAAATATTTAATAAAAAACAAATTGCAAAAAAAGTAATTTAGTATCTAATTTAACAAATTTTTGCAGCAAACTATATAGCTAGATTTTAGAAATATATTAATTTAATCGAGTAGAACAATATTGTATTTATAACAATATTTCGACAAGATTTTAAGAACAATCTAAAAAACAAAATTATACAAAATAGAAAAACTTTTAGCAATATATTCGATTTTATCGAAGTAGTTGTTGATTTTGATAACAAACTATATAAAAAAATTATAGAAAAAAAATACAATTAATTTCAAGAAAAAGCAAAAATCTTTTTTAAATTAACAATTAAATATTAGCAAAAAAAATCTTGTTCTAATCAAAAGTACAATAATTCCAACTATCGTAAATTTGTATCTATAAAACTAAATTTTATTCAACAATATAAAAAGAAAAACTCTAGAAAAAAGCAAAATAACAAATTTCAAAAAATATACTATTTATATAGCAAATCGAACTACTTTGCAAAAGATTGTCAATTATAGAACTTAATAAATTGTCGACAAATTAATACTATATTAAAAGAGATATTTGATAGTCAAAACAATATTAGAGAGCAAATTGATACAAAAACAAATATTTTCAAAACTAAATTAAACAACAACTACTATTTGATAGAAAATTCAAATTAGTTATAGAAAGTTCTAGATAGAATATTATTAGACAAGATATTTGTATCTATATAGAAAATTAACTAAATATTTAATAAAACTATAAAAGCAAAACAATTAAGAATATTATATTTTTATTTAGCAATAGACTTAGACAACAAGTATAGCTAAAAGAACTTTTACAAATATCTAGACAATATTACAAAATATCTCGAGACTTTAATTAGTTTATCGAAAAAACAACAAATTAATCAAACTATAAATAAATGCAAAAAAGCGCTAGAAAGCAATATTATTATTAAAAAAGAAATTTTCGATAAAATCGAACAACAACTAAGCAGTATAAATCTATTCCAAAAAAAGATAAAGAAAGTTAAAAGATATACAATACTTAGTTAAACTAAATACTATAACAATTTCTGTTAAACTTATATAAAAAACAAAAAAGAATCTAAATAGTTTTCTAGAAAACTATCTATTTTTAAACAATAGCAGAAAAAAACTTAATATAAACAAATGCTCGAAGCAGAAATTGCGACACAAAAACAAAAAAAAATTCAAATTTCTTAATAAAAAATATATTAGAAAAATGCAATATATTAGTTTAACAACAGCAACTAAACTTAACAATATATGCACAATATTTTATTATATTAATTAAAATTAATAGTTGTTAACTTATTGCAATAGTCGATTCTAATACAACAAATAATTTTATAGTCAAAGCTTTTGTTAAAAGAGAAAAATATTCTATTTAAAAAAAGTCTAATATATACAATCTAGTAATTGTAGATAGAAATCTATTATTCGATAGAAATAAAAAAATAAATAACCAAACAAAATTACTATTAATAACTATTTAACAATATTACAAGAAACTAATTTTTAATATAGTAGAAATAGCTATTTACAATATTGTTCTAGAAATATTTTGATTAAAACAGTACAATTTAGAAGTCGACTAAAATACAAGAATACTTAGATTTGCAAAATATAATTATATAATTTATATTCAATCTATATATTGATAGCGTTCAATAATAGATAAGAGAATAAATCGAAATTCGATTGCAAACAACAAACTTGTATTTTTGCAAAAAAACAATTAAATAGAGTTCGACTTAATAGATACTAACAGAAATTAGTCGAACTATAAAATTAAAATAAGTAAAAAAAATTACAAATTTTCTAAAAATCTTAAACTATCTAATATAGCAAAAAAATTGCTAAAACACGTATTACAAATATACAATAGTTAAAAATATCTATTTAAAAAAAAGAAAACAACAAAGACTCTCTCTAAATATTAATTATAAAATTACAAAATCAAACTTAAATTAGACAAATAGTCTATATTTAAATTTATATATATTTTATTCAAGAAAAAACTCGAAGTACTTTGCGAATATCTAACAAAAAACAAAAAAAAAATTTATTAAAAAATTTTAATTACAGATAGAATATTCGATTCTCTTTATATTAAAAAAAAATAGAATTTTTTATCTATATATCGATTATCGAAAACTAAATAATATTACAATTAAAAATTAAAATTTATTATTTAATATTAGCAAACTTCAGAATTAACTATTTGAAGCAAAGTATTTTATTAAATTAAATTTATAAAAAGCGTATAACTAAATTAGAATAAAAATAGAAAAAAAATAAAAAACAGTTTTTTGTATATAATATAGATTATACAAATATATAGTAATACTATTCGAACTTACAAATATCTCGACAATATATTAGAAAATAATCAATAATATACTACAACAATATTTGAATCAATTTGTTATAATATATTTAAACAATATTATAATTTATTTAAAAATCTTAAAAGAGCATATTAACTATATTTTCAAAATATTGAAATATCTAAATATAAGAAACTTATATTTTAAATCAAAGAAATACAAATTTTATTAAGAGAAAATTAATTTTCTCGAATTTGTTGTTAAACAATATAGAATACGTATAGATTTCGAGAAATTACAAACAATTAAAAAATAAAAATTATTAACAAATGTTAAAAAAATACAATTTTTTCTAGATTTTATAAACTACAACAAGAAATTTATTAAAAATTACTTAGCAAATACAATACTATTAACAAATTTTACAAAGAAAAATACACTATAGTTGTAAAAATTTGTAGAAGAAAAATTATTTTAAAATTTTAAACTAGAATATTTAAAAAAATTAATATTAAAAATATATAATTTGCAATTATTAAATAGAATTAAAATCGACGTATCAAATCTAGCTATCGATATATATTTTAGTCAAAAATATAAAAATATATAATATTTAATAATATATCTCTCGAGAAAACTCTTGTTAGTCGAACAAAACTATAATATTTACAATAAAAAACTACTTGCTATAGTAGTTTTTTTAAAATTATAAAAAGTATATATAAAAGAATTATTAGAATTTACAATTTTTATAGATTATAAAAATCTAGTGCACTTTACTACTATTAAATAGCTTAATAGAAAACAAATATAATAGTTAGAAAAACTTAAATAGTACAAGTTTAGAATATAGTATATTTTAGACAAAAATAATAGCAAAACAGACGTACTTAGTAGAAAAAATAATTATATAAAAACAAAGAAATTGTTTAACTACAATATATTTAAAATTAATAAAAATAGATTACTATTAGCAAACAAATATAAACTAAATATTATATTACAAATACTTCGAGACAATACAAAAAAATTTTTAATAGAAAAAAAAAAACTTTAGATATTTATCGACAAAATCGACAAATATATAAAAAAATATTATAACAAATTATTGCAAAAGCACTCAAAAATAACAAAAACTCTTTAATTTTTATATTAGTATTATTAATTTTTATAGATAAGACAAGCTGTCAAAATATATATTAAACAATATTTTAGCTATTAGCAGAACAAATATAGTATACACGCAAGCTATAGCAAAATTTAATATCAAAAATTATTTAAATTGCTATAAGATAAAATTACAATAAATTTTATTATCAAATTGTCGAATTCGACAAACTTAGCAACTAAAAACAGATATAATTTAATACTAATAATAGTTAATAAACTTATTAAGTACTTATATATTATTGTATACAAAGAGAAGTTTATTACAAAACAACTAAAATATACTATATTAAATTAACTTATATAGTATTACAATATATTTAAGAAATTAATCAATAACAAAGACAAGCTCTTTATATCTAACTATTAAAAAATATTTCTTTTAATATTAGATACAAGATTTCGAATATCTATTATCTATTATTCGATTACAAATAGTTAGACAAAAAAAACAAATTAGAATCTTAAATAGTATCTAAAATACTATATTAACAATATTTATAATAACTAAATATTATTTTTATCTATAGTACAACTAATATTTAATACAAAGATTTCGAATATTACTAAAATAACTTTATTTTTTGTTAACTATAACAAAAAATCAAATCTCTTTAAGAAAAAACACAAGTATTTGTTAGCGCAATTAGCTATCGAAAAAATAGAAATACTAAAAAAGATATACAACAATATCTCGAAAATACAAAAAAAATCGATTAAATATTAAAATAAAAAACAAAAAACAATATCTTAGCTAAAAGAAAGAAATAAAGTATATTTTTTTACAAAAAATCTTAGAACAAGAAAATTAAACAAAAAATTAAATTATATTAAATTTAAATTGTTTCTTGTTAAGAAAGTTAAAAAATTAGTTAACTACAAACTCGATTTATTTTAAGATATTAGAATATTTTTAGTATTCTATATATTATTGTTAAAGTTAGCAAATTTAATTATATTTTTATAAAATATCTTTTATTTCTATTTACAAAAAGAGAAATAGTTCGAGATCGAGAAAATTCTAAAACAAAAAAATCAAAAATATTTTATTAAGTAAAAAGAATATTTTATCTCTAAAAATATATAGAAATCTTTTAAGAACTTTCGACAATACTAGAGATTGTTAAAGAAATTTCGAAAAAAAAATATTCTTTTAGAAATTAGAAAACAGTTTTCGAAACGAATTATTATTAGAAAAAGCAACAACTATTTTTTGATTCAAATAAGAATTAGTTAAATTCTCTAAAATATTTAATTTATCTAGACTTTGAATTTCGCGATAAAGTATTTTACTACTATGTTTCTTTAGAGATTTCTTTTGTTTGCGCAATTTTTTTATACATATATATTGTTTATAGAACTCTTAATAAAATTTATTTGCACAAATAGTTGTCAATTGTATTTTTTTTTCTAAAATATTTTTTTGCTGCTTTAAGAATCGCTATACAATATCGAAAAGATTACAACAATTATATTTGATCAAAAATTTTACGCACTTAGTATAATAGCTAAACTTCTTTTTTATTTTATAGAGAAAACTACAACAAGCACAGCAAAAATATTAAAATATAATAATATTTGTTCGAAGTAATTTTCGATAAAGCTTGTAACATTGTTGGAACTTTTTAAAATTATCAAATATAATAATAGAAAAAATAGATTATAATGTTTTCGAAACAAAAAATTTCGAAAAAAAAGATAGTATTACAAGTTGCGTACTTAGTTCTACTAACTATAACGCAAAACTTTTTACAGTATATAGAATACAATTTGTTAAGAAAGTATTATATAATTGAATTAATAAATTAGTAAGATTAGCAATACTAATTTACTAAAATTATCGATTCAAAGAATTAATAAATTATTAAAATCAAAGTAGTTGATTTAATAATTTAATTGATCTATTATATATATAACTTCTAGAACACGACTTTTTTATAGATTGTATTTAACTTAAGATAAGTTCTTACTTATTGTTATTGCTATATCTAGTTGCAACTCTTGTTATCAAGTAATTGCTTGTATTGTTTGAAGATATCTACAGATCTCTTTAACAATATAGCTCTCTCTAATATTTCTAAGATCTCTTAGAAAGTAGCAGCGTAACACTATCGATTATAGATACTATATATACAATTAAATAAATTATAAATCAAGTAACTCTATATATTTGCAATATCAAAAGTAAATAGAAAAGCAAAACAAGAGTAATATATTTTCGAGAAAAGTTAAAATCTAATACTTGTTGCTACAATATTAGATATAAAAAGTTAAAAACAACAAATTAGAATATTAATCTAAATAGTATTTGTTAATATATTGCGTAACATATGCAAAGTTAAATATCTTATCGATTTAAAAGTTAAAAAGAATTTTATCTTGCAATTCTTTGTTAAAAACACGCAATTATTTAAAGATATCTCTTTGTTATTGCAAGTGCAAATTGTTAATAGTTGTATTATTGTTTTATATAAGACGCAAGAGCTTTCTATTGTTATTGTTAATAGCAAAAAAATATACAAAAGCAATTGCTCTAAATTTTATATTGTTAATATACAAGACTATAAAATAATTTTCGAACTATTTTAATTTAAAAAAGTTAACTCGAATATACAATAGTTAAATTGTATTTAAATCTATTAAGATAGCTTTGCTAAGCAATCGAAAAAAAATATTTAAATAATTAATTTTAAGAAGTTTGAACAACTTGCTATATTTGCTTTTAAGAGTTATAACAAAGTCTATATTGCGTTTTTGTATTAAATACTATTTTCGAAAAAGTTTTTAAAATATATAAAAAGAGAGATTGCAAAATGCAATATATTTTAGATTAAAAAACTAGTTGTTTCGAACTAAATTAAAAAAATTATAAAGATATTTTCGAAAGAACTTTTAAACGCGCTTAACATATATAATCAAATAGAGTATTTAATTGATTTTGTAAAAGATAAAATATTGTGTACAAGATATATATATAATATATTGCAAGATAAATTAATTGTAATATAGAAATATCTCGTAAATATATTAAAGAAAAACTAGATATATTTTTTTTAATAATTCTATCAAATTCTTAATATTGTTTGTAAAGAAGTCTAATAATAGTTTGCGTTTTTGTATAAACTATCGCAAACTTAATAAAATTACTATTAAAAATAAATATTCTCTTTCTCTTCTTTTAGAAACACTTAAACGTTTCGCAAATACAAAGTGTTTTATTAAAATTAATATACGCAATATGTATTATTGTATTTAAATTTGTTAAAACAATAAATAAAAAATAGCTTTTTGCACTTAATATAAGCAATTTAAGTATCAAATTATATTCTTTAATTTTGTTAACATTTCTGCTATCTTTCAATTTTATATAAATTGCGCACTAAGATTGTATATTAACGTTTGCTATATAATATATTTAAACAACGTGCTTATTTATTTAGATTTGAAAAAACAGTATTAAAAAAATATTTGCAAGATATTTTGCGCACTACTCGAGTATTAATTGTATACAAAGCTATCGAAATATATATTTAATTGCGACAAAATAATTTTTCTAGACTTTATAATTGAAAAGCAAAATATTTAAATAAAACAAGCTTGTATTAAGACTATCTAAGAATAATTTAAATTAAAATTAGCAAAAAACATTTTTGTATTTCTTGAATTTGCAAGATTTTATCGATATTTTATTTGCAAGTTCTCTTAAATTGTAGTATCTTTAATTGATTTAACAACAAATACAAAAAAAAACAAAATACATTTGCAATTTATATATATTAAGAAAGCAAAAAAAGTTTTCGAGATACTTAAAATTATCTTTATTACTACTTCTATTCTAAGATACTACAATTAAAGTATTTCTTTTTGTATAAAAATCGATATATCAAATTGTAAAGCAAAAAATATATTTAGCTAGTTTAGCAAAAACATGCAATAATACTCTATTGTATTTATTAGCTACAAGTTCAAAGAATCTAAAGTTTGCTAAAATATATACAATAAGAAGCTTTATATTATTGTGTTAGTTTTCAAGCTTTAAAAATATTATTTATAAGATAGTGTTATAGATTCCATGGAGACCTGCGGCACCATTGCCTGATTAGACTTAGCGCCGGCCTTAGACTCTTAATCCCGGCCGACCTGCCTAGATATCTGTCCCAGGCGCCTTAGATAGTTATCAATAGAACCACTTTATCTATTATATCTGCATTAGATTTACTGATTCCTAACAAATAATAGCTTCAACAAGCTTACAATTATCTATTTTCTATCGATAGACTTGCTGCAATAAAGCAGCATTAACGACAAAATAATATATTGCCCGCGAAGTAATATTCTGTCTACTAGATTTCACCGCCTTTTGCGAAAAAACATTGAGACAATATTATATCTAACTAGTTATCGTTTGATAATACCAAATCAATCTAAATCTATTCTTAAACGATCTTTCACTTTTTTTATTATCTTATCAAAGAAGTTCGTATTCTGATTCGATATACCTGTCTCTATATTCTATAATTATTATAAGAACTTTATTTCTTGTCTACAACTAGCTTACAAGAACAAGCTTTAAAAAAAACAAGAGTATCTGTTCGAAATCTATAAGCAAAAGCTTTATAAAGTGTTGAACAAGCAAAAACTGATTTACAAAAAAAAAATGCAGAAATTGCAGAATTGCATTGACAAAACAACTGCTTTAAAGCAAGAATTACAATTATCTCCGTCTACAAAGTTATTTTCTCTTATCTTGTCTGCCATAATCAGCATCGAAACAACTTCTACAAAATTATCTCTTACAAAGACATTTTTACTATCAAAAGCAGTCCCGCAAACATTACTGTCAAAAATAGTCTCGCAGACAACTTCTACAGAGCAACTCTTACTATCAAAGATAGTCTCGCAAATATCTTCTACACCGTCTTCTACATCTCTATCTACATAAACAAAGATTGTCTCAAAATCAGCGTTATCAAATTCTATATTAAAGACACCGTCTATATTGTCTTCTACACCACTATCTTTATAAACAAAGACAGCATCAAAGATACTCTCTACACTCTTATCTACGTCTCCGAAAATACTAGTCTTATATTACCAAAAATTGTCGTCTAGCATCAAATTATATCTTACGATAGACGATCTCTTTCGCATGTTTAAAAGACAGCCTTATCAAAAAAGTATCACCGCCTATTTCAAACCCGTGGGAATTAGTCAGAGAAAACGCGTTAATACTATCAAAATTGACGCGCTTTCGCAGTGCTCTTCTACCGCATCTATCGTATTTGCCGTATGCGAAATAAACAGTTATCAAATGCTCCGCTTTATCGTTCCGAATGCCGAAAAGATAAGTTTCAGATTTACTTCTAAAATTATCGCAGAGAAGATCTCGAAGACAACTGAATAACATCGTTATGCCGCCCTCTCTACAGATTATTGTCACTATCTAAATTATACTAAAATCGTAGCATCTTGTCGTTATTGTCTCGATTATTTATAACAATAATTCTTGACTATTCCCGCTGTCGCCGCCGCAGACATTTCGAAAGAGATAAATATAAAACACACATTTTCTTTGTTTTGCATGCATAGCATATGCGTCTTTGCTCCGGCATTACTGGCGCTCGATATTACAATAAACTGCTTGTTTGTATGCAGAATCAGATCTTACGATTGCTATTTTATAGCATAATTACGAGAACGTGGTCTTTTTTCGAAAAGATAGACAATTGTTATAGATTTTATAGAGGCCTGCGGCACCATTGCCTGATTAGGCTTAGTGTCGGTCTTAGATCCTTAATCCCGGCCGACCTGCCTAGATATCTGCCCCAGGCGCCTTAGATAGTTATCAATAGAACCACTTTACTTACCACATCTACATTAGATTCACTAATCCCTAACAGATAGCAAGTATATTATTTGCGTAATTACAAATTACAACAACTTTTGCTACTTTATAATTACAAAGAAACTTTTAATTAAGCAAGTTTGCTAAGTTAAGAAATTAGTTGCATTTAACTTTAATATAGAATATCGCAAAAGAAAACTTAATTTCGCAAATATATTGTTAAAAAAATCTAATATTATAAAACTTAATAGTAGCAAGAATAATAATAATAATTTTTTATCTATCTTGCGAAACAAGTTTTGCAACTTAGAATATCAATTAAAATTGCAAAAAGACAAAAATATCTCTACTACAATTAAACTCGCAACTTTAATAGCGCAACTAAATAATACTATTATCGCAAATACTTAAATTATAAATTTGAATAAAAAAGTTTTCGAAAGATTACGCAATATTCTAGACTTTGCGTTGTTTTAACTTTTAATACAACAAATTGTAGAGTCGAAGAATTTTTTTGTTAATTTGAAAGAATTAATAGCAATATAATTGCAAAAACTACAACAAAAGAACGTTTTTGTTGTAAAAAAACAATAATATTAAAGATTTGCAAATAAACAAAATAAACTTTCGAAATAAAATATCGAAAAAAATAAATTATTATATCGAGATTTTGCAATCTATATCTCGAAAGATACAACAACAAAAAATAAAATTCTTTGTATATATTACAATAATTCTATATCTAAATATTTTGCACATTAACAAATTAAAGATACAATATAACAAAAGTATTATTAATCTAGTATAGTTAAGAAAATTAATAAATATATTTGTATTTGTTTTAATTAGACTGATCGCGTCGGGTCGGGTTACCGAGTTCGGGTCGGGTCGGTTCCAAAAGTTGGAACCAAATTGTCGATTCGATTCCTAATGTTGGAATCGACAATTCGGATCGGATTGCAGACTTGAAATCGAAAATCGATCCAAAAAACCGACTCGAATCGTCAAGACTACTATTTTTAGTAATTTATTTTATTTTTAGTATTAATTAATTAATAATTTAATAGAAATAATTAATCTATTTGATTTAATTAATAAATAAATATAGTAGATTATTTTTATATTATGCATTACTATTGTGCATTATCTAAAAAATAATTAAAAATCTAAATTTAAACTTATTTTATACTATTTTTAGTATTCTTGGCATTCTTGGCGATTCGATTCGATTTCTAACGTTAAAATCGAGAATCGAGTCGAATCGAGTCGATTCGATTTCAAAATAACAGAAACCGAATCGGATTTTGGGTCGATTCCTAATGTTGGAACTGTCGGATCGGGTCGATTTCAAAAGTTGGAATCGAAATCCGATCCAACGGTCAGTCTAGTTTTAATTGTTAATATACGCATGTTTATTATTATAAATTGTATAAAGAACTTAACTCGATATCTTCTAGAGATTTGCAATTCTTTAAAACAATAACAATAAACTTTATTACAAATATATTGCTTGCAAGAAATTTATATATTAAAAAAATTAATAATACAATCTTAATATTAATTAACAAGTTAATTAAGCACGCAATCTATATTGCAACTATTAAGAAATTTAATATAAAAGACTTTGCAAAGCTTTTATAAAGAAAGTTTGTATACTATTATAAAATAATATGTAATATTATTTTTGATAAAAATTTGCTTTTTACAAGTTATTTTTAGTCGATATTGTACTAATATTTAGATACAAAGTATTAGCTTAGTATTGTATTCTATTTGTAAATCAATAATTAAACAAAAAGACAAAATTAGATTTTAGAATATTATTTGCGTATTTATTGTAATTATAGATAAAATAATTAATTAAAACTACTATCTATAGTTATATTTATATATGTTACGCTGCTACTTTCTAAGAGATTTTAGAGATATCAAAGAGAGTTGTATTGTTAAAGAGATTTGTAGATATCTTTAGACAATATAAGTAATTACTTGACAACAAAAGTTGCAGCTAAATATAGCAATAACAATAAATAAAAACTTATTTTAAGTTAAATACAATCTATAAAAAAGTTGTGTTTAGAAAATCTATATACTAAAAAAAATTCTTTTTGCTTATTATATTTGCTATTAAATATATCGAACTCTATTTGTTTTGTTTGTTGTTAAATATATCAAATTCTATTTGTTTTGTTTGTTATTAAATATATTAAGCTTATCTATTAATATATCGAGCAATACTTGTCTATTAAATTGTTAAATATACAAATAATTGTACTATATACTATAGACTATTTTGTAGAATATATATTAGCTATAACAAACTAGAGTTGTAATACTATTTCTTTTTTTTAAATCTTTTTTGTTTCGAAAAACAAATATTTATATACTATATTTTTTTATTAAAATTGTATTTGTTTTGCTTCTAAAATAGATTGCTACAAAATACTTATTAATTTTGTTTGTAAATATTGTTGCTATATTAGCAAATTTTGTATTATTATAGAAAATTTGTTATTTTGTCTAAAATATTCAAAATATATTTGTGCAAACAAATTGTATATAAATATATTGTAAATTTTCTTAAATTATATCAAAGAAGATCTATTCTTTAAAATAACAAAAAATAAAATTGTATTAACAATTGTAATTACGCAATTGTTTTATAACAAAAAAATATTAAAAGAAATCAATATAAAAACAAAACAAAAAATACAATATTTATTATTTAATATAAAAAAGTTAAATATTATAGAGTTATTAAATTGTTTTGTTGCAAATACTTTAATTAAAATATTTTCTATTATTTAATTTTCTTTTGCTATACTAAATAATCTTTTAAGTATTAATAGAATCTTTGAATAAAAATATTGTAATTGTCGAGATTGCTAGTTAATTCTTATATATTTTTTGTTATAGAGTATTTTTTTTATTTTATAAAATATTGTTGATTTTGCTATTCTAGAATTCTTTTAATTTTAAATCGATTTTCTTTTTGTAATTTATAATAAAATATTTTCTATATAAATATATTTGAATCGATTGATTTTAACAGTAATATATAAAATACTAAAAATATTTTAACGTTCTTAAATAAGTCGAGTTTGTAGTTAACTAATTTCTTAGTTTTTTTAACAAAAAATAGTTTGACTTTAATATAGTTTAATTTTTTATTTAATTTTCTTGTTCTAAAATTTTTTATAAAAAAATATATATTTTTTTTTTTTTCTAGTTGAGATATTGTTTTTTGTTTTTTATTTTGATATTTAATCGACTTTTTTTGCATTTTCGAGATATTGTTATATATCTTTTTTAGTATTGCTATTTTTTCGATAGTTAATTGTACAAACAGATATATACGTTCTTTTTTAAAAAAATTTAATTTCTTACTATAGTTGACAAAAAATAGAGTTATTTTAGTAATATTCGAAATCTTTGTATTAAGTACTAATTGTACTATAGATAGAAATAATATTCAATTATTATAAATATTGTTAATATAGTATTTTAGATACTATTTAAGACTCTAATTTGTTTTTTTTGTCTAACTATTTGTAATCGAATAATAGATAATAGATATTCGAAATCTTGTATCGAATATTAAAAGAAGCGTCTTTTAATAGTTAGATATAAAGAGCTTGTCTCTATTACTAGTTAGTCTCTTAAATATATTGTAGTATTGTATAAATCGATTTAATATAATATATTTTAGTTGTTTTGCAATAAATTTTTCTTTGTATATAATAATATATAAGTATTTAATAAATTTATTAATTATTATTAGTATTAGTATTAAATTATATTTGTTTTTAATTGCTAAATTTGTCGACTTAAACAATTTAATAATAAAATTTATTGTAATTTTATTTTATAGCAATTTAGATAGTTTCTAATATTGAATTTTGCTATAGTTTGTATATATATTATATTTGTTTTGCTAATAGTTAAAATATTGTTTAATATATATCTCGATAGCTTGTCTTATTTGTAAAAACTAACAATACTAATATAAAAGTTGAAAAATTTTAGTTATTTTCGAATACTTTTGCAGTAATTTATTATAGTACTTTTTTATATATTTGTTAATTTTGTCGATAGATATCTAAAAAAAATCTTTTTTTATTAAAAACTTTTTTATATTATTTCGAAGTATTTGTAGTATAATATTTAGTTTGTATTTATTTGTTAATAGTAATTTGTTTTTATTAATTTTAAATATATTGTAATTAAATAATTTTTTTGTTTCTATATAATTATTTTTTTTGCTAAATATATCTGCTTTGCTATTATTTTTGTCTAAAATATATTATATTTTGAATTTGTATTATTTAAGTTTTTCTAACTATTGTATTTGTTTTCTGTTAAATTGCTTAATAGTAGTAAAATACACAAAATTCTTGTAATTTGTAAAAATTGTAAATTTTGATAATTCTTCTATATATATTCTTTATAATTTTAAAAAAACTACTATAGCAAATAATTTCTTATTGTAAATATTATAGTTCTATTCGACTAACAAGAGTTTTCTCAAAAAATATATTATTAAATATTAAATATTTTTATATTTTTGATTAAAATATATATTAATAACTAGATTTAATATGTCGATTTTAATTCTATTTAACAATTGCAAATTGTATATTTTTAATATTGATTTTTTTAAATATTCTAGTTTAAGATTTTGAAATAATTTCTTTTTTGCAAATTTCTATATCTATAATATATTCTTCTTTGTAAGATTTGTTAATAATATTGTGTTTACTAAATAGTTTTTAATAAATTTTTTGTTGTAGTTTATAAAATTCAAAAAAAATTGTACTTTTTTAATATTTGTTAATAGTTTCTATTTTTTAACTATTTGTAGTTTTTCGAAATTTATATATATTTTGTATTGTTTAATAACAAATTTAAAAAAATTAATTTTTTCTTAATAAAATTTGTATTTCTTTGATTTAAAATATAAATTTTTTATATTTAAATATTTTAATACTTTAAAAATATAGTTAATATACTTTTTTAAGATTTTTAAGTAAATTATAATATTGTTTAAATATATTATAACAAATTGATTCAAATATTGTTGTAATATATTATTAATTATTTTTTAATATATTGTTGTAATATATTATTAATTATTTTTTAATATATTGTCGAAACGTTTGTAAACTCAAATAGTATTATTGTATATTTGTATAATTTATATTGTATATAGAAAACTATTTTCTACTCTTTTTCTGTTTTTATTCTAATCTAATTATATATTTTTTGTAAATTTAATTTGATAAAATATTTTGCTTCGAATAGTCGATTTTAAAGCTTGCTAATATTAAATAATAAATATCAATTTTTAACTATAATATTGTTTAGCTTTCAATAATCGATATATAGATAAAAAATTTTATTTTTTTTTAATACAAAGAGAATCGAGTATTCTATCTATAATTAAAATTTTTTAATAATTTTTTTTTTGTTTTTTGTTAGATATTCGCGAAGTACTTTAAGTTTTTTCTTAAATAAAATATATATAAATTTAAATATAAATTGTTTGTCTAATTTAAATCTAATTTTGTAATTCTACAATTAATATTTAGAGAGAATCTCTATTGTTTTCTTTTTTTAAAATAGATATTTTTAATTGTTGTATATTTGTAATATATACTTTAGCAATTTTTTTGCTATATTAGATAGTTTAAGATTTTTAGAAAATTTGTAATTTTATTTATTTATTTTAATTTTGTAATTTAATTAATTTTTGTTAGTATTTGTCGAGTCAAACTCTATTAGATTGTTTTTTTGCAAAAATACAAGTTTGCTATTTGCAATCAATTTTCAACTTGTTCTTTTATCTATTATCGAATATTGTTAATATATAGATTAAATATAAATTATATAATTATATTGCGCAAATCTAAGTACTTTTGTATTTTAATTAATTTTTGAATTGTATTGTTTTAATTAAGATATTTCTAAAACAATATTGTAAATAGCTATTTTTACTATATTAAAAATTAGTTTCTTATAATATTGCTAAATAGTTATCGATAGTAATTTTGTTTTTCTATTTATTTTTCTATTTTTGTCGAACAATAAATTTCTATCTACAATTACTAAATTATATATATTAGACTTCTTTTAAATAGAATACTTTTCTTTTTTAACAAAAGTTCTAATTATAAAATTATTTATTGTATCAAAATCGACTATTGCAATAAATCGATAGCTATTAATTTTAACTAATATAATAAAATATTGTATATATATTGTTAAATTTAGTTGCTATTGTTAAACTAATATATTGTATTTCTCTAATATACTCTTTATTAAGAAATTTAAACTTTTTTTTGTTTTTGTATTGCAATTTCTGCTTTAAATATCTATTTGCGTTGAACTTCTTTTTGTTGTTGTTTAAAAATAAATAATTTTCTAGAAAATTATTCAGATTTTTTTTTGTTTTTTAGATAAATTTAGTATAAATTATTATAGTATTTTGTTTAACTAAATATTGTATATTTTTTTACTTTTTTTATCTTTTTTTGAGATAGACTTATATTGCTTAGTTGTTATTTGATTTTATCGAAAATATCTTTTTTTATAATAGTGTCGCTTTCTAGCACTTTCTTGCATTTATTTACAATTTAATTTATCTTTTTTTCTTTTAATAAGCTAGCTAAAATATTAAAATAATTTGTAATATTGTCTAAATATTTGTAAAAAAAATTTCAATTATATTTGTTGTCTAAATTTGTTACTAAATAAAAATATAGTATTTTTGATTGTTTTGCTCTTATAGTTTTATTAAGTATTTAATTAATTTTTTGTATAGATACAAATACTTTGTCTAATAATATTTTATTTAGAATTTTTTGTAATTGATTTAAATTTTTTATCAAATAATAGTTGTTGTTCGATTCAATTTCGAAAATATCTATTTTTGTATTAATTTGTTTTCTAATATTGTTCTAACTATTAAATATCTCTCTTAATATAGTATTAATTTGTTGACAATCTATTAAGTTCTATAATCGACAATTTTTTGCAAAATAATTCGATTTATTATATAAATAGTATATTTTTTAAAATTTGTTGTTTTGCTTTTTTTTAGAATTCTTCTCTTTATATTGCTAAATAGAATTCAATTCTATAGATATAGATTTACAATAGTTGGAATTACTATATTTCTAATTAGAACAATTTTTTTTTTGCTAATATTTAATTGTTAATTCAAAAAAGATTTTTGTTTTTTTTTCGAAATTAATTGTATCTCTTTTTTATAGTTTTTTTATACAATTTATTGTTGAGATCGATAGCTATTTCGATAAAATCAAATATATTGTTAAGAGTTTTTCTATTATATATAATTTTGTTTTTTAGATTGTTTTTAAAATCTTGTCGAAATATTGTTATAAATACAATATTGTTTTATTTAATTAAATTAATATATTTTTGAAATTTAACTATATAGTTTGTTGCAAAGATTTGTTAAGTTAGATACTAAACTATTTTTTTTGCAATTTGTTTTTTGTTAAATATTTTAAAAATTTTTTAAAGCTTTTTTTTAAAATTGTCGAAGTTTGTAAATATTGTACAAGAATTTTTGTTATAATTTTTCAAATATTTTTGTAAATTTGATTTAAATTAGTATTAAGTTTTTTTTCTAAGAAATATTAATACAAAAATTGTTTTTTGATTTGCTAAAATAGAATAGAAAATAAAATAAATATCTATTTATATAAATTAGTTTTTTAGATCGATACAATTTCTATAGTAGATATCGAATTTGTTAATTCTAATTTTGTTGTTTTCTATAATTGATAGTTAATATAATATTGATAAACTAGTGCTCGAAATAGAAGCGCGTTAATTTGATACAAATATTTTTAAAGTATTCAAAATATTATATTGCTACTTTCTAAAAAAATTTAAAGATATCAAAAAAAATTGTATTATTAAAAAAATCTATAGATATCTTTAGACAATATAAATAATTATTTAATAACAAAAATTGCAACTAGATATAACAATAACAATAAATAAAAACTTATTTTAAATTAAATACAATTTATAAAAGAATTGTGTTTAAAAAATCTATATACTAAAAAAGATTCTTTTTGCTTGTTATATTTGTTGTCAAGTATATCGAGCTCTATTTGTTTTATTTGTTATTAAATATATTGAACTTTGCTTACTCTATTTGCTATCGAATATATCAAGCTTGTCTATTAGCGTATCAAGCAATACTTGTCTATTAAACTGTTAAGTATACAAATAATCGTACTATATACTACAGACTACTCTGTAGAATATATATTAGCTGTAACGAGCTAGAATCGTAACAATATATAATAATAGTATCTACTTAAATACTAGAAAAGCTTTTTACAAATTGTTAACTAACTATATTGTAGACTTCGCAAATGCGCTTATAAATAAACTTTTAACAAAAGAGATATTTCTAGCTATAGAACAAGCAAAATAGTTGCAAAATACTAGAAAATATTTAAGAAAATTATAAATAGCAATTTCGAAGCAATAAACAAAAAGCTACAACAAGAATTACAAATTAATAAACTTTTAAATAGACAACAAAGTACTATTGCAAAGTATTAATATATATATATTGCAATCTAAGAAAAAGATTAATTATTATTAATTAAAATTCTTTATTATTTTAATTAAGAAAAACAAATAGATATATTAATTAAATTTATTTGCAAAATACAAAGCAATTTATACTATCTTTTATGTTTTGCTACTTAAATCTTAATATTTGCGAAACAAAGATTTAAAGTCGAAATCAATTCTTATTAAAAATAAAGAGAAATAAGACGTAAATAAAATACTAAACAAACAAATTAAAAATAGCATATTTAAGTACTTAATTAGATAACTTGACGCAATCTTATAAAAAAATATATAAGAGTTTTTAAAGTATCTCGAAAACGCAATAAACAAGATTTAGAAGTTTAAGAGAAAACAAAAGAAATATAGTATAGTTGCAAAGATATTAAAGAAAAAGAAGCAAAAAAACAAATAGCTAGCAAATTAAAAAAGCAAGAACAACTACACAAAAACAAATAAAGCAAAAAATTAAATTAAAGTTCGAAAATTATATTTCTAAAAACTACAAAAACTTCTATAATAACGCAAAGATCTAGAAATAGATCTAGATACACAAAAATACAATTATATATATATATTTATACAAACTAGTTTTCGCTATTTTAAAAATAGCAAATAAGACGCGTTTTAATTGTAATTGCTACAAATAAAACAATTATTGTTACAAACTAAACTAATATATATTAGTTTTATATATTATAAGCTTTGCAATACAACTTATTATAGCAAAACAACTTGCAAATCTTAGCACAAAAATTTCTATTAAAAAACAAATAATTAAAGTTGAAAACAACAATATAATAGCAAGCAATTTAAGAGAAGCAAGAAAAATTGTTAGCAACAACAATTGCAATTGTATAAATTAATCTAATATCTTTTTTGAAGTTTATGCGTTGTACTTATTATATTACGCACAATAGTTTATTCTTAATTAAAAAGTATTAACAACAATAAGAAAAATTATTACAATAGTAGCAATAAAGCAAATGCGCAAAACAAGAAGAGACGCAATAGCAACAATAGAATTTAACTTGCAAAAATATTTTGTTGCAAAACAACAAAAATATTTAATAGCGCGACTCGCTATTAGAAGATATACAACAAAGAGATTTTGTTTAAAAGTAGATACGCAACAATAATATTAAATAACTATTGTATATTGTTAATTTTGTTTCTATTTTTTTTGATTTGCAAATATATTCTATATTGCAATTAAAAAGCAAATCGAGAAGAACAAAAAACGCAAACAAAATTACAACAAGCAAAAAAGAAATCGAAAAAACAAAAAAAATTAAAGTCGAAACAAAAGAAACAAAAATTAAAACAAAAACAACAAAAACAAGTATAGAAGCAAATACAAGAACAAATACAAAAACAACAACAACAGCAGTAACAACAACAACAAATAAAAAACGCTTGTTAAAATTGCGCAAACAATTTGTTTGCACGCATATTAGTTTTGTTCTTAAAATAGTGTTAATACTATTAAATTGCTTATTATTGTTTAATAACTTATAAGAATACTAGTAATACTTTATACAATTAAAAGTTAGTTAAATTTTTAAATTAATTTTGCAATTATTCTTGTTGCAATTAAAATTAAAACAAAGTTGTTTCTTGCGTAATACGCAAACAATCTTAATACTTGTATATTAATTGCAATAAAGAAAAAGAATACTAAAAAATAAACGCTTGCAATTGTGTTTGCAAAGTCGCAATATTTATTTACAAAAAAAATAAAAATTATTATTATTATTGCAAAACAAATTTAAAGATTGCAATATTAATTGTGCTAATTTAAACTAAGTATTGCAATAATTAAGTACTCTTATAGTTTGCAAATAAATACAGAAATAGAAGCAATTGTATTTACAAGATTGTTTTGCGAAATAATATAAGAAGCAAGAAAGCAAAATAGTAATAATAATATCTATATTACTATATTGCGTCTAAAAACAATAGCAACGTATCTATATATTATAAAAAGAAGTAAATTATTGTTATCTATCTAATATTTGTCAAAAGCAATTCTATTAAAAAGATAAATCTACAATTATCAAAATAGACAAGAGTAATAATTGTAAATATATTATTGCAGATATCTATTGCTTTTTTATTATTTGCAAAATGCAAGAAACTACTTTAAATATTTGTTTCTATTTTACTATTGTTAAAGATAATTGCAAAGTAGAATTTTGCGTATCTACAAAGTTGTATATCAATTTTATAAATATATTGTTGCAAATATCTATTGCTTCTTTGTTATTTATAGAGTGCGAGAAATTACTCTAAATATTTGTTTCTATCTATTGTTGTTAAGAAGCAAATAATTGCAAAGTAGAATTTTGCGCGTCTATATCGCGATACATGCAGCTTTGTAAATATTGTTATAATAACAATTTAAAGCTTATATTGTAGATAGAATTGATAATATAGATTTTAGAGATTGAAACTCTAAGAGAAAATGTAATTGTAAAGTGTGTCTTACAGTACTAGATTTGTTTTGCAATAGCGTGTTCAATATATACTAGTGCGTATTTAACAAAGAATTGCGCAAACTAGATTTAAACAAAACTAGTATTGAGTTAACAAATATTGTTTGCGCATCGCTTTCTCTTAATAGCAAACAAAAAAGCGTCTTATAGAGAACAAGATTTTTCTTGCATTTGCATTTCTTAGCAATTAATTCTACTACAAATGCTACTATTACTATTATACGTGCTATCTAACTTGACTCGCTTGACTACGCAGCTCTACCCAAAGAGATAGTGGCTACTTTACAATTTTATAGTTTAAAAAAGTTTTTCGCAAAATTAGATCTAATATTTTTAAATTCTAAATTAGATAAAAAGTATTAAAAAATTCAAGCTTTATAATACGTTCGAATCGACAATTTCGAAATATATAAATTGTTTTTTTACTATTGTTTCGAACAACAATATCTTAAATATTAGAATTAACAAAATAGACATAAAGCGACAAATTAAGTTTGTTTAATTCGAAGAGAAAATTTCTATTATTAGAAATAAATATATAGTGTATCAAAATTGTTATTTTTAATTTAGAAGATACATTTATAGCTTTCTTGACGTAAACTTGTTTATAAACAATTGTGCAAGTTGTTTTTATTTTTAAATTGACAATAACAACGCAACTTTTAATGTAAACAAATTTGCTAATTATATTAATAACAATTTTCTCGAAATCGATAAAATTATTTTTAATTAATATATTTGTTTTAAGATTATCTATTAGATATATCTCGCGAGTAATTTTTGCAAAAGCTTGTTTTCTATTTTTGATTTTTGAAAAGAATATAAAGACAATAGCGTACTTATTAGTACAATACTTGATATTATCTAGATTGCAAATTATAATAGACAAAACTATAATTTGTATTAAAATATTAAATATCTAAAACTTAAAGAATTGCTTATTAGCAAAAATAATTTCGAAATTAATATTTAGATATATAAATTCTAATTTGATTTGCAAGAACAACAATACTTTTACGCGAACGTAGTTTTAGTTACAAAAATTATATTTTGTTTCGATATCTTTGCTATAATTAACAATAAATACGATAATAAATATTTTGTCTTCGAACGATATCTTGATTGCTACAATAATAGACAAGTTGTTTGTGTAAAATTTTGCGACTATAGATATTTTTCGCAAATCTATTATTGTAATAAGAATATTAAAAATATAAGACTTTTTCGTCTTTCTAATACAAAAATAGATTTTTTTGACATACAAATGTATTTTGTTGTTAAACAAAAAAAAATTCTAATAGACGCGACACTCGAATTCAAATAGAATTTTTAATAAAATAAAAAAGCTAGATATCTTGTTATTGTCTACAAGCTTATTGTATAATTTATAGTATTAAAGATCTTTCGCGATATAATAATTATTGTTGTTTTCAATATTGTTGTAAAAGACTTTCTTAGTTTTGTAATTCTAATTTTTTTTATATTTTTCGATAATATATGTTTGCGCAAGTCTATTACTAGAAGTATTGCGATTCTCGAATTTGTTATTATTATTGTTCTCTTTTTTGTCGACAAATCTTTCTTCGCTTGCTTAAGATTTCGAATGCAAAAAATTTAACTATTAATTCTAATTTGTCGAATCGAACGCGTTTTTTTTAAGAAGTAAAGATTGTTTGTTAAAAAGTAAAACAACTTAAATAGATTGTTGCAATTGCAATTGCTACTATTGCTAGAAGTCTTCGATAGACTAACGATATTAATAATTCTAATACGACTAGTAAACAGAATTCTAAAGATATTGATAATTATTATAATTACAAAACTAAGATTGAAACTAAAGAACAAAGCAATCGATAAACAACAATTAAAAATATTTGTTCTAACAATTATTTTGTCTAGATTGCTTATTTATAAAGTAATTGCTTCAACTAGAATTACTTGTGTTAACAATAGTATTATTGTTTGTATTTGCGTATTAAGAAACTATTTGTTATTAGATATTTGTTTTTTTGTTAAGAGTTTCTAAAAAATTTTGTAGTATTATTGTTGTTTTAGACTTCGATATTTAAGCACAAAAATTAAAATTAAAATTGTTTTACGTTATAAACAATTAATTGTATATAGAGATAAATTCGACTATCTTTGTATAATAAACAATATTTTGTATATATATTTGCGAAAAGCGTTTATTGTGTACGTCGAACAATATATATCTTTTGATCTATATTGTTTGCAAAACAATTAAATCTCTTTTCTTAAAACAATAAGTAAGCGTTTTGTACTATTGCTTCAAAATAGTGTTACAAAATATATTTTTAACAAACTTATTTAATTTTGTAAAATACTAAATAAGAGTATTTTTGCAAAGATAGAAGAAAAGAAGTTCTTGTATGCGTATAATACAATTTGGCAATTTTGTTAAATTCTTTAGACAATTAACAAAGACAAAAATGTTTTAATAAAAAACGTGTTGTTCGATATTAACTATAAAGATATTGCTATTGCTAAAATTGTTATATTTTAAATTAAAATAGTTGATATCTTTTGTCGATTTAAGTTGTTGCAATTGTTGTTTTTCTTTAATAGTATTAACGAAATTGTTTTGTCTTAAAGAGTTTGACAAGTTTGATAAACTTTGCAAATTATTATTTCTAAGCAACGTTACTATATTAGCTTGTATAATTGTTTGTATTTGTGTTTATATATTTGCATCTATACTTTAAGAAGAAGAGATATTTAATATTATATTAACACAATATACTTTCTTTGTAATAACGAAAGTTTCGAAAGAAAGTAAAATAGATTGTTCAAAAATATCGCTCGTAAAAAGAGTATTGTTTAAAAAAATAAAATATTTTGTTATCTAATCGAGACAACGTATTGCTTTGCGAAAAATTGCACAATCTATTATTTATTTCGACAACTACAATTGAACAATCTTAATTAATTAATTGCGAAAACAATTTTAATTACTTAACTCTACAAAAAGAGACAAAAATATAACTCTAGCGATAGATACAACAATAATATTGACTCGATTAAAAATGTAACTTCGATATTAATGTTTTGTGTCGATAAATTTGTTAATTTGATAGACAAGAACAACAATTTCTCGATCAACTATAAAGAGAGCTAGTTTGTTTAATAACAATTTGTTTGCAAAAGATTTTTTAGACAATAAAATATACTATAAGAACAAAATATTGTTATCGAAACAAAAATTCTAATTAAAAAGAAAAATAGTTGTCGAAGACTTTTACTATTATGTGACAAAGAGCTATTAAACACAATATTAATAATAATAAAGTTTTTTGCAAAGTATTAAAGAACTTGAACAAGAAATCTTAATAAAAATTGATAACAAAATATTGTTGTAACAAAATTGAAAGACAAACTAATACAAAATACTTGTACAAAAAAACTAATTAAAATTGTTAGTAAAAACAAAAGTCTTCTAGTAACTAGTTGTAGCAAGAAATAGTGCTATAACAATGCTAGTATATTGAAGCTATCAAAATATTAAGATTATAAATATGTAGAAAGATAAGTTGTATTAAAGCTATGTACGATAACTATATATATTACTAGCGCAATAACGCGTAAGAAAGAGACGTCTGCGAAAGACTTCCGCAGGCAGGAATTCCTTCTATGCTAGGAATACTATAACAAATAGACTCTATTTAACTATCTTTAAAGTCTTACTTGTTTTTAAAAAGATAAAACTCTTAAAAAAAAATATCGAAGCTTTTTTAACTATATCTATAATAAAATAATTAATTACAAAAACTTTCTATTAATGCTAGAAAATTGCAAAAAGTAATTTATGCGTTAATACAATTAGAATTGAATTATTAATAATTTTTGCAAAAAGCTTCGAACGCTAGTTAAAGATTTGTTGTTTAATTTATTTCAAAAATTTATTGTTAATCTTAATTAAAATTTACTTGTTAAACTTAAAAATACGAAAAAAATAATAAAAATTGCAATTTCTTGTTAACAAAACATTATTGTTGCAATTATTTGCTAGAACTTAAACGCAACAAAATCTAAAAATATAATTAATCAACAACTAGTTATATTCTCTATTCTATTTTATCTATTGCGTTTAAAGTTATCTTCTAATTTTCAAATTATTTTTGCGCTTTATTTGTAACAAAATAGAGCAAAACAAAAAGTAATAAATTTGTTATATTTGTTTAACTTAACAACATTCTATAAAATTATGCAAAATCGATTAAACAAATTAATTAGTTTTTTAAAAATATATCTAATTGTAATAGAAAAGCTTTTTATAACAATTTTAACTTATAATAATCTCGAGTTTTTAAAAGATTAAAAAAATTAAAAAATTAAGAAAATTTAGAAGTTTCGATTAATTATATTTGTTATAATAATCGAATTTTAAAATCTTAATATTGTATTTCTTTTTTGCTATATATAGAATTTAAAAGAGTATCTACTATTAACAATAACTATTGTTTTAATTTTAATTAATAAGAGTCTTAATATTAAGATACAATATATTTTCTTTTATTTTGTATATATTATATCTAATTTAATAAGATTTAAATCTTTTATATTAAGAGCGCTATTCGAAAACTCTTTTAATTGTTAAAGTATATCAATATAGACTTTTCTTAAATTGCATTTATATTTAAGCTTAATATACTAAAATTATATAAAACAAAATTGTATTCTACAATATTAATTTAAAGAGATAAAAATACGACAACTAACAATATTTTTATAATTGAAGATTTTTATCTTAAACAACTAGAAGTTAATTTAAATAATTTTGTTTACAATTAGTATATATATTTTATTACAAATAATCTTAAAATATATAAATATATAAAAGAGACAATTCGATTTTGAAGCTATATTTTTCGAAATTTGTTTAACAAATTTTATTAAATTATACTATCTATTAGATTTTAGTATCTAGAATTTAATATACTTTAACTTATATATACAATATATATAAAGAGAATCGCATATATAAATTAGATTTTTTTGCAATACGCAATAAATAGATAGCAACAATAACGCGTTATTTGTTTTAATAACTTCTAGACTATTAAAAGATTAATTTTTCAAAACTATATTACTTGCGTTGTTGATATTTAGATAAAATATATATTAAATTTGTCGCAAAACAAGTTCTTCGATAGAATTAAAAAAACAATTTTTTAACTTAAAAAACAATCTTATAATTAAAACAATTTCTAAATAACTATATTATATCAAATTAATTAAGATCTTTATACAAAATCTTTTGCAAATTTTGCATTTAATTAATTTTTAATTCTAAATTAGAAATTTTGTAATTATCAAAATTTCTACTTTTATATAAAGATATATCTTACTTTTAAGTACGTTGTAAAAATAGCAAATATCGAATTGCTTTGTTATATATTTCGCAAAGTTATTGTTATATTTTAGACAAAAATAGTTAAAACACTCAATTATACAAAGACTTTATTGCGCATAATATATATAATAGACTTCTTTATTGCTATTAAGAAATTGTAGAATACTATTCTCTCTAACAATTTAATAAATTTATTAGAAGAAAGTAATAGCAACTTTAAGATTAATTAATTATTAAAATTATTAAATCTTAATTTAAAGACTTTTTAATAAAAGCGATTTTACTTCTCTTTTAATAGCAATTAATTACTCAAGAATTAAGTATTTAATATTTTATATTTAATATATTTTTAATTAATATTTGAGTCTATCTTTAACTCAATTAATACTAATTATTATTTAAAAAAAAAGACACAAAAAATATATAAAGTTTAATTAAGATATTATCGATTAAATTATTAATATTAAGCTTAAAAAAAAAATATAGAGAATACTATTATTAATCTTTGAAAAAACAAATTAAAAATGTTTAATAATAACAAGATTGTTACAAAAGCAGAGCGAGAAACAGACAAAGCGAGCACTAGACGAGTTGTAATAGATAGTTGAATTCTTTATCTATCTAGCTATGCGCGAATCCATCTCTACTCGCCGAGCTAGTTCTTTTAGAAACTAGCGCAGCTTGTCGAGTGGAACTTGTCGAGTAAAGCAATCTGCTAGCTAGATGTGTAACAAAGATAAAGTACAATCTATATTATATATCTTCAATTAACTTTAACAATATTATTGAACTTAATATTGTTAAAATCGATATTAATACTAAGATTGATATATTAGATATTGCAAAAAGCTTTTAACTTTTATTTATTTTTATAAACTCGATTAAAATACTTTTAATATTATAGATTACAATATTTTTTTAACTTAGAATTTCGATTTATTTGCAAAGTTTGTTAACAAAAATTCGAATTTAAGATATCGAAAATCTTAGAATAGAAACTTAATATAAAACTTTAATACTATACTATTTTTTTTAATTTTAAAGTGTAAATAACAATACAATTTCTTCTTCTCTTTATTTTTTTTGCTCTCTTTTTTGCTCTCTTTTTTGTTTGCGCGTTTGAGTATCTTCTTGTGCGCTAAAATTATAGTTAAAAATACGTCGCACAACTTTGATTGTACTCAAATTATAATTATTTAAATAAATTAATCTTTTTTGCTTTTTATTATTCGATAAAAGTATAATATTTTAAAAAGATATCTTTTGCAACACGTTTAATATTATCTTTTTCAACAATTAACAAGTTCGACAAGAGATTTGCAATATTTAAAAAGACTTTGTATTAAAGACGTTTCTATTTTAAAATTCTTTATTTAATATATTAATTCTATCTTTTTTATTATTTGTAGCAAATCTTTGTTCAATACTTTTTTGTTTTCTTTTTGTAAACAATACTTTAAATATATTGTTTAGCAATTATTTTGCTTTTTGCGTTTTATACTTTGTTAAAGTCGAATTAATAAATAGAAGCGTTTTAATATTCTTTGTATTAATTATATTCTTATTTTTTTTTTAATATTATTTTTTTGCTATTTTTATTTAATACTTAATTTTGTTTTAGAATATCTAAAATCTTAATACTATATTTTAATAATATATTTTAAATATTGTCGAATTTGTGTTTTAGATTTTTGTTGTTAATAATTAAATATTCTTAAATATCGAAAGTCTTTAATATTGCATTCGATATTATTAAAGTTAAAAAAAATTGTAGAAAAAAAATTTCAAAAATATTTGTTGTTTTGCGCTCTTTTTATTTTTTTAGTTAATATTTTAATTAAAGATGTTTAGATTTGTTTTTCTTTTATTTTGAGTTCAATTTCTTATACTAATTAATCGAAATTTTCTTTTCGAAATAATAGATTAAGTAGTACGAATTTAATCGATTTTTTTTGAACGTCAATAATATTGTATTGTTTAAATCTTAATTAATAAAAAATCTTAACTTAATTTTACAATAGCAATTACTTTTCTTCTTTAATACAAAATTGATCAATCTTTATATATTTCGAGATATATTATATTTTTAATCTACTATTTTTGTTATTTATTTTTTGAGTTTAAATTTTTTTGTCTTTATTAGATTTTTTTGTTTGTTATTATTTTTGCAATTTACAAAATCTTGCTTTTTTGCAATAGATTTCTTTATCGATGTTCGACTTAATATATCTTTTTTGTTTCAAACACTCTTATATTATTTCAAAAACAAAAAAATAAAATATATTAGCTTTTTGTTGTATTGATTTGCTCTATTAAGTTGTTAATATATTTTTGCAATAAATAAGAAAAGTATTTAAATATAGACTTTTTAAATATCTAGATTATTAATATTCAACTTATATATATTTGTGCAAATCAAAATTCTCAAATATAGATAGTTTTCAAATCTTTTTTTAAAAGTCTTCTAAATATATTTTTTGTTGTTCTCGATTATAAAAGTTGCTATTAACTAAATTTATTCTATTGTTTTTAATAAATAGCTTAAAATCTTTATTTATTGTCAAATATATTTGCACATTCTATTTACGTTAATTATTTTATTAATATAAATAATTGTTTTTAAAATATCTTAAAATCTTTTAACTTGCGTTAACAATATATATTGCAAATTCTTTATATATTTTTTAGTATACTTTATAAGACTAAATTGCATATATATTTTTAGTCTATTTAAAGATATTTTGAAAATTTGTATATTAGAGACAAATTTATATTGCTTCTTTATATTCTTTAGAGTCTTGTTATTAAATATAATTAATATATTTATTATTAATATTCTAGAACGCAATTGCGTACAAAAAACTTTAAAACAAATATAATTTATTCGAAATTTTTTTTATTTGTTTACAAGATATAATTTGTTAATAGCAAGTATACAAAGTCTTAATTAATAAAACTTATAACGCAAAATATTATTAAAGAAATTCTTAAATATAGCAATCTTTAGATTTGTAAATACTATTTTAGTTAGATTTAATTATTAAACACTATATAAAAAATATAGCAATAGTACTAATTATACGTATAGTCTTTATTGCGTATACTTTTTAGCGTAATTAAATTGTTGTTCTTGTCTTTCAAAATTAATAATCGACAATTAATAATTTTTTTTAACTTTTTATATTAATTGTTCTTTAAGACAAGAAAAGATATAATTATTAACGCAATCTTTATTAACAACAATATAAACAACAATATTTAATATAGCAAATTTTTCTTAAATCTTGTTTTTGCAATTACAATAATATTCTCTTGTAGAGTTATATCGAATGTTTTTATTACAACTCTAGCTCGTTACAGCTAATATATACTTTATAGAGTAGTTTGTAGCATATAGTACGATTATTTGCATGCTCGACAACTTAACAGACAAGTATTGCTCAATATACTAGTAGACAAACTCGATATGCTTGACAACAAGTAGAGCAAGCAAAGCTCGATATATTTAATAACAAATAGAACAAACAAAATTTAATATATTTGACAGCAAATATAATAAGCAAAAAAAAAAAATTTAGTATATAGATTTTCTAAATACAACTTTTTTATAAATTGTATTTAACTTAAAATAAGTTTTTATTTATTGTTATTACTATATCTAGTTGCAACTTTTGTTATCAAATAATTGTTTATATTGTCTAAAAATATCTATAGATCTTTTTAACAATACAACTTTTTCTAATATTTTTAAAATCTTTTAGAAAATAGCAATATAACACTTTAAATACTTTAAAAATATTTATATCAAATTAATGCGTCTCTATTTCGAGTACTAGTTTATTAGTATTATATCAATTATTAATTATAGAAAATAACAAAATTAGAATTAACAAATTCGATATCTACTATAAAAATTGTATCGATTTGAAAAACTAATTTATATAAATAAATATCTATTTTATTTTCTATTCTATTTTAGCAAATCAAAAAACAATTTTTGTATTAATATTTTTTAGAAAAAAAGTTTAATACTAACTCAAATCAAATTTACAAAAGTATCTAAAAAACTATAACAAAAACTTCTATATAATATTTACAAACTTCGACAACTTTAAAAGAGAGCTTCGAAGAATTTTTAAAATATTTAACAAAAAACAAATTGCAAAAAAAGTAATTCAATATTTAATTTAACAAATTTCTACAACAAACTACGCAACTAAATTTCAAAAATATATCAATTTAATTAAATAGAACAATATTGTATTTATAATAATATTTCGACAAAATCTTAAAAACAATTTAAAAAACAAAATTATATATAATAGAAAAACTCTTAGCAATATATTTAATTTTATCGAAGTAGTTATCGATTTTAACAATAAATTGTATAAAAAAGCTATAAAAAAAGATACAATTAATTTCGAGAAAAAGCAAATTTTTTTTTTAAATCAATAATTAAATATTAGCAAAAAAAATCTTGTTCTAATTAAAAATATAGTAATTCCAACTATTGTAAATCTATATCTATAGAATTGAATTTTATTTAACAATATAAAAAAAAAAACTCTAGAGAAAAACAAAACAACAAATCTTAAAAAATATATTATTTATATAACAAATCGAATTATTTTGCAAAAGATTGTTGATTATAAAACTTAATAAATTGTTAACAAATTAATATTATATTAAAAAAGATATCTAATAATTAAAACAATATTAAAAAACAAATTAATACAAAAACAAATATTTTTAAGACTAAATCGAACAACAACTACTATCTAATAGAAAATTCAAATTAGTTACAAAAAGTTTTAGATAGAATATTATCAAACAAGATATTTGTATCTATATAGAAAATTAATCAAATACTTAATAAAACTATAAGAGCAAAACAATTAAAAATATTATATTTTTATTTAGTAATAGACTTAGACAACAAATATAACTAAAAAAACTTTTACAAATATCTAGATAATATTACAAACTATTTTAATATTTTAACTAGTTTATTAAGAAAAAAAAAGATAAATTAAATTATAGACAAATACAAGAAAGTGCTAGAAAGCAATACTACTATAAAAAAAAAATTTGATAAAATCGAACAACAACTAAGCAGTATAAATCTATCTTAAAAAAAGATAAAAAAAGCAAAAAAATATACAATACTTAGTTAAACAAAATATTATAACAATTTATACTAAACTTATCTAGAAAACAAAGAAGAATCTAAATAGTTTTTTAGAAAATTATTTATTTTTAAATAGTAGTAGAAAAAAGTTCAACGCAAACAAATACTTAAAACAAAGATTGCAATACAAAAACAAAAAAAAGTTCAAATTTTTTAATAAAAAATATATTAAAGAAATGCAATATATTAGTTTAACAATAGCAACTAAACTTAATAGTATATATACAATATTTTACTATATTAGTTAAAATTAATAATTATTAACTTATTGCAATAATCGATTCTAATACAATAGATAATTTTATAATTAGAACTTTTGTTAAAAAAAAAAATATTTTATTTAAAAGAAGTCTAATGTATACAATCTAGTAATTGTAGATAAAAATTTATTATTCAACAAAAATAGAAAAGTAAATAAAGAAACAAAATTACTATTAATAGCTATTTAGCAATATTACAAAAAACTAATCTTTAATATAGTAAAAATAGCTATTTATAATATTGTTTTAAAAATATCTTAATTAAAGCAATACAATTTAGAAGTTAACTAAAATACAAAAGTATTTAGATTTGCGCAATATAATTATATAATTTATATTTAATTTATATATTAATAGCGTTCGATAATAAATAAAAGAACAAATCGAAAATCGATTGCAAATAGCAAATTTGTATTTTTGCAAAAAAACAATCTAATAGAGTTCGACTCGACAAATATTGACAAAAATTAGTTAGACTATAAAATCAAAATAAATAAATAAAATTATAAATTTTCTAAAAATTTTAAACTATCTAATATAGCAAAAAAATCGCTAAAACACGTATTACAAATATATAACAATTAAAAGTATCTATTTTAAAAAGAGAAAACAACAAAGATTCTTTTTAAATATTAATTGTAAAATTACAAAATCAAACTTAAATTAGACAAGTAATCTATATTTAAATTTATATATATTTTATTCGAGAAAAAACTCGAAGTACTCTACGAATATCTAACAAAAAACAAAAAAAAAATTTATTAAAAAATCTTAATTATAGACAGAATATTCGATTCTTTTTGTATTAAAAAAAAATAGAATTTTTTGTCTATATATTAATTATTGGAAGCTAAACAATATTACAATTAAGAATTAATATTTACTATTTAATATTAGCAAGCTTTAAAATTAACTATTCGAAACAAAATATTTTATTAAATTGAATTTACAAAAAATATATAATCAAATTAGAATAAAAATAGAAAAAAAATAGAAAATAGTTTTCTATATACAATATAGATTATACAAATATACAATAATATTATTCGAATTTACAAATATTTCGACAATATATTAGAAAATAATTAATAATATATTACAACAATATTTGAATCGATTTGTTATAGCATACTTGAACAATATTATAATTTACTTAAAAATCTTGAAAAAATATATTAGTTATATTTTTAAAGTATTGAAATATTTGAATATAAAAAACTTATATTTTAAATCAAAGAAATACAAATTTTATTAAAAGAAAATTGATTTTTTTAAATTTGTTGTTAAATAATACAAAATATATATAGATTTCGAGAAGCTATAGATAGTTAAAAAATAAAAACTATTAACAAATATTAAAAAATATATAATTTTTTCTAAATTTTATAAACTACAACAAAAAGTTTATTAAAAACTACTTAACAAATATAATATTACTAACAAATTTTACAAAAAAGAATATATTATAAATATAAAAATTTGTAGAAAAGAAATTATTTTAGAATCTTAAACTAGAATATTTAAAAAAATTAGTACTAAAAATATACAATTTGCAATTGTTAAACAAAATTGAAATCGATATATCAAATCTAGCTATTAATATATATTTCAATCAAAAATATAAAAATATATAATATTTAGTAATATATTTTTCGAGAAAATTCTTGTTAGTTGAACAGAACTATAATGTCTACAATAAAAAACTATTTACTATAGTAATTTTTTTAAAATTATAAAAAGTATATACAAAAAAATTATTAGAACTTACAATTTTTATAGACTACAAAAATTTTGTATATTTTACTACTACTAAGCAATTTAACAAAAAACAAATATAATAGTTAAAAAGATTTAAATAATACAAATTTAAAATATAGTATATTTCAAACAAGAATAATAGCAAAGCAAATATATTTAGCAAAAAAAATAATTATATAGAAACAAAAAAATTGTTTAATTACAATATATTTAAAATTAATAAAAACAAATTACTATTAGTAAACAAATACAAACTAAATATTATATTACAAATATTTCGAGATAATACAAAAGAATTTTTAATAGAAAAAAAAAACTTTAGATATTTATCGACAAAATTGACAAATATATAAAAAAGTACTATAACAAATTATTGCAAAAGTATTCGAAAATAACTAAAATTTTTTAGTTTTTATATTAGTATTGTCAATTTCTACAAATAAAACAAACTGTTAAAATATATATTAAACAATATTTTAGCTATTAGTAGAACAAATATAGTATATATACAAGTTATAACAAAATTCAATATTAAAAACTATCTAAATTGCTATAGAATAAAATTACAATAGACTTTATTATTAAGTTACTTAAATCGACAAATTTAGCAACTAAAAATAGATATAATTTAATACTAATAATAATTAATAAACTTATTAAATACTTATATATTATTGCATGCAAAGAAAAGTTTATTGCAAAACAACTAAAATATATTATATTAAATCGACTTATATAATATTATAATATATTTAAAAGACTAACTAATAACAGAGACAAACTCTTTATATCTAACTATTAAAAAATGTTTTTTTCAATATTAAATACAAGATTTCGAATATCTACTATTTATTATTTGATTACAAATAGTTAGACAGAAAAAACAAATTAGAGTCTTAAATAGTATTTAAAATACTATATTAACAATATTTATAATAATTAAATATTACTTTTATCTATAATACAATTAGCACTTAATGCAAAGATTTCGAATACTACTAAAATAACTCTATTTTTTGTCAACTATAGCAAAAAATTAAATTTTTTCGAAAAAAAACATATATATTTGTCTACATAGTTAGCTATCGAGAAAATAGCAATACTAAAAAAAATATACAACAATATCTTAAGAATACAAAAAAAGTCGATTAAATATTAAAATAAAAAACAAAAAACAATATCTCGACTAGAGAAAAGAAATAAAATATATTTTTTTACAAAAAATTTTAGAACAAGAAAGTTAAACAAGAAATTAAATTATATTAAAATCGAATTGTTTTTTGTTAAAAAAACTAAAAAATCAATTAACTACAAACTTGATTTATTCAAAAATGTTAAAGTATTTTCAATATTTTATATATTATTGTTGAAATCAATCGATTCAAATATATTTATATAGAAAATATTTTATTATAAATTACAGAAAAAAAATCGATTTAAGATTGAAAAAATTCTAGAACAACAAAATTAACAGTATTTTGTAAAATAGAAAAAATACTCTACAACAAAAAATACGTAAAAATTAACTAGCAATCTCGACAATTGCGATATTTTTATTTAAAGATTTTATTAATATTCGAAAAATTATTTAGTATAACAAAAGAAAATCAAATAGTAGAAAATATTTTAATCAAAGTATTTGCAATAGAACAATTCGACAATTCTATAGTATTCGATTTTTCTATATTAGACAATAAATATTGTATTTTTTGTTTTGCTTTTGTATTAATTTCTTTTAGTATTTTTTTGTTGCAAAACAATTGCGTAATTATAGTTGCTAATACAATTTTATTTTTTGTTATTTTAGAGAATAGATTTTCTCTAATATAATTTAAAAAAATTTACAATATATTTATATACAATTTGTTCGCGCAAACATATTTCGAATACTTTAGACAAAATAACAAATCTTTTATAACAATATAAAATTTGCTAATACAACAACAATATTTACAAATAAAATTAATAAATATTTTGTAGCAATCTATTTTAAAAGCAAGACAAATACAATTTTGATAAAAAAATATAATATATAAATATTTGTTTTTCGAAACAAAAAAGATTTGAAAAAAAATAATAATATTACAATTCTAGTTTGTTACAACTAATATATATTTTACAAAATAATCTATAATATATAGTACAATTATCTATATATTCGACAACTTGACAAACAAATATTGCTCGATATATTAATAAACAAATTCGATATACTTGACAACAAATAAAGCAAATAGAATTCGATATATTTGACAACAAGCAAAATAAATAGAATTCGATATATTTGATAGCAAATATAACAAACAAGAAGAATCTTTTTTAATATATAGATTTTCTAAATACAACTTTTTTATAAATTGTATTTAACTTAAGATAAATTTTTACTTATTGTTATTGCTATATCTAGCTGCAACTTTTGTTGTCAAATAATTGTTTATATTGTCTAAAGACGTCTACAGATTTCTTTAATAGTACAACTTTTTCTAATACTTCTAAGATCTCTTAGAAAGTAGCAGCGTAATAGTTTTTAACTACTTTTATTTGATTTTAAATTTAAATGCATTTTTTATAACATTAATAATCTTTTTCTTAATTGTCTCTTTGTTTTACGTTTTGTTATTATTTATATTGTTTTTTATTCTAAAATATTGCAAGAATTGAAAAAGAAAATTTAATAATAAATATTACTTGCAATCGATACAATAAGTCGAGAAAACTATAAATCTAGATCGACAAAATAATACAACTAGAAAAAGTGTTAAACAAAATAACAAAAATACGTAAAAAGTAGTTGTATCTATATATAGATTGCAATTTTTAAAAAAAAAAATTATTTTTAGAACAATATTATAGTCGATAGTTAAATTAATTAATTTTTAAAATAATATTATTAAATAGAGTATAAATAGTAGTATTGCAATTAATTTATTAATAAGTATATAATTAAAGTAGCGATACTAGATATGCAATTTTCAAATATATAATAAGAATTTTTTTGATATGCTATTATCAAAATAATTTCAAAATATTAAAAAATAAGAGTTTCGCTCTTAAATCTAATGCAAAAAAAAAGAAAACAACACTATAACAAATATTATGCTTGATGCAAATATGTCTAGACATGCTAAATGCTAGTGTATTTACTGCGTCGAAACTAATCTCTAGTGATAGCCCTAGCGCGGCTCTAACATAAGCGAACCCGCTAGGGTTCGGTTTAGGGGTTTTTTTTTTTTTTGGCATTAGGTCTGACTACTGAGGCAAGGAATCATCACGTGTGCCAGTGATCCTGGCGACGAATGCTTTAGTGCCCAAACAAACCAGGGTCGGCGATAAGAGTAAGTACGAAAGGGTCGCTCGATTCCTGTATCTCACGCGTCGGCCTCCCTTCCCCACTTCTAACTTCCATTCATGTGAATAAATTGTCATCTGGTCTTCGCAGGCCTCACTGGAATTGCTACTATAGCAT